>Ga0209589_1003275_pt1 | contig 28344 bp, 20 predicted proteins | sample CowpeawhiteBW_FD_187525 | JGI IMG/M metagenome (GOLD analysis project Ga0209589, IMG submission 187525) | Root nodule microbial communities of legume samples collected from California USA - Cow pea white BW (SPAdes) (version 2) | ecosystem: Host-associated > Plants > Roots > Nodule | place: USA...
ATCCCATCCGAGTCATTCGGGCCTTAATGACACAAGTTTTAAGAAATTCAATTTAAATTTCTTTTATTAAAAATTGATTCTGGATTTTAAACTTGATCCAAATATTTGGATTGGATTTAAATCTTGATCCAAATATTTGGATCTGGATTTTAAAAAAATCCAAACTACTTTTACTAAAAAAATGGATTTGGGTCAAAAATCTAATCCAATTATTTGGATCTAAAATAGATGTGGATTGAATCATTAAATATCTAATCCATGCTCACCCCTAATATAAATATAGTTTGGAAGATAATGAAGAAACCCTTTGCTGATAATAGCCCCTTGAAATTTGGTTATGAACAGTGGAAGCTCTGAAAGATATAGGCAACACCCTTGGTAATAAGAATTGGGACACAACCATAGATCCGTGCAGTAATAAACCTCCGTGGAATGTAACTATGGAGAAAGACAAAGCCAACTATGTCAGTTGCAATTGTTCTATTCCCACCGACAGCTACTGCCATGTTGTTTCAATGTAAGTTTCTTTATTTAAGGTATTTCCATTCCTCTGAAATTTCGAGATTTTTTCACCAACTCTCATCTTTTAGACCAACTATGAAACTAGATCTGTCTGGGTTTCTGTAATTAGTTATGTGGAAATTTCTCACTCTTTTCTTTAAAGAAATTTTATAAACGAGCATATGAATATAGATATACGTGAGACTAAATAGTAAGGATAATAATATTTTTATTTATTACTCTAATCACTTTTAAATTATTATATATTAAAAAAATTAAAAAGAATAATTAAAATGATAGATTAAAAATTAATCAAAATATTATTATTTAAATATTAATTAGTGATCCAATAATAATATAATAATAATTAATTAATTAATTTAACAAATAAAAATTTTGTTAAAATATTTTTTAATTTATATAATTCTAATCGATTTTAAGTATAATTCAATTTTATAAAACTAATTTATAATGTATAGTTTACGGTCTTCTTATATGATAATGTAAACTAATCTTCTTATTTATAATGAATGTGAAATTTTGACTGGTATTTTTACTCAACAAATAAAATTGCAATATTATTCTATGGTAAAATTAGTGAGGATAAATTGATATACTGTATTAACCAAGAGTAATATTTTGGGTAAGATTAGTTTTGGTAGTCTAAAGTTACTGTAAATAAATGTATTGAAAAGGATATAGAAGATATTCAAAATCTGTCAAAAAGAAAAATAATAATGGCAAAATAATCCGCACCTGAACATGTCTGCCTGCGCATTAATTAATCTGTTATGGATGGTAGAAATATGTGTATTCATTTGTCCTTGGATTATGACGGTATCTCTACTAGCTAGGATATATCGTACTCATTACTTATTGGCTATCAATTTTTTTGTTAGGGTAAATTTAAGAAAATTGAAATGACTAAAAATAAAATTACTAATGAGAAAAACATTAATTATTGAAAAATTATTTCTAATTTAGTTATATATATATATATTATATTTAAACATATGAAATTATAATTCTTTATAAAAGTAGTAAGTTTTTTAAAATTTATACACAACTTTTTTTAAATATTAAATTTTTTATATTGATATTTTAGTGTATCATTTTATTCAAATTATATCTTAAAAAAACTTTTTTTATCTGAAATTATATTTTAAATATTTAATGAAAGTGTCACTCATTATTTGGATTTCTTCATTTTCGTTTTTAGATTTTGATTAGTTTCTAAACTCAGCATCCAATTATGTATAAAAATGAAGAGAGAAGAAGTATTTGTATAAAAATGAATCCAATTATCTAATTCTTGGATAGCCATCTTCTTCCAATAATGCGTTGTTAGTCTCTATCGCTACCACGTTAAATATCATCTCATCTTTTATTTCTCATATCGGTGCAACTACTTCAATCCAAAACACATTTAACATCGAAAAGGATAGATAGACCGATTCAATCCATCGAAATTTAAATTAGACCAATTCAAATATAACTTTAAATACAACTTTAAAAGGATAGATAGACTGAATTTAATCAAATTTAAATTAGATTAAAAAAATACTTTAATTTGACCTTCTTCTTTTTTCATCTTTTTTCAACTGCCAAACCTTCTTATTTGTTATACTATGATGACAAAAATTATTTTTCACAATATTGTCTAATTATTTTCAATTTTTATGTTGCATAAATAATTGGCAGATTCCTGAAAACACAAAATCTTACAGGCACGCTCCCACCTGAATTGATAAGGCTACCTTACCTGGAAGAAATGTATGTATCAATTAATTATATAAAGATGCTTCATTCACTCCATTATCTCACTTTCTTTTTCTTTTCTTGTTTTTTTTTTATACTTTATTTTCTTAATTGTGTATGCATGGACTAACTATAAAGAATATACAAATACTTTCTTTCATTACCTTATTTTGACAGTGACCTCAGTCGCAATTATCTTAATGGCACAATACCTGTTGCATGGGGCTCCTCCAAACTTCGCATAATGTATTCTCTTTTTCTTTACTTTTCTTCTCTCTTTTTCTTTTACTATTTTTTTTGTTGCATTTTTAATATATAATTGAAAAATATTATATTTATTTCTGAAAACATTTATCTAATTCATGTCTTCCATTTTTCATGGTAGTTCTCTTCTTGCAAATCGACTTACTGGTCCCATCCCAAAAGAGATAGGCAACATCACAACCCTAGAAAGTTTGTGAGTTTTTGATTATCAAGCATAGATCATAAAATTTTCCATTTCAATTTTTGAATTTTTTTTGTTCATTATAACTTACTACTACTTAACAGGGTGCTGGAATTTAATCAATTCACTGGAAATATTACACCGGAACTTGGGAACCTTTCTCACCTCCAAAGATTGTGAGTTATGCAATATTGTCCCTACTTGGAGGGCATAAACAAATTTCAAAATTCCATTATGTTTGCAATTTTTATATATAATGTATAAATATGACTTTAAGATATTTGTGATAAAAATTAATAAATAATTATGTAAATATATCTTCTTCCAATAACTTTTTTACTTATCTTGAATACCAATGTTATGAACTTATTCATTATAATGTTTTCACATTGTTTGTGCAGACATCTTACCTCCAATAACTTCACTGGAGAACTTCCTGAAACTTTGGCTCAGATTACATCATTGGAAGAACTGTAACTTTCACATTTTATTGTCATTGGTTAATTTAAATTTTGTTGGTACTTTGAATTTTATTTCATTCGCACCTTCCATTGTTCACATGCAGCCGTCTTAGTGACAATAACTTCTCTGGAAGGATACCCAGTTTTATTCAAAGATGGACAAATCTTAAATTATTGTAAGAACAATTTGTTATTTGCACAAACATTAATGTTTGTTATATTTCAAATTATTGTTTTTTTGTTAAATATGTGTCAGTTGTATTTTTATTTTACAGAGAAATTCAAGGCAGTGGTTGTAAGGCCCCATTTTATTTTCTGCCCTAAAAGTTGGTGGGCTGCCCTTGTAAGTGGGCCTAAGGCCGGCCCAACGTATAAGTCCCTAGGTCTGCCCTAATTCCACACTCACTCTCACTATTGCAGAAACTCCGCAGCCGTCACCTTCTCCTTCCGCACTAGAGCTCTGCTAGGGTTCCTCCCCAAGTCTCTCGAGCTAGCCCCGAGTCAGTTTCTACTCCACCTCCTGTGCGTTCTAGAGCTGCTGTGCTCCTTGGTCCCGCGTTGAACGCCCTGTACGAACCCATTTTCCAGGTACGGGAAGTTAGGGTTTCAGTCTTTTAGGTGTTGTCTTGGCTGTTCTTGAGTGAGTTACTGATTGCATGGATAAATCCTTCGTTTTGGTGTGATTAAATGCTTTGTATGCTTGGTTGGTTCGATATACATGGCTGTTGCAGTGAAGAACAGTGGCGAGACCTGTAAATCTCGCCCAAGCGAGTCAATCTCGCCTAGGCGAGACGAAACAGGGAGCTCGCCCAGGGCTATTGCATGAAAGGTCGCCCAGGCGACCTGCTTGAACTTTTGAGCGAGGGAACACCTCACCCAGGCGAGAGGGGTCTCGCCTAAGCGAGATCCCGTGATGTTTCCTGAGTACTCCATCGAACCCTCGCCTAGGCGAAGGGGGGGCTCGCTTGAGCGAGCACGTCTCGCCTGAGCGAGACCCCTTAGCCTGAGCGAGGGGTTGAGCGAGGCAGTGCGTTGTTTGGGTGTTTGTTTATTCTTGGATGATTGATATTGGTTTGGGTGTGAATTGTATGATGAGGAACATGTATATAATGGAGTATTATGCGTGCTTGGCATGAATCGCGAATTGTGTATGACGGGTTGGGTATGTTATTGGCATGTGAAATGTATGAGAGGTTTGGAACTAAAGGAACACATTAATGATGCGAGATGAGGCCCTAGATTCATGGGGTGGTGATGATCAGATGCATGGATCCAAAATGTGAGGTGTATGAGGAACAAATCTCAGGGAAGGGTATGGAATTGCAAACATGATCTTTGATGTTCTCCTACTGTTGTTTATAAGTGTTGGTCCGTGTCAGCGTGTAATTCCTTGGGGTCTCTAGGTGAGACCTTCGGGGCTACGCTTCAGTGGTCGGGACGTAATCCCATGGCCCCTGTTAGTGGGTGTCCATGGTGGTGCCCCATCTGTATAACTAAGTAAGGATTCAAGGTAAGGACTGTATCCTGACACTCTAAGGGGCCAGTTAGTCTCACTTAGAGCGGACTGACTCCTGTGGTGAGAGTAGCAGGAGGCCTGAAATTCATTAAGGGCTAACCTTGTGGTGGGAGAGATTTTGATTCATCGTAACACTTGTATTACATAGCTCAGGGATCGAGCAGCTCAGGGTCGAGCAGAGGTATCCACCACAAGTGCAAGCATCCGCTGAATCCGACTAGGTTATACGTATCCGGATGAGTCGAGTCGAGTCGTAGTGTATTGAATGAAGAGTCATAATATGTTTGGTTGCTGTGAGGATGAGATGATGAAAATATATTTGATTGCATGACGTATATGTTGTTGGCTCTAGCTTACCCGTTTTGTTGCATGGTTGTGATGTATGTGGCTGTTCTTTCTTGCGATGATCATCAACTTGGTTGATGGAAGCAGATGGGCGAGGTTCTCGTGGTCAACAAGGGAATGGCGACTCCGCTACTTAGCCATCTGGGCTGGATCTCACGCTTCTTTCTTTATGTTTTCTTTAGGACTATGGCCCCTGTATTCGTGGTGGTAGGATTGTAAACTTTTAGTTAAATAACTATCCTACCTTTATCGGCATCGTGGAGTGCCTAGTTTTATAGGGGTGATGTTAAGAACCCCAGGACTGCGTTATTATGCTATCTTATGTGTGGCGTTTCCTTTAATTGCGTTTATAAATTAAATGGGATGTTACATTAACCTTTTGCATGTGATTTTTAAGAATTAATTAATATTTAATTTGTTAATTAGATTTTGTTATTTTATTAACTAATGAATCAATTTAGAAAGAGTCAGAGATCCATTTATTTCTCTGAAAGTATTTGTTTTAATTTAAATTTAAAATTCTTGTTTTTAATTCTGAAAATAACAATTAATCTCTCTTTTTGATCTTCAAATTCATAATTTGCAATTAAATTATTTAATAGACGCCTTTGAATTAATTCAAGTTTTACCACATCTTAGAGTGTATTATTTATTATTTAATTGAGTACATTCTCCATCAAATTTGAAGCTATTCGCAAATAATTTCAATTCAAACTTACTTACCATTATCAAGAAAAATATGTTAAGTTTTTATTTTAGTTTTACTTATATTATTTTATTTTGTATTGTTTTTTATTTTATGTTTTGCTAATGTGTTAGGCAGAATACTTTTCTTGTTTTTTAATTTTAAATTTCGAAGTTTTATTTCTATTTTTTTAATTTAAAATTTCTGCTTTTGTTTTTTTTTCGGTTTTCCACTTCTTTTCCTGTTTTCCATTTTATTTAATTTTGAATTTTTGTTTCATTTATTTATTCATTAATTTTGAAATTCTATTTTCATTTTTAAAATTTTGAATTTCAAAATTTTTTATTCTTTTATTCTTTTTGGTATTTTTTAATTTTTGAATTTCTGTTTCTTATTTTCTAATTTTAATTTTCAAACTTTGTTTATAGAATTAAAATTAGAAAAACTCTTCTTCAAACTCTTTCTTTTAATGTTCATACTACTTCTTGTGTAAGGCCCATTAAAATTGTTTTATTCTTTTTTGCTCTAAAGTAAAGGGCTTCCCTTGTAATTGGATCTAGGGCTGGCCCAAGTGATAAAACTAAACCCTAATCTGCCCTAACACACTCACTCTCACTCATTCACAGATTACAGTCCTCTCTCTCAACTACGTCAATAGAGCTCTGCTAGGGTTTGCTTCCTCGCCTTGAACAAGTCTGCTCAAAGATCAGTTTTGTTTTCTGCTCCATGTAAGTGATCCCCAATCTCATACCTTTACTCCATAAAAGCTCTTTTCCGTATTCCTCCATTTAGGGTTCCATAATAACTTTGTTCTGCTATTGTCCCGCTGTTCTGCCAGTTTCCAAGTCCATCTCTCGAGCTGTTATGCTCCGTGGTCCAGTGTCGAAGCCTCGTGCAACCCCTTTCTAAGTACAGGAAGTTAGGGTTTCTGCGAAATCATTGGTAACATGATTGTTTGTGTATGATTCGTGTGATTTAAGGTTATGTATATTGCTCTAAGTTTGTGAAGTGTATTGTTGCATGTGCTTAGCCTGGTTTTGTCTGTTATGCGAGTGAACAGTGGGCGGTGACTGATAATCTCACCCAAGCGAGCTGGCCTCGCCTAGGTGAAATGAGCATAGGCTCGCCCAGGTCTTCTCGCGCGAGAGGTCGCTGAGGGGTCTCGCCTAAGCGAGACAGCGCAGAAGCTACTGTTTCAGTATTTCGAGCCTTCGCCTAGGCGAGGAGGGCTCTCTTGAGCGAGAGACCCTCTCGCTTGAGCGAGACTCCTCTGCCTGAGCGAGAGGCTAGGCGAGAGCGTGCGATTCAGTTTGGCTTTTCTTTCCGTTCGTGGATGTTTGGCATATAATTAATGGGATTACTTTATGATGGCATGATGGGGATGAGTATACATGATTAGGGGGCTTACATGTAATGAATGGTGAGTTTGGCATGATCTTATGTGAATTATACATGAGGGGTTGAATACGTATGTGGTCACAAATCTGGCATGAACAACGGTGAACATTGATGATTGGTAATTTAGTGGCATGACATTGATATGAAGGGAGACACTTTTCTCATGATTGGTAACACGAGTTGGTACTGGTTCGACATATGATATATGAGGGTTGATTATGGATGTTGGTATGAAGTTTCTATGCATGATGTATGTGTTTATTTCTTGGTCGTTTATACATGTTGGTAAGTTGTCAGTACGTAATTCCTTGGAGTCTCTAGGTGAGGCTTCAAGGTCGTGCTTCAGTGGTCGAGACGTAATTCCATGGCCTTTGTTAGTAGGTGTCTATGGTGGTGCCCCATTTGTATGGTCTGGTAAGAATTCAAGGTAAGTTTGCATCCTAACACTCTAAGGGGTCAGTTAGTCTCATTTAGAGCGGACTGACTCTTGTGGTGAGAGTAGTAGGAGGTCTGTAATTCATTAAGGGCTAACCTTGTGGTGAGGGAAATTGATTCATTGTAACACTTGTAACACATAGCTCGGGGGTGAGCAGAGGTATCCACCACAAGTGCAAGCATCCGCTGAATCCGACCAGATTGTATGTATCCGGATGAGTCGAGTTGAGTCCTTAGTGTTTGAGTTTGAGAGTCATAGTATGTTGAGTGTTTTATGTATGGTTGATTGTGAAAGTGTATTAGATTACTTGATGAAATTATTTTGTGCTTTACCTTACCCTACTTTTATTATTGTGTGTTCTGTTGTGTGGTACTCTATTTTGCGATGATCATCAACTTATTGGTGTGAGCAGATGCGAGGAACACCCGTGGACAACAAGGAGGTGGTGGTTCCACTGCATAGTCCGCGTACACTGGTCTTTAATTTCTTTATAGGTTTCTTTAGGGCTATGGCCCATGTATTTGTTCGTCTTTGGATTCATATACTTTTGTTAAACCCTTATCCAGTTTTCTTTTGGACATCGTGGTGTGCCTTGGGTTGTAAGGAGTTGAGTTTCAAACTCTAGGACTACGCTAGTAGGTTATCTTTATGTGACACTTCCTTTAATTTTGCTTATTAAATTAAATGGGGTGTTACATTTATGGTATCAGAGCGGTCATTCCTTAGGTCTGTGGACTTGGATGTCTGCTTAGCTTTCTTTGTGTCTTTCAAAGTGTTCTAGTTAAATTCTTGTCTCATCAAGCTTAACCAAGTGATTTTCTATGTTCCAGTGAGCTATGGCAGCTCATCGTAGGAACACTCAATTCTCCCAAGGCGATGCCCCGGACATCGCAAGAGCTATAGAAGCCATGGTAGCTGCTATGACGCAACATAGTACAGCTATGATGCAGCAGCACGAGGCATCAATGCAGCGACAAGCAGCGTTGCTTGAGCAGCAGCAGGTGGTGATGCAGCAGATGGAGGCTTCTAGGGTAGCTGTAGAGGAAGCCCATAGGCAACACATGGAGGCTCTCCAGCAGCTAAAGGAGACCAGGACAACTGCACCTGCCTTCGGTCTTGAACCACGACCTGCAGTTAGGGAGTGGAGCTTAAAAGATTTCCTAAAGCATCACCCGGTGAAGTTTGACGGCAAGACTAGTTCTGACGCCGCAGACCAATGGCTGAAGGACCTGGAGTGCATCTATGATGCAAAGATGTGCCCCGTTGAGAACAGGTTGGCGTTCTTTGTGTATATGCTCACGGGGGAGGCAAAGCATTGGTGGATCAACACCAAATCCATCCTAGAGGAGAGAGATGAGTCGGTAACATGAGAGGTTTTCAAAGAGACATTCCTCTCTGAATATTTCCCAGACAGCATCCGGTAGGCCAAGGAGGTGGAATTCCTCCAGTTGACCCAGGGAGGGAAGATCGTGGCAGAGTATGCTGAGAATGGTCAGCCGCTTCTACACTTTATCGCTCACGAGGAATGGAGGTGCCACAAGTTTGAGAATGGTCTCCGCGGTGACATCCGATTGATGGTGGCTCCTTTATCCATCAAGGACTTTGCCGCTCTGGTGGAGAAGGCCAGAGTGATGGAGAAGATGAAACGTGAGGTGGAAGGCCAACGCCCACAACAGTCACACAGCCTCAGAGGATTGGTGGACCATTTGGGTCCAAACCTAGGCATGAGGAACGTAAGAGGCCGTATGATAGACCCCACCATCAGTCCTAGGGGTCTAGGAGTTTCTCTCCCCAACAGGGCTGAGTACAATGCTATATATGCGGAGGCCCTCACTTGAGGAATGCCTGCCCGCGCATGGAGGGTTATTGCCGGTGCAACAACTGGGAAGGCCACTTTGGGAAGGATTGCCCCAACCTTGCTAGGGCAGCGACACGTCCTCCAGTTCAGACTCCTCACCAACACCAGTAGAGAGACAAAGGCAACATGCCTCAGGCGATGGGCAGAGTCTATGCCATGACGGGAGCGGAAGCTGCTGGTTCAGGTAACCTGGTTATGGGTAGTTGCACGATAACTGATATGTTATGTTGTGTATTGTATGATTCTGGAGCGATACACTCCTTTGTGTCAGATGATTGTGTGAAACGTCTGGGTCTACCAGTGTGCGAGCTGCAATGCGAGCTTACGGTGTCTACTCTGGCATCGAATTTGGTCAGGACGTCGTCCTTATGTGCTAGATGCTCGGTGGAGGTGGAAGGACGTAGGTACAAGGTGAACCTAATCTGTCTGCCACTACAAGACTTGGAAGTGATGTTAGGGATGGATTGACTCTCTGCCAATCACATTCTTATAGACTGCCGAGAGAAGAGACTGTTGTTTCCCGACTCAGAGGAGCCTAAGTTGGTATCTTCTTAGGGTGTTATGAAGGAAATCCTTGATGGCGCGCAGTGTTACGGATCTTCACACATCTGGAGGTAGAGAGAGGAGAGGCGACGTCAGTAATACCAGTAGTGCAGGATTTTGGAGATGTATTTCCGGAGGAAGTGCCAAGGTTGCCTCCAAATAGAGAGGTGGAGTTCTCTATTGATCTAGTACCAGGGACAAGTCCGGTATCGATGGCCCCTTATCGCATGGCTCCAGCCGAGTTGGTGGAACTCAAGAAATAGATAGAGGAACTGATGGAGAAGCAATTTATCCGACCCTGCACTTCACCTTGGGGAGCACCAGTGCTGTTAGTGAAGAAAAAGGATGGGAGTTCGCGCCTGTGTGTGGACTACAGGCAGTTAAACAAGATGACAATCAAGAACAAATACTCGCTTCCAAGAATTGATGACTTGATGGATCAACTGCATGGGTCGTCGGTGTTCTCAAAGATAGATCTACGGTCGGGATACCATCAAATCTTGGTGAAGGCAGAGGATGTACAGAAGACTACCTTCTGATCGCGATATGGACATTATGAGTACGTGGTTATGTCGTTTGGTGTGACTAACACTCCAGCAGTGTTCATGGATTACATGAACAAGATTTTAAGACCGTTCTTAGATAAGTTTGTCGTGATCTTCATAGACGACATACTTATCTACTCCAGGACTCGGGAGGAACACACAGAACACTTGAGGTTGGTGCTCGACGTCTTGAGAGAGAAGCAACTTTATGCCAAGTTATCCAAGTGTGAGTTATGGATGGATGAAGTTCAGTTTTTGGGGCACGTGATATCAGCGCAGGGTATTTCAATGGATCCAGCGAAGGTTGAGGCAGTGGTTAAGTGGGAAAGTCCTAAGTCGGCCACAGAGATCAGGAGCTTTGTGGGGTTAGCGGGCTTATAGGAGATTTATAGAGGGATTCTCCAAGATAGTGGCGGCTCTGACACTACTTACTCGGAAGGACCAACCCTTCACATGGACGGACAAGTGTGAGGAGAGTTTCAGGAGCTTAAACGGAGGTTGACTAGTGCTCCCATATTGGTAATTCTGGATGTTGGGAAACCGTTTGAGGTCTATTGTGACGCATCTCATCTTGGGCTCGGCTGCGTTTTGATGCAAGAAAAGAAGGCGGTGGCCTATGCTTCGAGGCAACTTAAAGTACATGAGAGAAATTACCCCACTCACAACTTGGAGTTGGCGGCTATTGTGTTTGCCTTGAAGATTTGGAGGCACTATCTATACGGTGCCCAGTTCGGTGTGTTTAGCGACCACAAAAGTCTCAAGTACCTGTTTGATCAGAAGGAGCTGAGCATGAGGCAGAGGAGGTGAATGGAATTCCTTAAAGACTATGATTTTGAACTGTTGTATCATCCGGGGAAGGCAAATGTGGTAGCAGATGCCCTGAGTAGGAAGAGTGTACATACGTCACATCTCATGATAAAGGAGGTGGAACTGCTAGAAAAGTTCAGAGACATGAAGCTACAGGTGGAGTTGGGGTCTGAATTCATTAGGTGTAGTACCCTGACTATATCTAGTGACTTCTTGACCTCGATTAGAGAGAGGCAGTTGTTGGATGCCAGTCTAAACAGAGTCAAAGAACAACTTGGGTCAGATGAGACTAGAGATTTTGCTTTGGGTAATGATGATATCTTGAGATTCCAGGGTAGGATTTGTGTACCTAATGATGCTGAGGTAAAGAAGTTAATTCTTGAGGAAGGACATAAGAGTCGCCTTAGTCTGCACCCTGGCATGACTAAGATGTACTAGGATCTCAAGGAAACCTTCTGGTGGCAAGGGATGAAGAAAAATGTGGCTTAGTTCGTATCATCATGTTTAACGTGTCAGAAGGCGAAGGTGGAGCATCAAAGACCCGGTGGGAATCTACAGCCCTTGGAGATACCAGTATGGAAATGGGACAGCATCTCCATGGACTTTGTGACCCATCTGCCTCAGACTTTTAAGGGACATGATACAATTTGGGTTATAGTGGATCGACTGACCAAGAGTGCCCACTTCTTGGCGATGAACTTGAGAATGCCTATGGCCAAGTTGGCCCAGTTGTACATTAAGGAGATAGTAAGACTTCATGGGGTGTCTTCGAGCATAGTTTCTGATAGAGACCCGCGGTTAACGTCTCAGATTTGGCAGACGCTACAGAGTGCTATGGGTAGCAAGCTCACCATGAGTTCGGCTTATCATCCTCAGACCGATGGTCAGTCTGAGAGGACCATCCAGTCACTTGAGGACTTATTACGGACCTGTATATTGGATCACCTAGGAGCTTGGGATGAGGTGTTACCCTTGATTGAGTTTACCTACAACAACAGCTTTCATGCGAGCATTGGCATGACACCATATGAGGCTCTTTATGGTAGGAAGTGTAGGACTCCCCTATGTTGGTATCAGGATGGGGAAGCAGTGCTTGTCGGACCGGAATTGTTAGAACAAACTACTGAGAAAGTCAGGATGGTGAGAGATAGGATGCAAGCCTCTCAGAGTAGGCAGAAGACTTATGCAGACCGCAGAAGGAGACCCTTGGAGTTTGCGGCGGGCGATCATGTGTTCTTGAGGGTGACCCGAACCACTGGTGTGGGAAGGGCTCTCCGCTCAAGAAAGCTCTCTCCTAAGTTCCTTGGTCCCTATCAGATCATGAGGAGGATTGGACTAGTGGCTTGCGAGATAGCTTTGCCCCCTCAGTTGGAGAATCTTCATCCGGTGTTCCACGTCTCGCAGCTGAGGAAATATGTGTTCGATCTAGCTCACGTGTTGGAAGTTGAGGATATACAGATCAGAGAGGATCTTACTGTGGAAGTGCCACCCATCGCCTTAGAGGATAGCATAGTGGAGGAACGCCGAGGAAAAACGGTCAACCTTGTCAAAGTCATCTGGGATTAGAGGACATGCGACTCTACTTAATGAGTCTTCATTTGGTGAGTCTTCATTTTCGAGGTCGAAAATTTTCTTGTTGGGGAGAATGTAAGGCCCATTAAAATTATTTTATTCTTTTTTGCCCAAAAGTAAAGGGTTGCCCCTTGTAATTGGGCCTAGGGTTGGCCCAAGTGATAAAACCAAACCCTAATCTGCCCTAACACATTCACTCTCACTCATTCACATATTACAAATTTCTCTCAACTACGCCAATAGAGCTCTGCTAGAGTTTGCTTCCTCGCCTCGAACAAGTCTGCTCAAAGCTCAGTTTTGTTTTCTGCTCCATGTAAGTGATCCCCAATCTCATACCTTTACTCCCTAAAAGCTCTTTTCTGTATTCGTCCATTTAAGGTTCCATAATAACTCTGTTTTGCTACTGTCCCGCTGTTCCGCCAGTTTCCAAGTCCATCTATCGAGCTGCTGTGCTCCGTGGTCCAGTGTCGAAGCCTCGTGCAATCCCTTTCCAGGTACAGAAAGTTAGGGTTTCTGCGAAATCGTTGGTAACATGATTGTTTGTGTATGATTCGTGTGATTTGAGGTTCTGTATATTGCTATGAGTTTGTGAAGTGTATTGTTGCAAGTGCTTGGCCTGGTTTTGTCTATTATGCGAGTGAACAGTGGGCGGGGACTGATAATCTCGCGCAAGCGAGCTAGCCTCGCCTAGGCGAGATGAGCAGAGGCTCGCTTAGGTCTTCTTGCGCGAGAGGTCGCTTAGGCAACCAACTCATTTTGAGCGAACGAGCATCTCGCTCAGGCGAGGAGGGTCTCGCCTAAGCGAGACAGCGCAGAAGCTACTGTTCCAGTATTTCGAGCCTTCCTAGGCGAGGAGGGCTCGCCTGAGTGAGAGACCCTCTCGCTTGAGCGAGACTCCTCTGCCTGAGCTAGAGGCTAGGCGAGAGTGTGCGATTCAATTTGGCTTTTCTTTCCGTTCGTGGATGTTTGGCGTATAATTATTGTGATTACTTTATGATGGCATGATGAGGATGAGTATACTTGATTAGGGGGGCTTACATGTAATGAATGGTGAGTTTGGCATGATCTTATTTTAAAATATTTATAGAAATATTTAATAAAAACATTAATTTTAGTAAGAATATCACCATAAAATTTATAAAAAAGTAAATTTAGTGTCAATTTAAGGAAGGACAATATTGCTTCATTTTTACAAAAATTAAGACTAAATTGAAACTAAAAAGAAATATAGGGACCAAATTGAGTCACTTTGACACGTGGCACAACTGTGAAGTGACACGTGTAAAAAAAATTAAAATTAAAAAAATAAAAAAAAACAAAAATTGACACGTGGCGTTGACTTTAACACCGTTTGGTAAAAGTTAACAGTGAGGACCAAATTGAGTCATTTTTAAGAAAATGAGGACCAAATTGAGACAACGAAAAATTTAAAGACCAAACTGAAATTTCATGACAAATAGAGGGACTAAAAGACTAATTTAACCTAACATTTAATATAATACAAAAAGTGTCTCTACTTTGATAAGCAGAGACTTTGAGCCCAAAGACTTTGAGGCCCAAAACCCAGCCAACAGAAACCCTACCTTACAAATTTCATCTTTTATTACTCCCTAAATTACCAGCATGCAGTAACAATAACTTATGAGCACAATAACAATTGAGCAACAATCTTACAAGCACAACAAGAAGGCAATATAGGAAGGTTGCAGACCACGAACACCATCGCATACGTGAGCACCCATGAATGCGAGCTCCCACATGCGACGAAGACCGAATGACAACAAGCGACTTTAACAACAAGCACCATGACAAGAAAGGATTCAACAAATGCACGATGGAGAGTGCTTTAGAAAAAAGGAATGAAGAAGGGGCTGAATCAGAAAACTCTCAGACCATAATCCCAAAGAGTTTTGTCCACAAATGCGCACCAAAGGACTTTGTTTAAAAGTTTTTTCTCATTGAACTTGCCAAATCATGCCAAATTTGTGAGTTTGACCGAGTGAACTGAGTCTACATCTGATTCTACCAAGTTCACTTGAAAAACGAGTTTGTTTTCCATGACTAGGAACGTAAACTCGTCCGACTTAACGAGTTAACTTGCAAGTTTGATAAACATGGGCCATAACATCCCCACCCTTATTAGTGTATATGACCCCTCTCAATATCTCTTATTCTGTTTTCATGCCTCTTATCTTACTTAATGTTCTCATTATTATCTACTTCATTCTATACTTGTTCAATTTTTTCAAAAGATTGTTCAATGTCTTCTCTCATCATTATTTACTTTGTATACTAATAACATCAATTAATAACCTTTGAGCTCCATTAAGTTTATTATCACCATCATCACCTATTCATGCCATAATCAAAATTCAAGTTTTAAGAAAAATAATGGACATCCCCATTCTTCTCACATGTTTACATTCTATGGATAATTGCGCTTGTGTTTTTACTCAAATTGGCTTTTCTATAGTGAAGTACTATTACCATTTCATGTTAGTTCTCACCTTAATGTTTTTTATAAGAATCAAATAATCTATAATCAATAGATACTTTTAAAAGTGGCAATGACATAATTTAAAACCAAAATCACAACACCAAAACATGTAGAGTAAGGAAATTTCACTTTAAAGAAGAATCGAGATAAACATGAATTGTATAGAAGAAGAAAAAAAACACAATTAGAAGACATTTTACAACAAAAGGCTCATGATAACTAGGAAAACAAACATAGAATTTATTAACTAAAAAAAAATCAAAAATCAAAACTAGAACAAGGAAACTTAGTTAAGTGGAATTGATTTTGCCAAGTTTCCAAAATATATATAAAAAAACTTGAACAACTTGATTACGACAAGCAATAAATCTTCTAAAGCAATTTCAAACATTCTTGTCACATGCTCTTCCATTTAAAAAAAAAAAGAAAAAGCTTAGCCAAACTTGATTTAATGTAGGTTTTAAATAAGTAGTTAAAGTAGGAATTTTTGTGAAATCTACTTAACAACCCATGTAATGTTTTCTTGCAAAATTCAAGCAATCAAATTTCTAAGGGTTTTAAAGAAGATTAATGATTGTTAGATGTAGTTCTTCGTTGATAGGCCTTCTATAAAAAATGTTCTCATAAATTTTGTAAAAAGAATCGTCTTCTTTAACACATTAAACAATATGTATATAATACATAACTTAAAAAGTTTAAAGGATGAGAAATATTGACTCCTTTAATTTTTATATCGGGTTGTTTGTGAAACTAGATCTTAATCAAGTTTCACTATGCAAGATATTGCTATGAGATACAAGTTATGAATCCTTTAGACGTCAAAAACTCTCGACTAACAATTGAGTATTGTTTAGAACAACAATCACTTCTAGCTAAAACATGTTTACAAAGAAAGTGATCAAAAGATCACTAAGATGTTACTTGAAAGAGATTTTTTGTCCTTAAGACATATACAATTAGCTTCACTATTTTAGTTTTCTAGAGAACACTAAAGTGTTTTATCAAATGAAATGTATAGATTAGAGTGTAAGATTGTTTTCACTTAGAGACTCTTATGTGACGTCATCATAAACTTTTCTTCTAGCAAGATGTCTTCAATACATAAAGGCCTTAAGAAAAGTAATTAGTTGTAAATCTTTCTATTGTTTCATAGTCTTGAAGGATTCTTTATTCTTTAAGTTGTTTCCATAATCATCGAGGAAGGATTTGCAATAAATGTTCTTCATACAACATTTGATGCACAATTTCTCTTGAAGAAAAATTTGATATTTAGCGTAATTTATCAAGTCTAGGTTGTTGGTGTAATGTGGCTTTAAAAGAAGTGGATGGGGAGGGGGTGAAAAGATCCTGTAAAGAAATTCTACGCACACAAATAATCAAGCGAAAAACTAATCAAGCTATTAAAAGTTAAGAGTATGGATAGAGAAAAAACACACAAAAGAGTTATATTGGTTTACCTCCACGTGAGGCTACGACTAGTCTCTTATGCAACCTTCTTAAGAAATTTCACTAATAAACACCTTTTACTAGCAACTAGTATCATCCTCTCTAGGTTACACGAGTTTCAACTTCTGCAGGTGCACGAGTACAAACCTCTCTATCGAGTATCAACCTCTCTATCGAGTATCAACTTCTTCAAGTATCCTTTATAGTCTCTTCATGAGATCAAGAACTCTTAATTACAACGAATAGTCAGAAAATATTCTCACCGTAGGACTGTACAATTAAGCTCACATGTTATAATTTCACTTAGTGAAGAATTTACAATATATAAGTTCTCAACCTAATTCACTAATCACTAACGCTGTGACAATTTTTCATCACTTTAATCTTTTTGTAATAACTTCATTCTTTTCGTTGTTTTTCTCGTATGACTTTGCATCTTTTGAATTGTTGTTGCATTCTACAACTGCTGAGACTTCAAATTGCAACACTTCATAATAATATTCTTGAAAAGGAATGACTTATGGTGTGTTTGGATTAGGCAATTCAAGAGGGTAATTCATTTATTTGGAGTATTTGAAATTCTTTGCAATAAAATGCTTTGTTTGGATAGAGAAATTAAAAAGCATTTAAAATGCATGCATTTTTTTGAAGTATTTCAATTAGCTAAATTAGAAGAAATTCAAATACTCTAACCTTGTGTTTGGATGGAACATTTCAACAATGCTCAGAAATTGAAATGCTTTGCATTTGAATTGCTTGCATTTAAATTTCCTTCATTTTCTAAATAACTTGTTTGGATAAAAAAAAATACCTTACATTTCAATTTCTTGTTTGGAAAAAAACAATTGAATTCCTTGTGAGATAAAATTTAATTTTTACAATATTTATTTTATGCTTAATTATGTTTTGAGTTCATGATAAATTTGGAAATGGGCTCGATGACCCAGATGGAACGAGCTGACCCACCCGACTACCCAACCGAATTGGTTTTACCCAACCGAATTGGTTTGACCCGACGACCCAGACAGGTCAGACCGGTCAAAAAACCCAGACAGGCTGGGTCGACCTGATGATCCAGACAAGCCTGACGACCCATACTTGCCGGTCATGCTTGTCAAGTTCATCAACCTGACCCGACACGACCCGGCCTAACTTGACCTGTTTGGGTCATTGGCCCAACTTGACCCCACTAGGTCGTCAAATCGACTCAACCCATATGGGTTGTCAAGCTCGTTTGTGTCATCGGACACACCCGACAAGTTTGTGTCGATGGGCCGACCCGACATGGCAAGGTCGTCGGACTTGTCTAGGTCGTCGAGTCGATTGGGCCTGACTAGGTCATCGAGTCGATTAGGCTTGTTGGGTCAACAGGTCGATTAAGTCGTTGGTCCTGCCCAACACGTCTAGGTCGTATGGCCCGCCAAACTCGTGTGGGTTATTGGACCCACTGACTCGTCTTGGTTGTTAGGTAAGTTTGGCTCGTCTCTGTCTTCGAGCCCACCCGACTCATCTAGGTCGTTAGTCCCATTCGGGTCATCGGACCTGCCGACCCGTTTATGTCGTCGGGCCAACCTGGTTCCTCTAGGTTGTTGGGTCAGCTCAACACATCTTAGTCATAAGGCCCACCCAGACGGTGTGGGTTGTCAAGCTTGACCAACCTGTTTGAGTTGTCAAGCCCGCCCGACCCGTATGTGTCATCAGGTCACCTGGTCCGTTTAGGTCATTGGGCCCGCTCGACCCATTTAGGTTGTTGGGCCTGCTCGACCCGTTTGTATCGTCAAGTCGATCCGATCCGTCTGAATCGTATGGCCAGCCCAGCCTATCATGGTTGTGAGGTTGAGTTAGAAGAATTTCAAATTCCACCTTTTTCTAGGGTATTTGAATTTCTTCTAATTTAGCTAATTGAAATACTTCAAAAAAATGCATGCCTTTTAAATGCTTTTTTATTTCTCTATCCAAACAAAACATTTCATTACAAAGAATTTCAAATTCTTCAAATAAATAAATCACCCTCTTGAATTGCCTCATCCAAACACACCCTGAAAAAAATGTGGAATTTGAAATACTTCTCACTCAACCTCACACTCTAGACTCAATCCCAAACGGACCCGACAAATTCGACAACCATGATAGGTTGGGCTGGCCACGCGATCAGAGGGATCAGACCGACCTGACGACACAAACGAGTCGAGTGGACTCGATGACCCAAACGGTTTGGGTGGGCGGGCCCGACGACCCAGACGGACGGGGTGACTTGATGACACATATGGGTCGAGCGGGCTTAACAACTCAAACAGGTCGGTCAAGCTCGACAACCATACCACCTAGGTAGGCCTGACGACTCAGACATGTCGGGTAGGCCCAACGACCCAGACATACCTATTGACCCGACAAGTCTGACCGACCCATTTCCAAATTTATCATGAACTTAAAACATAATTATGCCTAAAATAAATATTGATAAAATGAAATTTTATCTCACAAGATATTCAATTATTTTATCCAAACAAGAAATTGAAATGTAAGATATTTAAATTTCTTTATCCAAACAAGTTATTTAGAAAATAAAGGGAATTTAATTGCAAGCAATTCAAATACAATACATTTCAATTTTTCAGCATTGTTGAAATGCTTCATCCAAACACAAGGTTAACCAATTCTTTAATTTAATTATTTAGCTTGAATTCCAACACTAATTTTCAAGACTTCAATTATTAATATGTTGATGTCTTCAAGATATCATGTTTCCTTTTATAAATGAGTTCAAACTTGATTTTGAATTTTTCTCTTTGCTTCAATGTTCACAATTGTCTTGTTAAGGAAAATTTGTTCCATGTGCTTGTGCATTTGAATTGTTAGAGCAATAATATTTTGTACTTAATTAAACAGTTCGTTCGTCAAACATTTCCTAATTTTCATTTTATTTGAATGTTTGATTCAAAAGCTTTCTTCTTCCAAAATATAATTATCACAAAATAATTTTCTTGAATGTTATAGTTCGCATAATTAATTCTCCATTTTGAAAAATTAGATCAATATACAAGTTCTTGTGATCAATAAGAGATTAAAATCAATTAGCCATATTAAGTGTGTTCTAATCATTTAGTGTTAAATTGAGTTCTACTGTTTAGGTCGTCTAATACTTTGTATTACTTAAAGATTGGGGGGTCATGTAATGATTTAGGTATAATGCTCAAATCTAGTGATTACCATTTGTGTACTTGTCTAACACCTCGATTGTCTACTACGTAAACTTGTCTAATGCTAAGACTTGACATTTACATTAAATAGACTTCCTACTTATACTAACATACATATTTAAATATTAACCATTAAACATATGAAAGTATAAGTACATAACATATATTTTGATCTTCAAACCATATTCATCAACCACTAAAACTCATTATGTTATTAGAAGTTCTCTCTTAGTTAACATTACTACTTCACAAAAAAAATTATTAAATTTTTTCCTCATTTGATAATTTTTAATAGATTTTAACAAGAAGAAGAACGTGTTAGAAAAAGTAAAAGAAAAAGATATACATGTTTTCACAACTCATTTAAAAATTCAAACAATTAAGAAACAGAAAAATTATTATTAATTAAAATTTATATTTAATTTAATTGATGAATAGTTGAATATATAGCTAAGTTATTTTTTACTTAATACTTATTTTTATTCAAATAATTAGATTTAATATTAATAATTCTAACATTTATATCACAGGTAAAATTTTAATAAAATAAAAATACCAAAAAACTACTAACAATTAAATATCCTCAATATTGCTTTCTTAAATAACTTGAACTTCTGCAAATGAATAATTTTAATACTTAACTTTTTAAAATATAACTTTTCAGCTTTAAATATTTATTATATTATTATTTAACACTGCAAAATTTAAAATGAATACTATTTTAATTATAACGTGAAGAACTTACATAACCAGCCTTCAAAACTCTAAGAAATAAACAAGAGTAAATTTTTATTCCTAAACAGCAGATCATACATAAAGGTGTTATTAATTAATGAACATTGCAGGTACTACTATAAGTTTTATCTACATAACATCAATAAAAAAAAAATAGAATAAAGAAAAGAAGAAGCACACACACATACTCACAAATAGGTCACAGCTTTCGTGGCGCACTATATAAATGTCGGATCCACTGAGCAAAATCCACATGCAGTCAAAAACCACCAGCTTCAGGAATCAATTTCAACATTAACTTGTACCTCAACAAGATTCCACCGACATCAACACATTCATTCTGGTTTAGTGGTGCAAACAACACCCTTCTGCACATTAATCACATCCCAGTCATTTTCCAACTAATCACTTCCATAGCTTGTGGTGCACAAAACAATGCTGTCTCTTCATTTTCCACCAATATCATCATCACCATCGAATCAATCACCAATAATCTCTCATACATAACATTTAATCACATGCTATATGTATGGTCCATAAATAACGAATACCTAACTCCCAAAAAACATGTAAACATAAATGTTCCAGTGTAAGAAGGTTGCCAAATATCAGTTATAAATACCTTTATCGTGAGTTGCTTTTCTGCTCTCTGTGCTTTTCCTTTTTCAAGTGCTTGTTCCAACTGTCGAGTATCATGAACAAGTATACATCTTCGTCAATCCAAATCCTATGATCCTTTACAAGATTCGCTTAGTTATGGAACCATATGGAACTTAACTTGTGACAGAGGTTAATTACAAGAGTTAAGTATCCAACTTAGAGTAAAAAATCAGTTCATACAAACCAGAGTCTGTGTCCCAGATAGAATCTAAACTCAGTCCTTGATAAACCTGAAGTTGGCCTAAGAGTGCTTCATATAACTCATATAACTTAATCTTACACTCTTGCTTCAAATCTCATGCTATATGTTGTTGTTCTAATCCTCTCTCATGAACCTTCACGGGGAGGCCAAACCTAAAGGTGGCAGTGAGTCCAGGGGAGAAACGAGGGTTTCCACAAGATGCTTCCACCAACTCGATGTGGAACTTCCGAAGCAGTGAAAGTGCCACAGTTTTGAGCTCCATCAGAGCCATTTCCTTCCCCACACAAACCCTCAACCCTGCTTGAAAAACCGGGTACTTGAACGGACTTTCAGGGTGGAACACCCCATCCTTCAACCACCTTTCTGGTCTAAACTCTAAACAATCACAACCCCATATTTCCTCCAACCTTCCCATCGCGTAGGGATGGTAAGTAACCCTAGTTCCACTCTCTACTTTCGTCCCATCGGGTAACACATCCTCCTCCAAACAAAACTTTGAATCAAACTGAATCGGTGGAAACAGCCTCAGACTTTCATGCATCGCCGCTTGCAAATAGTGCAATTGCTTAAGCTCTTCGAAGCTCGTGAGATCCTCATGAGGCCCAATCACTCGATCTGCCTCCGCACGAATCTCCGATTCAACTTCTCGATGTTTCCCCAACAGATAAAAGAAGCTGGTGAGAGCCGAAGCCACTGTGTCACGACCCGCCAATAAGAAGCTCACAACAATGTCTCGTAAATACGTGTCGTCATCGTGGACCGTGCTCATGAACCGCGACAACAAGTCCTTGTTTTCAGAGAAACCCATTTCGCGCCTTTGCTTTATGACCTCTCTGGCCAACTGGTTAATCACTTCAACCGCTTCCCGAAGCCGTTTCTCGCTCCCCACATTGAAAAACCTCTTCACCTTCCACAGATAAGGCGACAACGCCATGGCTCTTTCCGCAGAGAGCTTCGACGCCAAGTCAAAGCAAACCGCGAACTCCGACATCGGCAGAGACTTCTCCAGACACTTGGGGTCCAACCCGAAGGAGAAACGGCAAATGCTGTCGAAGGAGAATCTCCGGAACACGTCCTGCAGGTCCAACACGACGCCGTTTGAGGCCGACGCGTGAAGGAGCGGGAGGAGTCTGTCGTGGATTTCGCTCTTGACGATTTCGAAGGCGAAGAAGGTTATGCCGTTGTTGTTGAGTTCGAGGGTGGCCATCTTCTTCTGGAAGCGCCAGGTGTCGCCATCGACGTTGAAGATTCCTTTGCCGAGGAAGTCGCCGAGGATGGTAGAGAAGGGTTTCCCCTTGGGAAAGTTGTGGAACCTGGTCTTGAGAATGTACTCGACGTTTTCCACGTTGGCCGTGATGGTGTTGCGGAGCACGTGGATGTGGATGGTTTTGGTCGGGGAGGTTCGGAGGAGGTGGGTGTACCAGTCGCAGAGGTTGTGGAAGTATTGGGACCAGCTTGAAGTGAGGTAGGCCTGGCACGTTTCGCAGCTGCATAGGATGTTCTTTCGGCGAGAAAAACGTGCGATTGCGATGAGAAGAAGGAGGATGGTGAGGGAGAGGAGAAGAGAAGAGAAATAGATGTTGTTGGTGAAAAACTGCAACGAGGGTTGGAGTTCCATTGATGGAAGATTGACGATGAAGGAGAGAAAGTATGAAGAGATATGCAACCGAGAGGGGACAAGTGGGATTGGCGTTTGCTACAATCCTTATTTATTCTTTGGATCACTTTTCATCACATCATCTTCATTTCTTCTTTTTCCAACCTAAACTTTATCAAGAAAAATACAATATATATGGAATTGAAATACTTCTAATTTTTGCAAATTAACTTCAGTTTAGTATTTATCCAAAATTATCCATCAAAATAATGGAAACACTTGTCAAGTTTAAGTTTGTGAATAGAGACTCTTTTACCAATTAAAAAAAAAAAACCTCTTCCACCTCCATAAATAGTGCTAATTATTTGCCACGTGTGAAATTTTCAGTTTACAGGACTTTTGACCCTCGGGAATAAGTATAATAAATAGTCAAATTGATAAAGTATTCATATATTTTGTTTAGAGATGTAATTAAATATGTGTTTTGATCTTTACTAATTAACATATATTTTTATTAAGAGAATATTTGAAACTAATATATTAACATGTGGGACTCAAGAAGGGATGTTAAACAAACTTTTGCACATAGGTATTTTATGGACCTATATTTCAATTTTGATAAAAAAATTTCATATTAATTAGATATGAATATGAGTATACTCAATATTTTATATTAGATATAATGACGAGAATAAGTTTATAAATATCCACTCCATTCTTGTCGGTTCCATGTTTATACTCTTTTTTATTTTAAATTATTAAAACATCCTTAAATTATTAGGTAGTTGAAAAGACTTATTTTATTGTTTTGTTTGGTCTTTTATTTTGTTTGGTTCTTTGATATTTTCAATTCTATCTCTATAGTTTAATTCATTTAATATCTCCCATGTTAACTCAAGTACCTAAGGTACTTTTCCTCCCTTATAAACTTAAATGCTATTTTTTTTTTCTTTTATTGGTTTCCTTCAAACCACGCATTACACTTTAGAACATGGAAACCCAATTTATTAAACTAAATTATTTATAGAAAATACATTTGAGTCTTATTTTTTTAGTGTTGTGAGGTTGTGTGGGATCGAGTTTAGATTAGGTAAAATTGTGCCAAGTTGGTTGAGTTCGAGTTAGCTAAGTTAAGTTGGGTCAATTTATCAGGCTTGACTCAAATTAGGTCACTTCAAGTTTGACTTACATTGGACCACGTCAAGTTGGATCAAGTTTAGGTTATATCGAGTCAAGCTTAGATTGGTCTAGTCAGGTTGGCCCAAGTTAGGTCAAATCAGGTAGTATCAGATCAATTTGAGTCAGACCAGGTCAAAATGGGTCAAGCTTAGCTTAAGTCAAGTTGAGTTAGACCAGGTCAAGATGGGTCAAGCTTAGCTTAAGTCAAGTTGAGTCAGACTAGCTCAAGTTCAAGTCAAGTTCAATCATATCTAGTCAAGCTAAAGTCAGGTTGGCTGAGATCAAACTAAATTGCCCTAAACTGAAATCATATACAGTGTTGTCAAACCCTTGTTAAGTTGAATCCAATTCAAGAATGATCATGAGTCAAACTTAGTTCATGTCGTATTAATCGAGCTCGATCTAAGTAAGTTGAGTTGAATTCCAACTTTGCAATTAAGTTGCAAATAATATAAAATAATTAAATACCATTTTACAAATGGTATACAATCTTCAAAAGTAAATACTTAAATTAAGATATATAATAAAAACTCATACAATTTAGAAATATTTATGAGTTGATTGAAGTATTCTTTTAATATCATAGTAGGTTAAACCCATTTTAATTCTATATTTATTAATTCGCTCTTAATTCTAAATCTCTCTCATGTTATATGTATAAATTTTCGGAGTTGAACTTCTCTTCATCCATTATTTAATAGGTGAATAAAAAAGTCCCATAACTCTTGTATAACGTGACTAGCATTGGTAGATGAAATATGGTGCAAACAAAAGCATGCTTCCCATTTCTAACTTTTCTTGATATACATTAATTATAGCATTGGCATACTATTAACATTCTCTATATCCCTTTACCGGTTGTTCATCATTAAATTTTATTAAAAAACGATTTATTATATGTAATGGAATCTCCTCTCTTAATTATAATTTTGTTAACTACACAATTTAAATTCATGAACTTTCTTAACGTGAGAGGATATTAAAATTTCGAATGAGTTAATCTTGATTAAATAATTATAATAATTGAATTATATAAATTAACATAAATTATTATTATTATTATTATTATTTATTGTTATTTTTTTCTAAATTAATTGATACCAGCTTTCACGAGATATACGCTAGATATATTAAGTCGCATTTTTTAATTTGATTTACATTAGTCATTGAATCGTGCAAAGTAAATTTATTGAATTTTATACTAATAATTAGAGTTAAAATCGAGAAAATTATACAATTTTAGATAGTATTTACAAATTAAATTTCAAATACAAATGTAATATGATAAGATTAGTAAAATAGTCAAACAAAATCGTGAAACCATGTAAATTATTATGTTTTTTTTTTCTCATTACATTATTAACACCTTCTTTGGTGAATATATTTAGTTCAAATAAACATAAATTTAATGTAATTAATAATTTATTATTATTAAAAATATAAGTGAGTTTAAGTTTTATATTAAATAAAAATAACAGAGTATCGTACAAAAATAAAAATTCATAAATAAATTTTCATAAATAAATTATAAACTCTTGTACATGAATTGAGCATTGTTTCATTAGAATAAAAAATCACTTTTTTGAGATTACATGTGCAACATCACATCATATTATTAGAAAAATTTGATGAAGTATTAGAAAAATTGATTTTTTTTTAATAATTTATTACTTTTATTATAAAAAATAAAATCTACGAGATCATGATTTCACGACTTATGATTTTATGATTTTATGAACCTTACTATCTTAATTACATTATCGATTTTAACTATTAACTACCTTTTAATCAGTTCATAGTTGAAATTTTTGTACATAAATTAAACTTAATATATTTTTGAATAATTGAAGGTAATATACATTTTAAATACGCTAACTTAAATGGATACGTTCTTACATAGTTCAGTGGTAGACAAATGCTGCAACAAAAAGTGAATGAACTCAGAAGAACATAAAAAAATAAGTTAAACCAAGCTCGATGAACTCGTGTGGTACCTTGAACAGAAAACTATGAGCATAAACTACCATCGGAAACATCCTTGCTGCATCGACCATGATGTTTTGTATCGTAGCCCGAAAATACAATACCACATCACGTGCTCAATTTTGAGGACACCAACCAACACATCTTCTCTGACAGATTTTGTTCGTTCATTACTTCGGACAATATATATATTTTTTTCTCTTTGAAACAACATTTCCTCTTTTTTCTTTTGGTGACATTCCAGGAGTACTTTTTTTATCGATAATTCTTTCATCTTCTAATAATGTGATACAATTATTAGCACTTTAATTATTACATGATAGGATTTTGTTGCTTTCGGCTCTCAATTCCAGACGTATTCTTAATTCTTAATTAATAATATAAAGAGTATAACGTGTGAGTTTCATCACGTGTAATTTGAATAGCATTTCAGGTGAGAATTAGTATGACCAAAACGAATCTGTCTTTATATTAGTTCTAAGTTTGTACTTGATACAATCAATCACTACTGCAATAAAATAGAGGGTTTTGGAATAGTTTATTTCTGCATCGATTCTACATTTTAGAAAGTGAAAACTTTCTTTATTAATATCGACTACATATTATATTATACCATCAATCAATTTAATATATTCTTTTTTTTCTAAAGAAATATAAATCTTTCTATATTTGTAGCATATGTATCGACAGATGCAAATTGCTTGTAGTTAGATGTAACTGACAAGATGGTTCAAGAGAAAGTCGGTCATTGTTGGGATTTTTGGGCTTTTGGAAATATGAGAGGTATGAGAGATATATGTGATATGTTCTACGGAGGAACATGTTTTTGTATTTTATTGATATACTCTATATATAGAGCAAAATATAACAAATATCAAGTATAAAATATTTAGAATATTTCACTCCTAATCTAAAATAATAACTAATTTCCTAAAACTGAAACATATATTTAAAACTGAAATATTTCCTAAAAACTAATTTAAATAAAAAAGATATTAAGTAATATTCTCAACAGTCATTGTTAAAATCAATTAAACATTCAATTGGTCTAAACAAGTTATTAAACAAGCTTAAAGAGAATTAGATCATAATTAGATCATCTCTAATGAAAAGTTCATAGAGAAAAAAATCATAACTACATGTTAAATTTATGATTATTAGTACATTTATTACATATTTATTACAACATTTATGATCGACCTTGAACTGGCTTTAGCCTTTGAGTACCTTTAGTAGATACCCCCAATTGGTGACAAACAAATTATCCTAACACGAAGAGGATAACACCGAAGTGTGAAAACTACAAAATTATTTAAATTCCCTTTAAGCTTGTTTACTGACTTGTTTAGGCTAATTGAGTGTTTAGTTGATTTTAGCAATGACTGATCAATTTTCTCCTCAATCGTCAAGTTGGTTACATCCAACTCCATGCGATTTGCACCGGTCAATACATATAGTACAATATCAATTGTATAAAAATTTTAAATAACATGCCCGACCAGACCTGTTGTCATCCATATCCCTAACCCCTACTAAGGATGGAGGAGAGTGGTAGCCTTCTTCTAGTTTAGAACTTAATAAATGTTAGAGTGATGTTGTTTCCTTGTTTCGTAGGTTTACTCTTGGACACTCGTGGATTTATATTGCAATCCTTCACTAGTGCAGATTTGACATTTTACTTCGCCTTATAGGCCTCGGTTACAGCTGAACCGAAGCCTATAAGGAGGCGGTGGCATTTTTGCAATTTCGTCAGGCTTTCGGCCTCGGGTCTTTAAGGACCGAGGCAATAAAGGGGGCTTTAGGCCTCGATTACAAATGAACCGAAGCATATAAGGCAGCCCAATTTTCAAATGCCACCAGCATCAGGCTTTTGGCCTCGGTTCTTTAAAGACCGAGGCAGTAAAGGGCGCTTTTGGCCTCGGTTATTAATTGAACCGAGGCCATAAAGTCAGCATCAGGCTTTTGGCCTCGGTTC
>Ga0209589_1003276_pt1 | contig 28343 bp, 26 predicted proteins | sample CowpeawhiteBW_FD_187525 | JGI IMG/M metagenome (GOLD analysis project Ga0209589, IMG submission 187525) | Root nodule microbial communities of legume samples collected from California USA - Cow pea white BW (SPAdes) (version 2) | ecosystem: Host-associated > Plants > Roots > Nodule | place: USA...
ACCTCCAGAGTTTTCCCTTCCCTCCTCTTACTCCCACTCGCACTTGAGAGCTTCGTTTCAGAAAAGTCATACCGTGAAACTAATTACAAAAATCAATGTGGAAGCGGGAGAATGAGAATAGAATAAACCTTAACCCTAGAAATCTGCATCACACAAACGAGGCCGAAGAGGGACACTAAAACGTTCTCCCTATCATCGATTCCAACAGAAACGAAAATAGTGTGCAAGGCATTAAACTCACCAGGTGCATCTGAACTGTGGAGATCTTCGCATCATACATATTCGAGGAACAAAAAGAAAAAAACGAAAATATGAGGGGATTGAAGCGTGTCCTACGGTATAGTTGCGGAAGAATTAGGGTGAGAAATGACGGTGGTGAGGCCAAATTCAATAGTGGAGAGTTCTGATGCATTGGCCGTGGAGTATCGAAAATTAGGGTTCAGAATAAGGGAAGAGGAATGAATGAAAAAAATTGAGGGAAATAAAAAAGTATTTTAGAGATTTTGAAATAAGTCTAAAATGTTTTCAGAATAAACCTTTAAAACTTAATGGAAGTTAGAAAAACCTCCCTTAATTAAATTTATTCGTGGAGGTCCAACAAACCTTTGCTAAATAACCTCCTCTATTAACTGATTTTTTTGTAGTGTGAGTTCTAGGTTTTATTTAAAACTAATCTAAGTAATAGAAGGAAGGTGAAGAAACTTCCTTTGAGGTTACGGGTTAGGTGCTCATCATCAAGTTTGTTGATCTCATAGGTTTTAGGTTCTGTTTACTATTATGAAGATACGAGGAAATCAGGTTAAGAAAAGTTTTTTTTTTGTTTTTTCAAACTCCAATTCGATTTACGTATTTTGGTTAACAAAATAAGTAATTTTTGTTAACTCCAAAAATTCCTATTATTGGTATCACCATGATTCTCTCTTTGTCCATTATTTTTGCAGGGGTTGGTCATTGTAACTTGTACAATATCAACATTGGGACTACAAGAAGGGGGAGAATAATACTTGGTATGCCTTAGTGGAATGTAGTTGTGAGAAACAACTATAATTGAACACAAAGCCAAATAAGGTTGGCGTGCCAAGGGTTTAAGGCTACAAAAAGTGGTAGTCCATCAATTGTTTCCATTTAAGGGGACATTTGCCTCCTTACCTATGGTAACTGTTTGGAGGATTTTACTATGTTGATCTTTTTTATTTTGTTCATGTCTAGTCTTTATATTATTATAATGCATCTAATTTTTCTTTCTAGTGCTACAATATTTGTTTTAAATTTTTTTTATCCTAATCGATCATTATGTTGAACTCAAACTCCAATATATCTAAATTTCCAAAATAAGTTTATGCATGATAGCATTGCATTGTCTGAATAATGGACCTCCCTTTAATGCTCCGATGAGTTTCAATGAGATCATAGTCATATCTTAATCATAGGAACAAACAAATGAAGTCTAAGTTTATCCCTTGGATCATTGCCCGCTAACCTAAAAGATAAGAGGATGTTAATGATGATGTAGTAGGCTTTAGAAGTGGGTTTTGAATAGAGCCTTAGAATCTCTTTGTATGAAATAAGATGAAACACTATAAAACAAATAGATAAAGTATAAAATGATATGTTATACTAGTTCACCGAAACTCACAAGTTACATCCAATTCTTCCTTAAGCATACAACTTAGGAGGTTCCATTAATAAAATAAAATCTAATTAGAATGAGTTGACAAATATTCCTAGGTTACAAATATACAAAACTCTCCTAATTACGAGTATACAAACATCTCTAGGTTATACAAGTACACAAACCAGTCCATATTTTTCCAAGTATTAACCTTTTTAACCTACCCTTGAGTTTAGGAACTCTCGTGATAATAAAGAAATCACTCTCAAAATAAGATATTACAATGGGTTATGACAACCATTATTTATAGCTACATGATAATTATAGATGATGTAATCTCAATCTTTCTCTTGTACCTCTTTTTCTTTCTTTCTCTTATTATATATCTCGTAATTTTTTCTTCTTTTTTTACACTAGCTAATTATTTTCTTCTTTAGCTCGATCGCTATTTATAGCTATAGAAGATATGAGCATTGAAGGCTTCATCAAAACTGAATAAATTGATTCCTCACTAATACTTACTAACATCTTGATTTTGGATGTTTAACAAAGGAACGTTTTGATTGGATCTACAAAGCTTTTCGTTTCCTTTTCTCCTCTTCTATATCTTCTTTGTGTTGTCTTTTCTTTATACTTTCTATATTTGCATTTCTCCATTTGATTTCATCTCAACATCTTCGTACTACTAAGAGGAATATTCTAATTAAATCTTCGAGGCAATCTTTAGATTATTCTTTCCTGAAATTGTTTGATTTGAAAATAAAATATTTATATATTAAAATTAGTCCGCAAACAAAATATATCTATGTAAAGAGATAAAAATGACCCATTCCAAAAAAAAATTCATTTCAAGACATAATTTACTTATTAGATCTTTTGATTTTGATTTGATTATTTAACATCACTTTTAAAATTGTTGCTTGTCCGTTTCTTTTAATACATAAAATAAACAATTTAAGTTATAAATATTTGGAGCAGTAAATATCATTAAAATGCTAACATAAAAAATGCACCAGGCAATGTCTCAAACGTCTCATCAATTGGAATCATCAAATCAGTTCAATCTTGAATTGTGTGATCATGTTGAATCATCTCATTAGTATTAATGCAAACCTTATACAAACTTGATAGGGATAAAATAACAAAAAAAGTAAATACTAAATTCGAATAATTAATTTTATTAATTATTTTAAGTTTAATCGCATATATTTTTATTACATTAATTGCATTTATCATTCCAAAATTAATTGCATTTATATTAATTTTTTAATTGATATTTTATATTTCAGGACAATTAATATTTATATAGCATGGAGGTTCACAGAAACAACAAAAGTAATAAATACATATAGCTAATATTATTTATTAATTTAATTTAAATTTAAATAATTTTATTATACTAATTGTATTTATAATTTTCGAGATGAGTTGATTTATATTAATTTTCCAATTAATATTTATAATTATGGAAAATTAGTATTTTATATTTTCATGTCAATCAAAACTTCTTTAAATATGAACAACATAAAACATATGAAACTATCTTATTTTGAAGGATTATTTTTTCTTTCATTACAGAAAAGTCCTACCTTTGAAATAAAAAAAATAAGGAAAGATAGTTTTAACTATCATGAACTTCTATGTTTTTTATATCAATATTATTCTCTCTTTATGCATGTGCTTGTTGCATTAACTTTGCAGGGTCCAGTTATTGTAACTTGAACAACATCAACATTGCGACAACAAAAAGTGGGAGAACAATACTGGGAAAGCCTGAGTGGAATGTAGTTGTGACAAACAATTGTAATTGCACACAAAGCCAAATAAAATTGTTATGCCAAGGGTTTCACACTACAGAAATTGTTAGTCCATCAATTCTTGCCCTTCAATGGGACTCTTGCCTTCTTATCAATGGCAATCCTTTGAAGGGTTTTGCTAGTGTCAGCTTCTCTTATGCTTGGGATGTTCCTTATTCTCTCAGGCCGTTGACCTCTCATACTACATGCTGATAAGGGTTTCTCATGAGTATCAAAGGATTACAAATAATAATAGTAGTAATAGGTAATAGTTGTAGGGTATTTTGCTTTTCATCCCTTCAACTAGTGCTTCTGGAAATGATGCTTGTATTTTTTTTTCTTTTAAAATTCAAGTCTACATAATTTTAAAATGATTCTTCACTCCTTTATATTATGAACAATGTTGATAATTTTATAAATTCATAAAATTATTTATATTGTTAATAAAATATTTTTAAAATTAAATAATAATTATTTTTATTGTGAATTTTTTAAGGAGTTAATTATATGACAAAAAACCAAAATACACCGATAGAGGGTAAAATATAGCCATTGTATGCTGAATTCATAAAATGTATATAAAATTTATCTAAATAGTCTTTTGAATACTTTTAATGACATATGATTAAGTTGGATAGTTTTAACTTATTTCTTTTCAAACTTTCATGATTGATTCCATTTGCTTTATGATTATAGTTTTGTAAAGGCTTAAATATACATTCGGTCTCTATTTTTTAGACATGTCAAAGTGAGCTAACCCGGCTCCCACGGGTTGGCTCACCATGAGTCGGGTTGAAAATGAGTGAACCCAACCCGGCTCACTTTATGGTGAGCCAGAAATTTTGTAACCCGACTCAACCCACCACGGGTTGTGGGTTAATTGGGTTGGCTCACCAACCCACCTAATAAAATTATTTATTTATTTTTTAGTATTCAAATATTAAATAAATTTTTAAGTAACCCATGAGATGACAATCATAGTGAAATCAAGAACCAATGTTTTGATCATGCTCACCACCTAATATATGAAGAATTGTTTCCAAGTAAGTATCCATATAGTCTAAGAAAGCATGGCTAATATTACAAATTTTTTGTCATGCTATTCAACAAAATATAAATAAAAAACTATACATTTTTGTCATGTTAATTTAGAAAAAATTGTTTATAAGATGGTTTCTTGAGTAATTTACTATAAAGATTATAGTTAAAGATTAAAGTATCAACATATATAACTTGACAATCAAATTAATTAAACATTCAAACTATTCAAATATTGTTGAGCAACATTCTAGCATTTAAAAATATGAAATTTTAAACATATATAATAGGAGTAGTAAATAATTATTACAAAATTGAAAAACATTAAAAGAAAATTTAAAAAAAATTAAAAAATAAATTGTAAAAAAATGTTTGTGGGTTAAGTGGGCCAACCCACCTTCAACCCGGCTCGAACCCGTTTAACCCATGGGTTAAGTGAGCCGGTTGAGTTCAACCCACTTTTGAAAAAGTTGAATTTTTCTCAACCCAACCCGGCTCGAACCCGTGGTGATCCAAGTTGGCTCACGGGTTGAAACCCATTTTGACATCTCTACTATTTTTGTTGTTTTTATTCAACTTTGTCCCTATTTTCGTTTTGTGTTCAATTATGTCCTCATTTTCGTCAAATTGTGGTCAATTCGGTCCTTTTCACTAACGATGTTTAAATAGTTAACATTTTTGAAGAGTACATGCCATATGTGACCTCCTGGCTTTTTTCATTTTTTTAATATTTTTTAAATATTTTTAAAATATTTTTAAAATATTTTTTAATTTTTTATTATTTCAAAATATTTGTCCACGTGTCAAGTTACAATTGTGCCACGTGTCAATGCTAGTGCCACGTGTTAGTTTGTGGTAGTATTATTTTTTTTGTTCAATTTAGTCCCTATATTTGTTATTTTTGTTCAATTTAGTCCCAATTTTTGTTAAAATAAATCAATTTTTTTCCTTTCAAATTGACACTAAATTTAATATCTGTTCTTGCGGAGAACAAATAAGATATGTTAGAGACAAGCGTTACCTTACCTCAATCTGCAATCTCCTTAGTAGGCTTCCTCCCGGCTGGCATATGCTATCTGTGGGTATCTCGGTTTGGACCGGTTTGGACCTGAGAGGGGTTACCTACGAAAGAGACTCCGACGCTCAAGTCAAGAAAAACTCTCAGAAAGTCAAATCTCGTAATTGAGGGAGTAATGAATACGTACCTTTAATTGTTAGGGTCCATGCATATTTATAGATTATTAATTATGTCTGGCCACGTCATGGGCTGGGCCCCTACTTGGGTCGTAGGTGGGCCTGGGCCTTAGTCTAGGTCACTTAGTTGGATTATCATGGGCTCTAGGAGTTTTGCTGGTAATACTAAGAGTTTGTCCAGTTCTCCCTTAGTTTCCTTCAGTTATCGTCTTAGGTCGGTTACTTCTTTAGCGGCTTAGGCCGGTTGCTCTTATAGCGGTTTAGGGTGGTTACTTTCATTTGCTTGGCATATGTATAGTGATTATTTGCGTCGTTGGGAGTTATGTAGACAGATTTTATGGTTATAGTCAGGCTAAGCCTCCTAGGTGTAGTACACCAGTCTCCCAGCCTTTGCCGGTGTATCTATAGCGCCAAAGGATGAGAAGAGAAGTGTTGGTGTGTTTCATTGAGCCATCTAGGTGTAGTACACCAGTCCCCCAACCTTTGTCAGTGTATCTATAGCGGCAAAGGATGATATGAGAAGTGTTTGTGTGTTTCGTTGAGGGAAGTGTTAGCCCAATGGCTGGGGTGGGGAGAATTCCTATGGAGACGATAACTGAGGTGAGGGAAGACCCTCTTAAGGAGATAGAAGAGAGTAGTTGGCCGGCGAAGGCCAGTTATGATTGGGTTGCTGTTGATGTTCAAAACTAGTCATTGTTGTTCCGATGGTCAAGGCTACTTAACTCGTGGCTAAACTGTACTCCTGTCATAGGGAGGGACGTGGATCGTGACATAGTATCGCTGGAGCGGATGAGTGCTGTTTAGCGCGTTTGCCATGGGCAAGAAGGAGTGCCTGATAAGTTCTTCTACATGTACATGAGTGATTTTTTGCAATTGCATGTGAGGTTGTCGTTAGACGACTTCGCTCTAGGGTGCTCCGTCTATTAAATGTAACACTTACCCAACTGCATCCAAACAGCTGGGCATATTTGCAGGCCTTCTATGTTCTTTGTCAGTCATTATATCTGCAGCCTTCTCCATTTGAGTTTTTGTATTTCTATGACACAAGGCCACGACAACCGACAACATGGCTATCTTTGGTGTGCAGGCCGAGTATAAGAAGGCTGGATGTTTACTCAGTCGTTCAAACACTTCAAGGATGGGTTTTTCAAAGTGGTGGTGAAGGAGGGAGGGAGGTCGTATTTCTTCAATGCCGATGGGAGTACTAAATTTCCTTTTAGTTGGACGGGTAACCCATGGGGATATAAGGACATGAATACTAATGAGTTGTCGGCAGCGGATAGGGAGGTGGTGGAAGTACTGATGAAGTTTACAGATAGACTACCTAGTAAGGGCTTAGTTAGGGTTTATAATTTGGTTCATCCGATTATTCATATTGAAGGTATCTTTTTGTAATTTCAAATGTTTCAATGTGTCTAAGTTAACTAACCGACATTTGGTGTGTACAATGCAGGACATATGGCTCAAGTTGGGAAGAAAAATCTGACCCTTTTCCAAACACTGCGGAAAGAGAAGGCGGCTAGGGTGGAAGCTGTCGGGAACACTGAAGTTCCCAATTTGCAAGGGTCACTAGTGGAAGTATATGTACATGGTGGTACAAAGAGGAAAGTCGAGTTGCCGACTAGGCCTGGCAGAGGCAAAGATGTTAAGAAAGTGCGAGCCGCTTTGCTAGGCCTGCGGTCTTCTAGTGGCACAAAAGGACCGGAAGCTGGCTTGATTGAGCTGCCAAAGACGACTGTTCAGAAGGATATTGAGATCAATATGCCGGAGACGCTGATCAATTCAATTGATAGCATAGAGCCGAACCACCTGATAAGAACTATGGTGGAATTTAGTAGCAAGGCGCTGATATTGGGGTGTCGGGTTGGTTCGTTATATGTGAGAGAGTTAAAGGAGGGAAATCGGGATAAGGTAGAGGAATTGCAAGGTAAGGTTGACAAGTTTATGGAAGAGAAGACTGCGTGGGAGAAGGAAAGGGAAGAGTGGAAGGAACAGAAGAAGAGGTTTGGGACTTGGAAGGTTCGCTGCTTGGACTCAAAGGATAAATTTAAAGTGAAGATTGCTGACCTTGAGGCGGATTACGAGGAGCTGAAGGAAAAGCATGAAGGCTTAGAAGTCGAGCTCGAGGACCTTAAAGGTTGCATCATACAAGAGCATATAAATGGGTTCCTGAAAGGCATGAGGTAGGCAACCTTTTTCTATAAGGATTTGGGTGTGGCGGATCTGAGGTTTGATGTGAACAAGGATGTGGTGGATGACCAACTTATCAATAAAGTCGAAAGCAGTCCTAAGGAGGAGGTAGAGAAGACAACAACTGATGAGGACATGAATGCAGGAAAAGTCATGGAGGATGGTGATAACCAAGCAGCTTAGGATGTAGTTTTTATTATGTTCTATTCGTAATGAATCATAAGTCTGTAATAACTTGTACAACATTTTACCTTGCTTTTAATGTGATGCATATTGTGGATATATTTGTTTTGTGGTTGTTGACGATGGTATATGTGATAGGAACGCACTTGTTCAATGATGTTGTTATGTATGCGGTATGTTACGTTATATGCTTATTCACTTGGATGAGTATTATTGACATTTGTTGGTTAATGAGAGTACTCGACCCGGGTCGCTTACATGTGGTGAGGGTGATGAACTTAAACGATTTCAAATTAAGTTAAGGGTGTTCGACCCAGGTCGCTTAATTGTGGTAAGGGTAGCGAACTTAAACGATTTCAAATTAAGTTAAGGGTATTCGACGTAAGGGTGAAGAACTTAAATGATTTCAAATTAAGTTAAGGGTGTTCGACCCAGGCTGCTTACTAGTGGTAAGGGTGGGGAACTTAGTCGATGTAGGCCGCTTACTTGTGGTAAGGGTGGGGAACTTAAACGATTCCAAATTAAGTTAAGGGTGTTCGACCCAGACCGCTTACTTGTGGTAAGGGTGGGGAGCTTAATCGATGTAAAATTAAGTTAAGGGTGTTCGACCCAGGGCGCTTACTTGTGGTAAGGGTGGAGAACTTAATTGATGTAAATTAAGTTAAGAGTGTTCAACCCAGGCCGCTTACTTGTGGTAAAGGTGGGGAACTTAAACGATAAAAATTTAAGTACAAGGAGTAGACGTGAGGTTAATAACCCTTTGTTTTATTCATGAAATTCAGGGTGCCTCGTTAAAAACTCCCTGGCCAAAACCCTCCTTAGGGAAAAAAGATCAGGTGAGGAAAAAGAGTACACCTAGGGTCACCAGTATTCAGTACAATAGATGTCTTAACTGAAATAAAACTTGACATGGGACACATTCCATGTATTATGTATCTCTTCGCCTGATAATTGTTCAAACTTATACGCTCCTCCTCCGGCATTTTCGCGTATTCGGTACGGGCCGTCCCAATTGGCGGACAACTTGCCATCCTTCTTTCTTGCGCTGCTGGCCATTCTCCAAACTAAGTCTCCTTTCGCGAATGATCTTGGGCATAAGTTCGCGTTATACTTTCTAGCCGCTCTGTGTTTGGCTGCTAAGTTGTGTATTTGGGCCTTGTCTCTTAATTCAGATAGGAGGTCGAGGTAGGTGCTCATGTTTTGGTGATTTTGAACTGGGTCGTACAGTTCTCGGCGCAGAGATGGTTTGCCAAATTCGACTAGTATCATTGCATGTACGCCGTATACTAGGCTGAAAGGAGATTCGTTTGTTGCTGATTGAGGGGTACACCTGTAGGCCCACAACTCTTCCACTAATTCTTCTGGCCATCGGCCTTTGGCATTATCCAGCCGTTTGAGCAATTCTACTAGTATGACTTTGTTAGCTGCTTTTGCCTGCCCATTGGCCTGTGGGTGTTCAACAGAGCTAGTTACATGTTTAATGCCTAGGCTGGTATAGAACTTAGCGAGTTCTTTATTTATGAATTGTCGACCATTGTCGATGATGATCGTATGTGGGACGCCATATCGGCATATAATATCTTTCCAGACGAATTGTTGAACTTGTTGGGCTGTAATGGTGGCTAATGGTTTGGCCTCTATCCATTTGGTGAAGTAGTCGATGACTGCTATGAGGAATTTTACTTGGCCTTTTCCTGGGGAAAAAGGACCGAGAATGTCCATTCCCCACTTTGCAAAGGGTCATGGGGATAGTATAGAGTGAAGCTATTCTTGCTTTTGATGGATGAGGTTACCATGTTTCTGGCAGGGTATGCATTTTTTTACAAAAGTGTGGCAATCAGCCTCCATGGTTGGCTAGAAGTAGCCGGCACGGAGGATTCTGGTAGTCATGGTGCGTGCGCCAGAGTGATAGCCGTATATGCCTTCGTGTAATTCTTTAATGATGTACTAGGCTTGTTCGGCCGTGACACATTTGAGAAGCGGCTGGCCATAACCTTGCTTGTACAAGTCATCGCCTATCATTGTGTACCTAGCGGCTTTAGGAATCTAACTCTTGTTGGCGTCAGGTGGGGGATTACCGGTTCAGAGGTATTGGATGTAGGGAGATGTCCAATTGTCGGCTTGGTGTTGGGTTAAGGTATGACAAGTGTTTGTTGTGGAAGGGGCGGATAGTGTTTGCTGTAAGAGTGATCAGTGTCGATTTTTTAGCTTAGTGCTAGCCAGTTTAGATAATATGCTGGCTCTAACGTTTTCAGATATGGGGATGTGTTGGATGTATACTCATTCAAAAGCAGATTGGATGACGTTTCAGACCAGGTGATAGTATTGTAGGAGGGTAGGGTCTTTGATCTGGAATTCGTCATTTAAATGGCCCACTGTGAGTTTGGAATCGATCTTGCACGTTAGCGTTTTGACGCCGACTTTGCGGGCGAGGGATAGGCCAGCGAGGATGGCTTCGTATTCGACTTGGTTGTTGGATATTCTGAAGGCGAAGTGGAGAGATTTTTCGATGAGGATGTCGTTGGGGCCTTCTAAGACGATGCCGGCACCTGCCCCTTTTGGGTTTGAAGAACCATCAACGTACAATGTCCACTGGTCCTCTTTAGGGTTTTGTTGCAGATCGTTGACGATGTCTAGGAGACATTGAGCTTTGATGGGGCCGTGGGGTTCGTAACGGATGTTAAACTCGGATAATTCTACGGCCCAAGACGACATGCGACCGGCAAGGTCTGGCTTTTGAAGTATCTTCTGGATGGGGTAATCGATTTTGACGATGATGTTGTGGTTTTGAAAATAAGGACGTAGGCGTCGCCCTGCGTGTACTAGGGATAGGGCTAATTTCTCCACCATCTGGTTTCTGGTTTCAGGATCTTGCAAGGTTCGGCTGACGAGGTATACAGGGTGTTGAGTGCCATCGACCTCCTGAACTAGCGCAACGCTTATGGTGTGATCTGTGGCGGTGATGTAGACGAGTAGGGGTTGATGAATGTCCGGCTTATGGAGGATGGGTGGTGAAGTTAGGGTGTTTTTGAAAAACTTGTTCACATTCCTCGTTCCACGAGAACTTGGCCAATTTCTTGAGCAGCTGAATGATGGGTTGGGTTTGCTCGGCCAATTTGGGAAGGAAGCGGGAGATGGCGGTTAGTTGGCTAATGAGGCGTTGCAGTTCTTTGACACTGTTGGGGCTTCACATCTCAATGATTGCATTGCATTTCTCAAGATTACCCTCTATGCTACGCTGTGTGAGCATGAAATCGAAGAATTTACCACAATCGACGTTGAAAATGAACATTTCGGGGTTGAGGCGGAGGTTATATTGTCGTAATTTAGGGAAGACGGTGGACAAGTATTGAGCGTGCTGGTGATGGCTTGGGGATTTGACAACCATATCGTCGACGTATACCTCGACACATTTGCCCATTATGTGGCTGAAGACCTTATCCATTAGTCGTTGATACGTTGCTCCTGCATTTTTGAGGCCGAAGGGCTTAACTTTGTAGAAGTAGTTGGTCTCATCTGTAATAAAGGCGATTTTGTTCATGTCGGATGCGGCCATGGGAATCTGGTTGTAACCAGAGTATGCATCAAGAAAACTGAGAACTGTGTTACTGGTTGCACCGTCAACTAGTTAGTCAATGTTGGGTAAAGGGTAGGCGTCCCTAGGACAAGCTTTATTGAGATCCCTGTAATCAACGCACATTCACCATTTGGCGTTAGCTTTCTTGACCAAGACTACGTTGGAGAGCCAGGTGGTGTAATGGGCTTCTTCGATAAACCTTGCGTTGAGTAACTTATCGGCTTCAGTCTTGGCCGCTAGTCGACGTTCGTCACCAAGCTTTCATTTCTCCTAGAGACATATCTGGCATCCTTGTAAGTGAAGAGTTTGTGGGATGCGACTTGAGGGTCAACGCCAGGTAAGTCAGCGGTGAACCAGACAAAGAGGTCACTGTTGTTGATGAAGTTAGGTGTAAGGATTTGGCGCTGCTCGGGTTGTAAGTCATTGCCCAGTTTGATGATGCGTCCATTAGGGAGTTCCAGTGGTATAGTTTCATCGACTGGCTCGAGGTGGGCATCCCGGACTACTCTGGGGTCCAAATCATCTCCAGATAAGGCTATGTCAAAGTCGGGTGGACATTCCATATGATTGGTTTGAAGAATGGGAAGTTGTTGACGTAGGCTGGCCATGAAGCATTCGCGCGCGAGCCGTTAGTCATCGTGGATGGTAAGGACGTCTCCAAATGGGGATGGAAATTTCATGGCCAGATGAGGTGTGGATACGACTGCGTCGAAAGTGTTGAGGGTTGGTCGGTCGAGAAGGACATTATATGATGTAGGCACGTCGACGACAAGGAAATAGATAGGGATTGTCTTGGTTTGAGCGTCATCGCGAAAGACAGTATGGAGGTCGATGTAGCCGCGGGTGGAGACCTTTTCCCTTGAGAAGGTTGTGTAGGGGGGTTGCTGCAGATGGTGTATAGTTATTGCAGAATTTTGTGTGGAGAGTTTGCATCTCTTCCATGCGGATGTAGTCCGCAACGTGGAGCTTCAATTCATGCATGAAGGCGTGTGGGTGGAGGTAGACGTTATTGGCGAAGGGGCTAGGTTTGAGAGTGAGTGCCACACACTGAAGTATTATTTCCTAGTTAAGGTGTGGTGTGCGAAGGGCAACCTTACTGAAGCGGTTGATGAAAGCCCGAAGCGTCTCGTCTTGTTCTTGTCTCACGCCAAGAAGAGAGATGGTTGTAGTTTGATGTGGGCGGCTATCGGCGAAGTGAGTGGTAAACATGTGAGAGAGGGTGTCAAAGCAATCGATGGAGTATAGTGGTAAGGTGGTAAACCATTCGAGGGCGGGGCCTTCGAGGGTGGTAGGGAAAGCCTTGCAGAAAATGGCATTGTGAGAAGTGTAGAGGGCGACATGGGTGATATAGACTTTGAGGTGCTCGTCTGGATTGGTCTCACCTGTATAGCATTCTAGTGTGAAAGGTTCCCACTAGGTAGGGATGGGGTTGTTGGCGATGAAATCAGTAAAAGGATGACGGCGTCTGGGTTATGTAGATGGTATCGGGTGAGGGGGGATGAGATAGCGGATGAGGGTGGAAAAGGTTGATGTAAAGTTGTGAGGGGGGATATGAGTGGTAGGGAGGGAGGGAGGAATGTTGTAAGGTGGGATGTGGGTGGTGGGGAGGGTGGAAGGGATATTCTAAGGTAGGATATGGGTGGTGGGGAGGGTGGCGACGGGGATAGGAGCCGTAGTGTTCTCTAGGAGGGTGGGATGGAAGTGTGTATGATAGGTTGAGAGGATGGGAGTTTGTTGAGTGTTGATGAAGGTGTGCGGGGTAGGATTGTACTCGCTTTCTTCTTCGGTAGGTTGGAAAGCTGGGGACTTTGCGGTGTCGGATGTTTCCTTAGCCTTTCCCTTTTGTGTGGGATCGACTTTGATCTTTCTCCTTAGCCATGAGTTTTCCTGTCATAGTGCCTGCATCTCATCAGCATTGCGTTTCTTCAAATCAGCTAGTTCTTGTTGCATCTTGGCTTGACCGTCTAGGATAGCTGCCAAGTCCGCGGTGGTAGTAGCAGGTGCTGCAGGACCTGCTTTAGCTTGCTTGTTAACTCCTGCTCTGCTGCGGGTAGAAACCATCTTCAAGAGAATGCGGGTTGCTCCGTAAAGTATTACTTCGTGCCCCACGGTGGGCGCCAATTGTTCCTGCGAAGAACAAATAAGATATGTCAGACACAAGCGTTACCTTACCTCAATCCGAAATCTCCTCAGTAGGCCACGTCATGGGCTGGGCCCTTGCTTGGGCCGTAGGTGGGCCTGGGCCTTAGTCCAGGTCATTTAGTTCGATTATCGTGGGCTCTAGGGGTTTTGCTGGTAATACTAAGAGTTTGTCAAGTTCTCGCTTAGTTTCCTTAAGTTACCGGGTCCGGTTACTTCTTTAGCGACTTAGGCCGATTGCTCTTATAGCGGTTTAAACTGGTTACTTTCATTTGCTTGGCATATGTATGGTGATTATTTGTGTCCTTGGGAGTTATGTAGACGGATTTTATGGCTATAGTCAGGCTAAGGCGTCTAGGTGTAGTACAATATCTTTTATACAAATTATATTAATATTTTTTGTAAAATTGACATTTGAATTTATTATTTTTTAAATTCAATTATAAATTGAATAAAATTCTAATATTTAATTGTTAAATAGAATATAATTATTTAAAATATTATAAGAATATAGTTATTAATTTTTTTAATATTTATATTCTAAAATACTTATATTCTAAAATACTTATATTCAAAATATTTTAGAAAAGTAAACTAATATTTAAAAAATTAATATTAAATATAACATATCATAGATTTTAATATCTAAAATGCGATAAAAATATTAAATATTTTAAATTTAAATGTGAATTTTACAAATATTAATATATATTTTGAAATTTTAATAATCATATTTTAATAATATTTAAATAATTATATTCTATTTAACACTTGAATCTAAGAATTATATTCAATTTATAATTAAATATTATAATTTATAACTGAATTTAAAAAATAACTAATAATAATGTCAATTTTAAAAATTAAATGGTTCTATTTTAACAAAATTTGGGACTAAATTAAACAAAAAAAATGAATATAGGGACTCAATTGAGCAAAAGTAACGAATATCAGGTCTAAATTGAACAAAAAGAAATAATACAATAAAAAACTGACACGTGACACTAGCATTGACATGTTGCACAATTGTAACTTGACACGTGGACAATTTTTTTGAAATTAAAAAACAAATTAAAAAAATTAAAAAAATTAAAAAAATTAAAAAAACCAGGAACTGACACGTGGCATGTACTGTTTACAAATGTTAACTATTTAAAGACTGTTAGTGAAAAGGACCAAATTGACAACAATTTGACGAAAATAGGGACCAAATGTATATTTAAGCCTTTTGTAAAACAATAAAATAATAAATAAAAACAATTATATATATATATATATATATATATATAATATCTGTAAAAAACAAAAGAAGCCTAAATTTTAAATATCATAACTTTATTTGATAAATAATAATAACATAAGGAACATGTTTGACCATTTTCTTCATTAATATTTTTATATTAAATAAAAATAAAAATGTTTTTTATAAATTGAAATTAGTTTTTACATTAATTAACTATAAACAGTACTTTGGTATAAAAGGTTTATGCTTTTATTTTTAATTTATACATACCTTATTTTTACCTTATAAAAATGTTAATTATATATATTTATACACATACTTTATTCATATTTAATATATTATTTAATATGATTTATTTTTATTCAAAATATTGTATAGAAATGAAATCATCAAAATGAATTATGTTGTTTGTTTCACTTAAAAGTATAATTTAAAATATATTAGTAAATTGTAACACAACATGTTAAGCATACTACACAAAAAAATTATTAAATAGTGACCAATTTTATGAACAAAAAACATCCCGAGAGACCAATTAGAAACAAATTTCTAAACTGGAGATTAATTTATAAACCAGTTCTTTTGTTAGTCAAAACCTTAGTAGGTAATGTTAGTTGTAAAACCTTGTAAAATCTATTTTTTTTTCCTAAATAACCCCAAATTTCCAAGCCTTTTGTTTTAGAAAAAAGAAGTAGAAACCCTTTCTTCCTTTCTCTCAAATCCATTGCCATCTTGGAATCCCCATTCCTTACTCTCTATTAGTTCGTTTGTAGAATCAAAACCATAGGGTTGTAGCAACGCCTTCGATTCTTATCGATCAGTTTCTTATTTGGGGTCAAAGTTAAACTTTTACGAGTTTGAATGTACCTTGAGGATTCTTAGATTTCAAAGGTGAGATGAAAAATCCCTAATTTCATGTTTGGGTAGGTATGGGTTAGAAACATTTGGGGGTTTTGTTAAACGCATATGATTTAAGATAAATTTAATGGAAATTGAGGTTGTAACGTGGAATTAGAAATGTTTCCGACTTATATGAGGCTTAAAATAGGTTTTAGGTTCATTTGACGTTGTCAAATCGTAAAATTTGAATTTCTGCGTTATGCAGACTCGCTGGGCGAGTTAGGCTTTCCAGCTTTGAGTCATCTTGGAAAATTTTGAATTCCAGCTTCATTAACAGTAGGTCCTAGACACACGTGATGCATTGTTTTGACTTGTGTGATCTTTGTTTGAAAGTCTATAGTGAGAGAAGTTGTTTTTGTAAGGTTCCCGTAGATTAAGTTGTTGGCAACTGTTTATCACTTGTTTAGTGCATAAATTTTTCTATTGGTACCCAATTGGATTGATTCTTCTTGCATTGACATTTGTTCTTATATTAACTTACCCTCTCTTGTGTGTGTGCTTCTTGTGTTGTTGTTCTTCTTTTGCAATGATCACCATTATTTGGTACGAGCAGATGAGGATTTAGGTGTTGGCTCCCTTGGCGACGGTGATAATACTGCAACTGTTTAGTTCTTTATATTTACTTTCATTGCTAAGTTTCATCTTTTGAAAAATTCTTGTAAGGTTTATTTGTTGCCATTTTTTGGCTAGAGTTTTACATTGTGGCAGTATACCAATTTTGTGTTTATGTCTTGGATAATTGTAATAGGAACTCCTAATTTATGGTTATCTGTTTAATGTATTAAATATCTGATATTTTCCTTTAGTAGATTTACTCTACTAAATGAGATGTTACATTAGTGACCAATTTAGAGACCAATTCATAATAGAAACTATATCGTAGGGGTCAGATAGGCCGCTAACCTAAAGAGCTGTAAATAATGCAACCAGATACATAGCGACATAACAAATAATAGGCACTCAAAACAAGATGGTCAAATACATACTTTCTAGACCAACAAAAGATCAACCTGCTAACTATATCTCATGTACCTAAGGTCGTCTATAGAGCAGCAAAACCATTCAACTACCAAGCACCATCAGTTAAAGAAGACATACGCATAACTAACCAAATACATCCGTAGACGAAAAGCACGCTGACAGGAAAATTTGATATGTTGGTATGTTAGCGAACCTACTCTAATTTAGGTAAAAATAGAGCCATACCTAATGAAATATATTCAAAGAGAGTTGGGCTTGCAATGCAGGCCTAATTAAGCATAGTCAGGGCCAATAAAGTTTGGTCAAAGACGATTAAACCTAGTCAAAAGAAAAAGAAGGAAAACTCAAGGAAAGTGGAAGTTGAGGCGGACAATGACAAGGGGAAAGAGAAAAAAGTTCATGTTAAGTAAAAAAGTCCCATGTACCACGTGATAAAAGAAGAAAGTTAGCATAACGCAACCCCTCACACCGCAACCGCCACCCATGCCACCACTACCCTTCGTACAATAACCACTCATGTCATCACCACTACAAGAAACAAGTGTCACAATCCTTTCATAGACGACATCATCGAGACCCCACTCCTAAGCAATGGGAAGCCTTTACCCTGGAACGCTACGGTGGAGACACGAATCCTGATGAATATGTAAAGATCTTTGTCACTCAGGTTGGACTCTATTCGACTAAGGACGCCATCATGTGCAAAGCTTTTCTCACCACCCTCAAGGGACTAGCCTTAGAGTGGTTCATCTCTCTTCCCCCATAATCCATTGATTTCTTCGATACCTTATCCAATCTCTTTTCCACCCAGTTCGCGGGAAGTCACTTTCATCTAGTGACATCCTTGTTCCTCCTCAATGTTAGATAGTAAAGAGATGAGACGTTGAAGGCGTTTATCGACAGGTTCAGCAAAGATGGCACTGAAAATTAAAAACCTAACACAATATGTGGTCATGTAGTATATGGCCATGACTCTAGGGTCGAGTCCCTTTGCCGATAACATGTGCCTAAGGCTACCGACCACCATGCATGAGTTGAGGCTACGTACCATTGACTATATACGAGTAAAAGAGATGAGGGCACTAAATAGTAAGTTTCACAACGATGTGAAACCAAATGAAAGAAGAAGCACTAACAGGATGCTGGTGAAGATAGAACCAAGGTCCTAAGATCCTAAACTGTTGAGATACTCATGATATGTGTATCCTATAGGAGGCCTTTTATACTGACCTAAAACCCCCATAGTGCTAGTCCCTCAATTCGTAGAATGCCGACATGTCCAAATATTGCAAATGTCACTGTAATAACGAAAATACAATAGACTAATGCAAGGCCCTATAAGACAAGATAGAAGAATTAATATGTTCTGGCCATTTGAACTGTTTCGTAAGAATAGAAGAAAGAAGTTCCAGAACGGGGTATAAATGCTACGATGATTGCTAAGATCATCACAAGAAAGATAAGGTTAGGAGTGATAGGAAGGATGAGCCTACCCCAAAGGAGAGCAACCTGTCTAGCGATAGGCCACCGTTAAGGGGTACCATAAACACAATATCCGGAGGGTTTGTAGGAGGTGGTGCCACATCATTAACAAATAAACATCACCTAAGGAGCATCCAGTCCACAAATGTCATAACTTGTGCGTTTAGATGTCGAAGAATGTCATCCATAACTTTCACAAGCGTCGACTTCCAAGGTGTAGACCCGGACCAGGACGACCCCATGGTCATTACTGTCAAAGTCGAAAACTTCACGGTAAAGAAGGCGCTAGCAGATCAAAGGATCTCAGTAGACATTCTCTATTGGAAAACATGCCAATAGTTGTAGTTACCAAAAGAGGTAATGACCCCATACGACGAGCTCATATATGGGTTTTCAGGAGAAAGGGTATGCATCAAGGGATTCATTTACTTACATACAATATTCCACGAGGGGGACTAGACGAAGACCATACCCGTGCGATTCTTATTTGTCGAGGCACATACATCGTATAATTTTTTGTTGGGGAGACCTTTCGTAAACACCATGGGAGCCATAGTATTAATTCACCACCTCCTCATGAAGTTCCCGTCAACATCAAGCGACTTTGTTACCATCTATGGGGACAAAAATTTAGCAAGGGAATGCTAGATCGCCAGTTCACGGTTGTAGGAGCACGCTCTAGGTTCTAATAACGTTGCAGAAGCACGTAACGCAAGAGCCATCTTAGTGGGGGATGACCTAGATCCCTAGATAGGAACCAATTTAAGGATAGAGCCAATAGGAGATACTAGAAGCCTGACACTTAGGGAAGAAAGAAGCCTAAGGATAGGCAACACGAACCTTTTTGCTTGATTAATGGCAAACCTGTCAAGGGTGGACCCTCACGTAGCCGTCCATCGATTATCGGTGTTCAAGGAAGCCCGATACACGTTTCGCAAAAGAAGAGGAAGTTGAGGGGAAGAGAGAAGACAAGCGACCAAGGCAGATGCGATAGAGCTCTAGGAAGCCATATTCATTGGAGTAAAGAAATCCAGCGTGAAGTGGCAAATGTGCGTCGACTCTACTGACTTAAACAAAGACTGCCCTAAGGATGCATACCCTTTACCAAGCATCGGCATGTTAGTTGATAGAGCAGCAGGTAATTGTGTGCTCAATTTCTTAGACGCTTACTCTTGTTACAACCAGATCCCCATGGAATCATCTGATATGATTAAGACCGACTTTGTTACAGAAGACACAAACTATTCTTAGCACAAATGGCTTCGATGATTTGGAGCTTGAATATTTGATGACAATACATGAAGCCATTGTATTGAAACATATTGGAAACATGCTTAAATTGATGAAGATGTGAAGATTTGATGTTTCACGTGTTGATTAAGCCTCGTGTGTTTGTGATATATCTGGATCACTCTTGAAGAAAACAAGCTTGAAGATTGCAGTTCATGTTGTAGACCATTTGGCATTGTATAGACATATAGGGTATTTTTTCTGTCTTTTAATATGTTTAATTGTTTTTAACAGGTTAAATGGTGTCTTTTAATATGTTGAATGGATTTTGAACATATTAAAAGGTTTGTTGTTGTAGTTTGAACTGTTACATATTCAATCAGTTAATCTATTTTGTAATTGACTAATTTCACTTAAGTTAATTGAAATCAACCGATTGATTTGAAAATCAACCTGTTGAATTTCGTAACAGTTTCACTATAAAGTCTGTTTTTCTCAAGGGAGAGGAGAGATTTGCAATTTTTTAGCCCAAAAAATTTCTGCAATTAATAGAATACTCTCTCTTTCGTGATCATACAAATGTGCAGTTGTTGAAGATTGATCTTGGATCATTCTTGCAAATTTTTTCTTGCTTTTTGAAGCTTGGAGGAAGAGGTTCAGTAGGCTAGGTTGTGCCACCATGCAAGTTTGATCTTTCTCAAGCTTCTGTGTTGTTCCTGGTGGTTTTCCATGTCTGCAAGGGTAGTCATTATACGTTTGTGTTGACTCTTGTGTGATTCAAGAGTCATAGGTTGTAGTTTTGCATATTTTAAAAGTGTAATATTGTAAACTTTGTAAATCTTTTGAAATAGTGCAAATCAGACTTGGGTTGCCTTGACAATTTGAATATAGCTCAAATTGGAGTGAACCAGTATAAAAATCTTATGTCTTGTGCTTGTCTCTAACTCTTATCACTTCTGTTGCACTTTAAAGTTTAAAGAAATTTGAATGGAATCATCTTTTTTGCTATTCTTGTGTGTTTTGGCATGACCTAAAGCTTTGCTCATATTTATATTACTCATTGGAATCAATCTTGTTTGATCTTTCATGTGTTTTGGGTTTAAATCACAAATTCAAATTTCTATAGTTTTCCTAATTTTTTAGTCGATTGTTTTTGTGATTTAATATGTTGATTTACACGGTTCAATATTTGTTTAATGAAATCAATTGTTTGTCTTTTTTTTATCGATTAAAAGTATGTAGTCCAATAGCTTTTACATCCTCATTTCGTGGCTAATTTGATTCAAGTTAAAACTATTTTAAGCTTTTAAAAGATACCTTATATTTTAATTAGCCAATTCAACCCTCCTTCTTGATATTTCAACCATTTCAATACTTATAATTGGTATCTAGAACAAGGTTCTTGAAAATTACTCAAGTTCAACCTTAAACTTGTTTTTGAACTATGGGAAATGGTTGAAAACAAGCTTCCTTTTGCAGAAGGTGCCTCTACTCGTAGGCCACCTATGTTTAGTGGTATCAACTACTAGTTTTGAAAAATTAGAATGGAAATCTTCATTGAATCAATAGACCAAGGTATATGCGATGCAATCTTGAATGGACCTTACACTCCTAAACATGTTGATAATAAATAGGTTGACAAACCTAAGATTGAGTGGACAAAGGATGAAAGAAGAAGAGCTCAATATGATTGCACCGTAAGGAATATCCTCACAACTTCATTGAACATGGATGAGTCAAATAACACTTCTAATTTCTCTTCTTACAATTGTGGAAAGTAAGGTGTCAACACCCAATTTTGTCCGGGTTATAATGTATTTTACCTTTTTTCTCATAATCTTATTTTACTTTTATTTTTGTTTTTTTCTTTTCATCTTATTTTACTTTTATTTTATTTTATTTGTTTATTATTATTCTATTTTTATTTTATATTTTTATTTTGTTTTGTTTTATTTTATTATTATTATTTTTTTTTTCGTTTTAATCTTATTTTAGTTTATTTATTTTATTTACAATTTTCTTTATTTTCCTTTTTTACTTTTTATTATTTAAGAAAAAAAATGAAATGAAAAAAAAAGAGAAGACCAAGAGGTTAATGTAAGGTCTCTGATGGTTATAGGTGGTAGCTAGCTGACTATGGTCATGATGGCTGAAGAAGGAAGGAGCAGGAAGCAACATCTGCTTTTAGCCTTATCTCACGTCTCGAGGTGGGAAAGGAACATAGCAGAGGCACAACAAATATCATTAGAGATCCCTACATTCAGGGGGACCTTCACCTTCTTCACTGAAGGGGGCTTTTTCACGTTCTGTTCTCTGCAAGATGAAAAACAACACCTTCACTCATTCTATTCACTGACTTCCCAACCATGAGTTTCCATCATCGCCAACCATCAGTTTCAGCTGCATTTTCCATTTTTCTCGTCCACTTTCATCTTAATCATTCACTTGTACAAAAATACAAAATAGAGACTAGAGAAAGCACCCACGTGCAAATCCCCTCCATTCACGTCCTCACTTCCACCTCAAACTCATTCTCCATTTCGATCCCGCAACATCCTAGTCCAATCCCGCAACATTCCCATTCGTAGAACACCACCTCAACATCGCAACACCACCCCATCCTGCAAACAAAACACAAAGCAAAAAACCAGAATCACAACCCCACCCCTGTAATCCAATATCGCACCGGATCAGAACCCCCATTCCAGTCTCATTTTCTCCAATTAGTCACATCCAATCAAACCCAAACGGAAAAACAGAGAAGAGAGGATATCGCCGGTGGCTTTGAGCAGAGAAACGTGTTCACGCTGACAGTGCTCTCTGCTAGCGGCAATGACGCTGTGGCGGCAGTCCCGATCGCGGTGGTCTTAGCTGGCAAACGCAAGGCCGGAGCGGCGTGGCGTGCGACGGCGAACCTCCAGGATCTGGCGTATCTCGCGCGTAGGAGAAGAAACGAGAAGAGAGACGATTCGCGGAGTTGGGTTCTCACCGGCGATGCTTCTGGTGGTGACTGGTGTCGACGACGGCGTCTCTCGCCGGCCGTGGGACTTGCGGCAGCGACACTTGCTACTGGAATATTGGTGGCTCGAGGCAATAGAGAAGGGGGGTCTCGCGCATTGGAGAAGGAGAAAAAAGAAGTGTGTCACCGGTCAGTGGTGGTCGGCGTCGTCACCGGCATCCCTGGCCCGCCGGAATGGGTGCGGCGTTGATGATGGTCATTACCGGTGTTGGTTTCGTGCAGGAGAGAGAAATAAGAAACCCTCGTGGTTTCTTTTTGAGAAGAAAGGGTTTAGGGTTGTCACACACTTTTCATGTTATTGGATCTGCCCCCTTTATTTTCCCTTTGAACCTCCCACCTTAGTATTTGCACCCCTTTTGTGTGGTTTGAATTTGTGTTTGCTCAGCACACTCCTCTGATTACTGCAGGTACCCCACATAATTTTATGTCTCACTTTACGCACACCGTCAGTTTACTTTGTGCACCTCCATCATTGCTAATTTCGCACCCCATGTTTTGTTGGTCTTGTTTTAGGTCTGATTGTGTTTGCTATCTGCACCCCAATTTTTGCAATTTACACGTTTCTTGTTTTTTACTCTATTTTCAACTTTTACTTACTGCACCCCCACCTTTTAATAAACACACCACATTTACTTGATGCACTTCACACATTACTCATGTACCCCATGTTTTGTTTTCCACTTTTATCCCTCTTAAATAATTTCATCTTTTTATTTATTTATTTTTATTTATTTTTATTTTAGAAAATATATTTGAAAATTATAAAATAATAAAATATATAAAAAACAAATAAAAAAGCTTCTCTTTCACTTTTATTGTGTCTGTCCGGTCGCTTGCACCGTGTGACACTTATTTTCTAAAAAATACCAAAAATAGTTTTCTTTTTCTTTTTGTGTCTGTCCGACCGCTCGCGTCATGTGACACATATTTTCAACTAATTCAAAATACCAAAAACAATACAAAATTTTCAAAATACAAAAATATTAACATTTTCCAGCAACTACGTCTTTTTAAGAACTACGTGATCCTTGATTTTCCCATGTGAGATACGTAGGAGCAAGGTCAGTCCTTGTCAGGTTCACCTCCAAAAAATATAAATATTTTTTTTTTCAAATAGTTTTCCAAATCGTTTATTTAAAGAACCACGTACCCCTGATTTCTCATCTTTATTGAGAATACGTAGGACCAAGGTCAATCCTTGTCGGGCCCAAAAATCAAAAAAATATTTATGTTTCTTCTTAGTATTATTTGTCTCATTATTTTTGGGGAAAATTAATATTTCGAAAACCACATCAACTTTGCACTTTTGATTAAAGGTACCGCCTTCGGGCGGGCGCTGTAGGGTGCTAACACCTTTCCTACGCGTAACCGACTCCCGGATCCAACAATCTGGTTTTTCACAGACTTGCTTTATTTTTATGGTTTTCCATAGTTTTCCAAAAATAACTGTGGTGGCGATTTCCAATCTCTTTTTAAACCCGTTTTCTTTTTGGTTTGTCATCCCATCGCGATTACGGTTGCGACATAAGGACATATCAAGATTGAATGTCCAAACATTAATAAAGAAAAGGAGAGGAGTTTTGACAGGAAAAAGGAGAAGAAACCTATGAGAGAGGTGGATACATAACTTAGGAAGATAAAGATGATTCAACAAGTAGCTCATCACAAGATGAAAGTGAGGAAGTCAAATTGTGCCTCATGGCTGGATATGAGTCATCCTCATAAATACAAGTAAGCTCTCTTGACAAGAATGACTATAATCAATTGTTGCATGACTTTAAAGAGTTGTATTGTGAAGCAAACAAATTTTTTGTCATAAACAATCGATTAAAAGTATTAAACAATTAGTTGGAAAATAGAGTTAATCAACTAGAAATAAAAATAGCCAATTTAAAAGTTGATTTCAAAAATCTTGGCATGATTTACAATAATTCAACCTGTTGCAATGAAAATCAGTTGGTTGCAAAATGTTGTGAAAACTGCACCCTTTTGGAAAACAAAGTCAAATACCTTATGAAAACATGTGCAAGGGTTGTTCTTGACTGTCAGAATTGTGTTTTTGGAAGGGCCGAAATCTGTTACAACTCTTTTAGTGAAAAGAAAGTGGTATTTCTTTTCCAATAATGCATCAAGTGGTATTTTTTTGACAGCTTGCAATTATTGTATGAGAAAAATGCATGTTTCTAAAAGTTTCAAAGCTAGAATATATGATGTACTTTAGGGATTTATGAAATGGAACCCAAAAGGATCAAGAAAGGCTTAACCATGTTGGACCCAAACTATCAAAGGGTACCATGTGTAAGTATTGAAAATGTTGAAATGCCAAGAAAGGTGGGGTTGAAGTGGCTAATTAAAAACCTAGGTCACTCTTAAAAGCTTAAACCAATGTTAACTTGAATCAAATCAACCACGAAATGAGGATGCAAAAGCTATTAACGGCACACTTTTAACCGATAAAAAATAGAGACAATCGATTGATTTCTTTAAATAGATATAGTGTTGTGTGAATAACCATAATTAAATCACAGAAACCGTCCACTAAAAAATTGGGAAAACTGCTAAAATGTAAATTTCCTTAAAAACTGCCAAAAAACAACATGAAAGATCAAACAAGATTGATTCCAATAAGTGATACAAATGTGAGAAAGTATTAGATCATGCCAGAACACACAAGACTAGGAAAACAGATGGTTCAATTCAAATTTCCTTAAACTTTAAAGTGTAAAACAAGTGAGCAGAGTTAGATATAAGCACAACACACAAGATTTTTATACAGGTTCACTCAAACCTAAGGTACATCCAGTTTGCCAAGGAAACCCAAGATTGACTTTGCACTATTTAAAAAGATTTACAAAGTTTACAAGATTACACTTTCAAAATATGCAAAAACACCACCTAAGACTCTTGAATCACATAAGAATCAACACAAGCAGAGCAAGACTACCTTTGAAGACTTGGAAAACCACCGAGAATAACCAATAAGCTTGAGAAAGATCAGTCGATTACAAAATAAGTTAACTGAACGAATAAGTAACAATTAAAACTATTGTAGCAAACTTTTTAACCTTTTAATCTTTGTAAGTTATTTTAAATATCATTATCATTAATTGCGTTAATAGTTTTTTCTTGAAAGGGACCTAATGGAGGCATCTTTTCAAAAGTTGGGACTCAATTTACATTTTTTTTAAAATGGGTGCCAAACTGACACATCTAAATGAAAGTTTGTACCATCCAACTAGTTAAATCATCTTTTAAAAAGCCATTCAACAGATTAAAAGACCATTTAAGATGTTGAAAAATAATTCAAAAGATTAAAAGACACAAACAAGACCTTATACATCTATACAATGCTAAATGGTCTACAATATGAATTCCAATATTCAAACTTGTTTTCTTCATGAATAAACCAGATGTACCACACGTACATGAAGCTTGATCAACATGTGAAATAACATATCTTCACATCTTCATCAATTTAAGCATGGTTTGAACATGTTCCAAGGCAATGGCTTCATGTATCTTCATCAAATCTTGAAAAACCAAATCATCAAGATAAGCTTCATGTGCCATCTAAGCATCATCTTCCATTCTTTGCTTAAGCTTGTGAATCTGAAAAATGTTTCCAGAAACAGTACACACAAGATAACAAACACACACAAATTCAGATGCTCCCTCTGTCAATAGTATGGGTTTAACACCCTAGGTGGATATTACTTATTAAAAGAAAATTTATAATTTAAAAAAAATCCAATAACGCGGGAATATTTAAAAAACAAATTAAATGTTTCTAAAACCAATAACCAAAAGTCATAAGTAAACTATTACAAGTTTCAAATACCAAAGTTAACATAAAAGAGTTATAAAGTTTCACGCGTTTCGTATCCTCACACAAGAGTACATCAAATATGAACCTTCACGTCCGTATTAATCACGCATTTCCAACTCCATTATGAACCTCCCAGCTCGTAATTCATCCAAGCATATCCCAGACCAAAGCCCTCACAACAAACCATGCAAAAAAACTATAGATTCACCTTTCCCCTACACTATCACCTGACCTGCCTAATCGCCGACACGCGACATTTTAATGCAGACTACCTAGCGGTCACAACTCACTGGTAGCATGAAACTCCTGGTTTTTAAGGGATCGAAAACAGTGTCCAACCATCAACCATGCAAGACAAAGATCTAGAATATCACCATACACATGCATATAACCTAGTATGACTCATTTGTACAACCACACATCACATTCGCAACAATGGTATCCACATATATATATATATATATATATATATATATATATATATATATATATATATATATACATACATTCAATAATAAGGCTATCCCTTCATGTGAATTAAGAAAGGAAAACTAATGTTCCATGAGAACTCATAACAGAACCCACCTCTAACTAATGCCACATTGAACATACCACCAAAACAATAATTGCAACATTCCATTTAATCCAATGCATCATAGCAAAACCAAAATTTAGCATCACTACATGTTCATGCACTCAAACATAGGATCACATTAATTGCAACATGAATTTAACAAGGGATTATTCATGCTTTTAGTGAATTCAAAACTAGCCACCACATAAGGCCATAACTCATGCATAATTCCAATTAAACCCCAAAGCAATCTCCAACTTGTGCCTCACACAATCAACCACAAAGGCTTGCTAGTTAGTGGTTGTTGCCTGGGTGCAAGCGAAGTACCAACAAGCGATGCATTAGGTTTTGGGTAAAAACCTAGATTTTCGTGCACTTGCAAGAACCCTAAAATTTTCCACCATGTGATCCAGTCATTAAAGACCACAAATTCACCCCTAATTATGTTTACAAACTCAACACATGGCCCATTTAACTCAATTTCATAGAATATCACACATTTTCACACAATTTAACTCATCCCCAATCCCTCATGAACCCTAATAATAACTCATAATACAATTCATTCAATTTCAGTCACCATAGTGACATTCAAAACAATATACGTAAGACCCGTGAAATTTAATTAATTAAATAATTAATTAATTAATAAATACGGGTAGTGGAAGCCTTTATGACATTTAATTCTGACATGTATGACGTGGAAAAGTATTAGTTCAACTGGTTGAGAGTACTTTATTGTGTGAAAGGACTTAGGTTCAAGTCCTATGTATGCTAATTGTGTGTTATTTAAATTATTATTATTTTAATAATGTGTTGGATCATGAGGAATGATAATATAATTAAGAATTATCACGATACATGAATTGGTTGAATGGTTGTGTATTGAGTTAGCATTGGCATGTTATGGGTTCGAATCATGGTGACTCCAAACTAAAATTTCTTTTTGCCAAAATTTCTTTTGGCATGAAGGTGAAAGGGCAGAGAAACCCTAGCTGACAATGGGTAGCCATGGAAGGCTGGAAAACAACCACTAATGGACCTTGAATGGTAATTAAACTCTAGTTAATGGCAATTTTCGTTTTTGAATATATGGTGATTAATCAAGTGAATTTACAGTAAGAGAGAGAAGGAAACTGATGTGACCCCAACAAGCCCAAGCTCAAGTGCATCAACAAGCCCAAGCCCATATCAAGGCCCAATCACTAGAAGCATGATGAGAAAGATTCACATGGGCCTCTCACAAGATGATCAAGTCAATCATGGGCTTTTTACATTATTTACATGGGCTAAAGAAATCTCTAAAATATGAGATGATGCATGAAGGAAGTAGTCTAGATTTAAATTGGGCCATTGTTT
>Ga0209589_1003279_pt1 | contig 28337 bp, 22 predicted proteins | sample CowpeawhiteBW_FD_187525 | JGI IMG/M metagenome (GOLD analysis project Ga0209589, IMG submission 187525) | Root nodule microbial communities of legume samples collected from California USA - Cow pea white BW (SPAdes) (version 2) | ecosystem: Host-associated > Plants > Roots > Nodule | place: USA...
TAAATTTGATTGAGACTGTACTTTGGTTGAATTTACTGTGGATAATCTAAAAGTTCTCACTTTTAATTGAGACTATACTTTGGTTAAAAGTGAGAACACCAACAAATTAATTGAGACTTTACATTGATTAATTTGTAAATCTATAATAATAATTAATCGAGCAATAATCTTTAGATAACCGATGATGAATCTATTTTGAAAAAGTAATGGAATCAATCTATTTTCTTTACTATTGTTTATATCTTATTTTATCTTTTTATCTTTATCCCTCCTATTTTTATAATTTTATTTGACTAACACTTGTATAGTTTTATAAGAACTAATTTGTTAAAAATCAATTTCGTGTTCGTTGGGAGACGACTTTGGGTTACTTTACCCTTACTATTTTGTTGACTACTTTCTTAACAATACTGAAGTTGTTATAGATAAGTAGTATTAATTTGATCGCGTCAACGACAACGTTATCAGTCGGGCCCGTCCGGGACGTCCAACCCTTCTGCGTCATCAGGCATGTTCGGGTTGTCAGGCCCATTCGGGTCGTTAGGCCCGTCTGGGTCGTTGGGCCTGTCCGGGTCGTCGGGCCCGTCCTTGTCATCGGGTCTGTCTTGGTCATTGAGCTCGTCCTTGTCATCGGACCCGTCCTGGTCATCGGGCCCATCCGGGTCGTCGAGCTCGTCCCGGTCATCGGTCACGTCTGGACCGTCGAGCCTGTCCGGGTCATCGGGCCTGTCCGGCTCGCTTAACTTGATCTTTGACTCGAGCTTAATGTAGTATTATTTGGGGGACTAACCCACCTTAGCCCTAGCCCTAACCCACTATAGAGGAGGTTTTGGGGGCTGAGGCTCTTTTTTGGCCCCCTCATTTGGGGAGCCCCTAAAAAGGAACTTTATGGGCTGGCCCATGAGCTAGGGGCCAAATTGACACCTCTATCTTTCACATCGGTGTTGTAAGAAAACCTTGATTGAGATTTAATTGCACTTGACAAGGATGGCAAAGCGGTGTTAACCTGTTCCACATAAGAAATGTGGGTTGTAGTTCAACCCGTAGTTTATATAAGAATTTTGATAACTTATTTTTATTTAATTAAATTAGTTGAAATTATAATTTTTATAAGTTCATTTCTTAAAATAAGTAATATTTATAATTATATAATTTTTAAGTAGAAATCTATTAAAAATAGAAATAATTTTGAACTAAACTTAAGCAAGGGAAGAAATGCGAATGAGAAAGTTGTTTATGAATAGATTGGACCATAATGAATAAGCTACTTTTGAATGGATAGGAGAAAAAATACGAATGGACAAGTTGGTTAGGAGAAATTCATGTCAGCATGGACTATGCACGCCAAATGCATTTTAGCACATTGACTTGTACAAGCAGGTTACACGGAATGTAGCCAAATGCATTTTAGCACATTGACTTGTACAAGCAGGTTACACGGAATGTACCTAAGACCAGTGAGCTAAAACATTTAGTCTACTCCAAAGTTTTTCTTGCATACCTATAGATTGATCCTTATGACTCGTTCTGCATTGTCATTCATACTTCTAGACTTGGTGTTGTTGCTCACAAAACATGCATTAATACGTTCAACTAATTGTGTAAGATGAAAATAAATTAGATTTTGAAATAAAGATGGAAATAGTAATTTTATACTTGAAAGAAGAAAATGCCGACTAATAATAATCTTTTCCTATGTGTAACACCCCATTTAATTAAGTACGTGAAATTAAAGGAATGTCACAATAAAGATAACATAAAAACGCGGTTTGGGATCAACTCTATACAACCCATGGCATACCACGATGCCCAAAAGAAACTAGAGGAAAAGTTAACCATAGTGCATAAAACTAAGGACGAACAGATACATGGGTCGCAACCCTAAATGAACTCATGCAGAAATAATAACTAGTCCACACGGACTATGCACCAGAATCTCCACTTCCTTGCTGACTTCTGGAACCTCGCCCATCTGCTCCCATCAATTAAATTGATGATCATCGCAAGAAAGAAGAACCACATACAAGACAACCATACAATACACAGGGTAAGCTAGAGCCAATAACATAATCATCATATAGTCAATCATATTTCATCATCCAATATCCATATAACAACCAAGCATGTTATGACTCTTCATTCAATACACTACGACTCGACTCGACTCATCTGGATACGTATACCTTGGTCGGATTCAGCGGATGCTTGCACCTGTGGTGGATACCCCTGCTCGACCCTGAGCTGCTCATCTCCGAGCTATGTGTTACAAGTGTTACGATGAATCAAATCTCCCTCACTACAAGGTTAGCCCTTAATGCATTTCAGGCCTCATGCTACTCTCACCACAAGAGTCAGTCTGCTCTAAGTGAGACTAACTGGCCCCTTAGAGTGTCAGGATGCAGTCCTTACCTTGAATCCTTACCTAGTTATACAGATGGGGCACCACCATGGACACCCACTAACAGGGCCATGAAATTACGTCCCGACCACTGAAGCGCAACCCTGAAAGTCTCACCTAGAGACCCCAAGGAATTATGCACTGACACAGATCGACCTCATTCACATAACCAAAATAATAATTACCATGCATAGATATACATCACTCGTACCAACCTTTGAAGCCAATGCCTTTCATGATCCAGGCCCCACTCATTCCAACACCTCATAGTTTATCCATGTAAATAAGATCCCACTCATCATGTTATCATGCCACTTTAATATTATCCGTCTCATTTAATTCACATGTCAATTCTCATACCAACCCATCATCTACAATTCATGAATCATGCCAAAAATACTTCATGCTCCATTATATACATATCACTCATCATACAATCATACTCAACCAAAACAGATCATTCAGGAACTAACAGACATCCAAACACAGCACGGTCTCGCCCAACACCTCGCTCAGGCTGAGGGATCTCGCTCAAGCGAGACAGTCTCGCTCAGGCGATTCCCCCTTCGCCTAGGCGAGGGCTCAAAAAGGAACAAGAAAGCAACGCGGGGTCTCGCTTAGGCGAGACCCCTCTCGCCTGGGCGAGTTGTGTGCTCGCTCAAAACACACTCTGGTCGCCTGGGCGACCACTCGAGCAGAAAGCTTTGGGCGAGCCTCTGCATAACTCGCCTGGGCGAGTCTATCAGTGTTCGCCACTGTTTGCACCTGCGCAACACACCCAACAGAGGTTCCAAACAATCCAGACATTCATAGCAATGCACAATCTCAAGGAATTCATCGACCACGACAATACAAGCTAAAATACACCTCACCAAATGGTTCTAGCTTCCCTTACCTGGAAGGGAAATAAGAGACTTCGGCAGCCAAGCGTGCGAACACAGCAGCTCAAGGACGAATAGAGGAGCTGAAAGGGTACTGAAACAGAAGCACGAGACGGGTTACCTGGAAGCCCTAACGGAAAGAAACGAAAAGGAACAATGGAGACGAGAATGGCTAGCACAATACTTACATGGAGTAGAGAACAACTTCGAGCTAGCTTGAAGATGGCAGAAACCTAACCCTAGCAGAGCTCTTCGTGAGAGGGAGAAAGGGTTGACGGCTGGATCTGTGAGAATGAAAGGGTGGAAGCGTTAGGGCAACTACGAACCAGCTTTATCCCTTGGGCCAGCTCTTTGGCCCATCAGATTTTGGGGCAGCCTTTTTTATTAAGGGTTATAAAATAATAGGGTCTTACACTATGTCTAAATATTTTAAAGTTGGATAAAAACAAAATAAAAAAATAGGTCATGCAATATTTGTATTTAATTTCATATCACTAATCTAAGGGGGAACCATATTCTAACTAATAATATAAAGTGTTTGATGTATTTATCAACTTTTACACAGAATCGTTAAATTAATTGTTTTTTCAGTGTAGTAAAATATGTATACAAAGGGAACTTTAATTCCACAGATAAAGCAAACGAGCCTTTTTTTTTTCTGTCATTAATAAAACAAGTTAAATCAATTTTTTTGTACTCTATGTATATTAAAATCGGTATCTCAAACATTTCGAATAATTTGTTTATAATCAGTAAGTGGTAAATATATTAATTTACTCGTGATATTTAACCTGTTAATTTAAAAGATTTAAAATAATTGCAAAAATTAAATCAGCATCCTTCTTTGATCTTAAATATAAATATATAAAAAAAAATCTGAAGAAACTTTAGAAGTAAAAATTTTAATTTGCTGAGATATTAATAAGTATTCAACTTTAAAAAAAAAAATTATCTTTTAAAATCTATTGGTACCTACGTCAAATTTTCACTCAAAGCCGATTTTTCATTCAACATCTATTATATACTTAATTTATCTTTTTATCTTTTTCCTTATAACATCATATAACACATAAATTTATCATTTTTATTATCTTTTTTAATTATATATTAAATATTTCATTCAATTTACACAACAAACACTGTTGTACGGACAACTAACCAGAATCAGCGTTGAGGTCTTATTCTCATATTTCACCAAAGTATGAGTATGATTCCAGCATCAAAATTCATGTGCTACGAGGTGGTAGTGATAAAGGGTAAACCCATTCTGAATCTAATTTCTGAACTGTTATCAAAATTTGAAATCACATCAGTACCAAGTGTAAAGCTTCCCTCTGATTACAAGATTAATTGTCTGATAAATAAATAGCCTTGGCATGTAAAACTTTGCACAAATCCAATTCCCATATGAATGCACTTTTGAAGAAACTAATAAAAAACCTTGACAGAAGATTTCAAACAGTCACTGCGACAGCACACAGTCATATATATCTGTTCTTATTTAATGGATTTGGAAAAAAATAGTGTAAAACAATTGCTCTGGAGTCAAAATTGTTTTCTTTAGTATGGAGTTGTTACATGTAACTAAAAGCTACAGGACCAGAAGAAACTAATCTATCAAAACTAACAGCTTATTCTAACAAGAACATGTGAAAAAGTGAAGAAAATACTCTACATAAGTGATAGGTCTATTCAGGAGATAATTTATTGGGGGGAGACATAGCACCAACTAGACTAAACTCAATTTACACAAGGAACTAACTAATTCCAACCCAAAACCTTCAAGAGCTCGATCCGTAGAAATTTTACTTTGTATGTTGATCAACTTTCTCGTTTCTTATCAATGTAAGAGCTTAAAACACTAAAGAAGAAAAGGCCAAAAGATCTGAATGAATGTTCCACTTATCTGTTATGCAAAGGATTAGGACCTGTGTAGATTTTTCTTTTCTCATCACCTAGAATTGCCTCACTACCACCCTCACCTGAATTCTGCCTAAAACCTTGTTTATCTTGAACGGAATTGAACTTGGACATGTACCCAGTTTTAAAGTGTTGAAATTTTCCTGACTCCTCAGTGGCAGAAGAAAAGCTCTGTAACAGCAGCAGAAGCAGCATCAGTAGAAAGAAACAAGCCAAACCCACCAGCCTCATGGTCTCACTGCACAGATCATGCATGGATAAACTGTGACATTCTTAAAAGTCCATAGACAGCAAAAGCCAAACGAGCTTCCTTTGTGGATCTGATTAAAAAGGGCAAACCAAACAAAGCCTAATAGACAAAGGTAAACACAAAGATCTGATGCAGCTTCCTTTTTCACCCCTTTTGGCACCCTTTTCATTCAATGAAACTTGTGTGAGGATTGTCTGTTTTTTAATTGGATGTGGCGTAACCTTGAAGTCTGAGCTCTGAAAATGAGGATGGTCAATGAGAGGTGTGAGTCAATTTGCATAGGGGTTGGTGCTTTGAGGCACACTTTCTTTGGATGCAGATTTCAGAGCCCTTTTTTACTTGGGAAACAACTATGAACCATAGAGAGAGAGAGAGAGAGAAGAGGGATTTTCCTCACTGCTACAAGTTCATTCATGATGCATAAATACATATATTTAGTTCTTGAGAATAAAAGAGTGAACTTTTGGTATGTCTAATTTCAGATGATCGTATAAATTATGCAGTATTTTCTTTCAAAACATCGAAAATCATAATTCTATTCAGAGTGAAATTAACATTTTCACCCCCACTTTTGTTTGCGTTCTCTTTACACTTCTTGTTAATGTCAAATTACTTAACGTAAAGACAGAGAAAAGAAGACACTCTTTTTCAAAAGTGTAAGGTGAGTATAAGAAAATGATGTACAATGCTTGGGAAAAAAGGACTAATGATGTGATTATAACAGCTGTGTAAACTATATTTCTACTTTTCTGGTTCATGTTTTTCTTAGCCTTTTATCTTTGGCTATACATGTTTTCACATATATAACTCTTGAATTTATTTTGGTATATTGTAGATGGTATTTCGATTAAACTTTTGTTGAGATTAAAAAACTCACAAGGATATGGAAACAAATACTCTACTTGAATTTTGATGTGTAAGTGTAAATTATATTTATTTGAATTATCACCGAGATGAACAATAAATTTTTATATCATTTGTTGGATCTTGCAAGGGAAGAAATTACCAGAGAGATACAGAATTAGTGAAATACAAAATCATTTTAGATAAAAATTAACACTACTTTTAACTCAAAATTTTAAAATAATAAATTTATAAATTTTCTTTCTTACAAGGTATTTAACTTTCCGACTTAATAAGATTGAAATTCACACTTCAAGAAAAGAAAGGTAATTGGGTTGGTGCATAGACGACCAAAAGGAGCAAATTTCAAAGAAATTATATTGAAAGGAGAAGGTTGGTCAACTGCTAAGGGCTTTAGGAATTAGGTTATAGAGTAACTGTGTGTGGGCATGGATGACATCAATTAATACTAATGTTAATGTCAGCTCTTATAGTTTTACAAGAGCTGTCGTTGGTTACACTTTGGAAATCGATCCTAAGAGAGTATAAGGTTCAACCACAAAACCAAGACCTTTATTATCACTGATATTTAACTCTTCTAGAATAAGATGTGTAAAATGAGAAAGTAAGAAATAATACAAGTAACATAATTTGAATTGGAGTATTCTTTTTTAAACTAAATGCCTTTTTCCTATCTCATTTTCTTATACACCTCTTTTATTCCAAATAAATTCAATCTATGTTAAAGTAGAGTCTTATTTAGCATAGAAGCATATTATGCTTCGAATTGACATGATCATCATGTGAATTTATCAAACATAATATAGTGTTTTTGTGTGGGGTATATGAAGTTAAATAAAAGAAGAAAAATGAGTTTGGTCAAAGAGGTGGGGTTTGACAAATAGGTCATGCAAATGGACAATGAAGTGAATGATTTTGTCTTCATTCACTTTGCACTGCTGAAAAAGCTGAGACTTTAGGTTATAGAAACTCTTTTTTTTCTTACCTTATGGGGCCCTCTTAGATTTATAACCCTACAAATTTGGTTTAATAAATAGAAAATATCTACTTTAATAGATTTCGTGACTTTCCTTAGATTACATATTTGCATTGTGACGGTGAAGGTTAATTTTAGATGACATATTTATATAGTGGTGACATGATTTTAATATCAAGTATCTTCATTTAACAGTAAAATCTAAGCAAATCTCTATATAAAATGTTTAAAATGACTGAACTTTAAGAAAACAGGTTTATAAATTATTCCACTTATATATATTATTTTATCTTATGTATGACTTTCAACTAATTTTAAATTCTTAATACTGTAATGTTTTTTCCTTTTCTCTATTTGTTGTAATACCGTCCTAAGAAATGGAGATCATAACATATTATCCCACTTGCATATATATTAATAGAAAATTTCTTAATTATGTAAAAATATTACATTATATACCTACATTTTTGTTTTCTTAATCGTCGAGTTAGTTTTTTTTTTTAAGACAACATAATTCAATTTCAATATTTTTTTAAGGGCTGTTCACATGTTGGGTTGAATAAAGATTGGAAAAATTCATTATCCAAACAATAAAAAAACACTACTTTTTATTTATGGTGTAGAATTTTTAAATTACTTTTATGAGTAGTAGTTCAAATAAAAAATCATAAATTATATTTATTTTATTGAACATTTTGAGTAAAATTTAAATTCTAATTCATTTTAATGGAAAACACTACTTTTTATTTTGTATGTTTCCTTTTTCTTCAACTATACACTCTCTGTTGGAGAAATCTAAGATTGTCTCTCTTGTCAGATCTTCTACTCATCGCATATTCTTGTTTTCCTTGGGATCAATCACGTGCGAAAGGGTCACGTGAATATTTTCAACCCTATTCATTATATCTTACCATATTAAGTGCATTGTCTTTGTCTGTAATATTTTTTTATATATGTATATAAAGGAATTAAAGAGCCCAACAACAAAATATTTAAAATAAAATAAAATTAATGAAATTAAATTTTCATACTAAAAACGAAAATATAGATTTATAATACTTATTATATCATTTTATGGGTTCTAATAATAATAATAATATCTTTTTACAATTTTTACTCCATATACAAAAGTTTTAATCAAATTATACTCTCATTAATATTTTATGGGTTATTATGGGTTAAATATGTTTTTGGTCCCTTAACTTTCAGTGAATTTTGGAATTAGTCAATTTCGAAACTTTGGACCAATTTAGTTCTTCATCTTTCGAAATACATAGATTTAGTCCTTTTAACCAAATTTTGTTAGGTTTATTTGATGTTTCGTACGCATTTCAAGATTATATTTGAGTTGTTTATACTGTTTGACACATTTTTGCTTTAATATTAAGTCAAATACTATTATGAAACGCACTTGAAATATCAAATAAACTTAACAAATTTGATAAAAATGACTAAATACATGTATTTTGAAAGATGAATGACTAAATTGGTCAAAAGTTTTGAAATTGACTAATTCCAAAATTCACTGAAAGTTAAGGGACCAAAAACATATTTAACTCATAATAACCCATAAAATATTAATGAGAGTATAATTTGATTAAAACTTTTGTATATGGAGTAAAAATTGTAAAAAGATATTATTATTATTATTAGAACCCATAAAATGATATAATAAGTATTATAAATCTATATTTTCATTTTTAGTATGAAATATTTAATTTCATTAATTTTATTTTATTTTAAATATTTTATAGGTAAAAAACTTTACTTTCACTTCTTTTTTTCTTCTCAAATTCAGTGATTAAAATCCATCTTTAGAAACAATAAGTAGATATAAGGTTGTGTGATTGGGTTCTTCTTATGAATGAAGTTAAAGAGAAGGGAATTTTGAGACAGAAACAAAAGATCCAAACATGTGAAACACCAAAGTGTGATCATCATGTACTTGTGTTTCCATTCAATATTGCTTACACGTTATGTTACACATATTATCTGTATAACACTCACGAAACTCAATTATGGCATTTGCTCATTATAAAAGCGGGAAAAAATGTTGATCGATAATAATGGTGAGTGACACCCACCACCCTCAAAGTTTTCTTAGTTTCAATTATCAGCTTTCAACCTTTGACTGTGAACAAGAACTTCAAAAGAAACCACAAAATTCTTTGAGTATTCATCATGCCCATCACATAAATTGTTGTACAAGCAATTCAATTAATCAATGTCTTCTCTCTTTCTCATTCTCTTGTTTGCTTTAACATGATTCCCTTTTTTGTTTACCACTTCTTACAAATTCTAGTTTTAGAGTACAATGGAAAGATAAATTCTTAAGTATTTTTTGGGGGAAAAAATTTAAATGAGTTTCTCTTTATATAGAAATCTTTCATAATTTTTTTTTAATTTTTTATTTATTTAGAAATTAATTTTAACTTGTTGCATTTACTATTTTTTTTTCTTATTTTTCTCTCTAGAAATACTGATAAAAAATGTTTGTCAAAACATGCTCATACACTAATATTTTTTTATTATTTTCTAACATCAATGAATAACACATTGTACTTTAATTTTACATGGATGACACACTTTTTTATCTTAGTTGGGAATTCGGTCCTCTGAGAGCGGAATTTCAATTTGTGATATTTAATTTTCTTTTTTATTCCAAGTCAGAATTCGGTCCCAGGGATCTGAATTTTGAACTTGGTTTTTTTTAAATAAATTAGAATTAATTTTTTTAAAATTTTTTTAATAAAATAGATATAAGATATATTTTTTATTTTTTGTAAAAATTTTACATTAAAGGTTAAATATATATTTTTGTAGAAATAGATATAGTATTGTATTTTTATTTATTTTAGGTATTATTTGAAAGAAAAATAATAATAAATAATATTTTTTTCTTTTTAAATTTGTTGATTTAAAAATAGATTTTGTATTGTGTAGTAAGTTATTTTATGTGCAATTTAAAAATATAAAAGTCAATTTTATTTAATTTTTTTTTTATAATTTGTGTAATATTAATTATTTTTAATAGATGTTTATAAATATCAAAATTACAGTTATCTTATAATTTTTGATAATTTTAAAAAATTGTATATTATAAACTTTGAAAATTTGTTACAAATATTTTAAAAATGATGGAAATAACTAAAATAATTTAAAAGCATTTCATTATTGTATTTTAAATAATTTTGTTATTTGTTATTGGTTTATGTAAAATAAGTAACAATAAAAGATAATAAGAAAAGATGTACAATTGAATTGAATCAAGTACAAATTTATTGAACACAATTAAAAGTACAACATAAACTAAGTGGTTTGATGTGAATCATCTAAGTGCAGGGTTATTAGGACAATGATTTCTTGTGTGTCCTTCAGTTCTACAATAGGAACACTCTTTTGATTGTCTTCCTTCCTTAATGTCCATCTCAATCATAATTCTACTTGATTTAGGACGACCCCTCTTGCTCCTTTTTGTGGTAGGATGAGGCCAAACCTGTGGTCCTTGGTATGGTGGCCAATATTCTTCATGTCTTAACTCGCCAAATAAATTGTCATATACTTCCATGATGACATCCAGCCTATAATGGGGACTTATGTACATGCTAAAGTCGTGATGTGCATGCTTGCAAGCTGTAATAACATGTGAACATGGTAGATGTATTTTTTGAAACTTTCCACAATCGCACCAACTTTCATCTAATCTGACTATAAATTTTCTTGCAGGACGTACTTCTCTGGGATTGACCATTTCTTCCACTCTGAATCTTGTGGTATTTCTATCAAATTCAACGACATGGTGCCTGTTTGACTTGGAGTCTGCATCTTATAGGAAGTTGGTTGCGTATTCAGAGTACACATGACCAGCACTGACCATTGCAGTTATTTGCCTACCTCTTTTTGTGAAGTATGTGTTGCACCTAGTGTACATGGCCAATACTATGGATGAAATTAGCAAATTCCTTGTCTTCTTCAGGACATAATTTATTGCTTCAGCTAGATTCGTTGTTATGTGACCCCACCTTCTTCCTTGATCATATGCAAGACACCACTGCTCCCTTGGAATATGGTCTACCTAAGCTGCTGCTTCTGGGTTGTCTTCTCTAATGATATTGTAGTAGTAGTTACAGGGTGGCTCCGTCAATGCGTACGCTACAAATATAATTATAAGAAGAATTTATTTTCTAATAATGGGTGTGAAAAATTAACAGCCAGAAAAATGAAAAAGACAAATTTACATGTAATAACTTACCCATGTTGACAAGGTCCCTTTTTAGAGTTGTATTCTTGAATCTTTCTGTAAAATTTTGTGCAATGTGTCGAATACAAAACACCTACACGCAGTTCCCTTCAGTCCAGCCACTACTGGGCCTGTTGAATGCTGCACTGATTGAATTGTGGCGGTCTGACATTAAGCACAATTTTTGTTGAGGCGTAACGTGTGTCCTTAGGTTTTTAAGCAAAAAAAACTAAGCTTCGACGGTTTCACCCTCTACTATAGCAAATGCAATGGGAAAAATGTTATTTCTCCCATCTTGTGCAACAGCTACTAGAAGGGTGCCCCTATACCTTTCGTAAAGGAAGGTTCCATCCATTTGCACTATTGGTTTGCAAAATGGGAAGCCATCAATGCATGGTTTGAATGTCCAGAAACACTCTTCGAAAGTGTTATTGGTTTTCTAGGACCTCCTCCCCATTTATAATTGGACTGGTTTTCAACTTGAATACAAACCCAAGCAAATAAGTTTGCATGGCTTGTAGTAGGCACGACAATCAGTTGTAAGATTGTTCCCAGTTTCCGTACACATCTTCAATTGCTTGCTGTTTCACCAACCATGTCTTTTTGTAGGTTGTGTTATATCCCATAGAGGTCTGGATGGAAGAAATTATTGTTGCAATTGGTGTGGATGGTTCTGACTCCACCATTTGCCTTACATGTTGAGATATTATTCTTGAGCCCAGGTGCCTATGGTCTTGCGTTATGAGTTGTGTTGCACATGTGTGCACACCTTCAACCTTTCTAATTTCCCACACTTGGTCCCTTGTACGTAATATTGCCTGACATTTCCAAGGACACACGTGTTGCACACATTGCACCCTCAACCTTGTTGTGTTTGAGTGTGTGGTTTTGTAGGTGCAATGGTTTGTTATGTGGTACCTATTTAAAGCATCTAGAAGTTGTTCCTTTGTTTGAAACCTCATTCCTTGGGTCAGTGTACCAACATCGTGCTCAAAGTTGTCATGCAACATTGTGTGGTGGTCATAAGTGTTTGGGAATTCCTGGTGTGGGGTCTGGTTGTATTCTTCATATAATTGGAAGTGTTGTGGTGGGTTATAGGGGACATGTGTCTGAGGGTGAGGGTGAGGGTGTTGTTGTTGTATGGGGTGGACATCTAGGGTTTGGTCATGGTCATCATGTTGATCAAAAAGTATATTGTCCTCATCTTCGCTAAACGCGTCTAAGGATGCTGTAGGTAGACCTAGGTTTTCAACTTCTATGATAGCTGGAGGAGAGGACCTTTGGGTGTTGTGATGTGCGGGAGTTTGAAAAATATTTGAGGTAGACGGACCGGTTAGTAGTTCGGTATATGACTTTATATCATTTCCCCAATCCCCTAGGTAGGTAGTGTTAAGGTCAAATAGTTCTTGTTGCGGTTCGGTGTTTGGATGTGGATGATGTGCATCAAAATGTGTTAAAGAAATATTTTCAGAAGGTCTCGTACCTGAGTTGTAGGTGGTGCAGAGTTCAATAGATGTAACAGTTGGGGTGGCCTGTATCATGTCGAAAGCGCCATCTAAGTCGTCGTCATCTTGGATCTGAGTGGTTGTGTATGTCACATGTTGGCCACAAACTTTAGTTGGAAATTTGAAGTGAATAAGTGGAACTCCATCCCTTGGATCTCTATTTGCCTTCTCCATTATTATGCGAATAAGTTTGGACAAGCCGAAACCTCTGTGGATGCGGATCATGATTGTCTTTGCAGATGCAAAGTAGACACCAGTTTGAGCGTCACTGGCGATTTCTCCATCGTCGTATACACAGACAAACATTGACCCTTCCATCTGAGGTTGTGGTTGAATCTGACTTTTGATGATTTTTCAGAGCGAAGAGAAATTGCAAGATTAAGATTGTGAGTTTAGAAAGTGAGGGTAGTCTTTTATACCAAAATTAAAGTTATCATGCCACTTTCTATTATGTGAACATGTGACTTGCACGATAGTTAATGTTATCATGTAAGTTGCACGAGCTTTTATGTACTCACGTGATTGACATGACTTCTTATGTACCCATGTGAGGGGAACGAATTATTATGAACCCATGTGACTGGCATGACCTCTAATGTTAGCATGTGACTTGACTACATTTTATAAGAGATTAGCATTTCATTACCGCCATTTTGTAAGTTCAAATTCATTGAAATTAAAAGCTGCATAAACATTTGATGAAGAAGAACATCATAAATAAAAATAAATACTTCAAATAAGAAAATATAAACCTCAATCTAAATTGAGGGACATGTTGAAGTTATTAGAAAAATCAAAATAAACTTCGTCAGGGATTGCGTTGTTTTGCCTTGCTGTAATAAATGCCATTATCTCAACTGGAAGATGACATGCTTTTGTCATTCCCATGTAAAAAATGGACTCAACATCGTCATCTCCACACATCGTACAAGATCGGTAGTGTGTAATGTCGCCCGATATGAAGATCGGTAACCTGTAACGTAAGTCTACTTCATAGTCGTCCAATGTTGCACAATTGAATTCCTTGAGGATTGCCTGCTTAAGTTGGGACAACGTCATGGTATTTGTTATGGTCACCCATGCCGTGTTGGAGCTAATGAATTTATCGGAATAGTTATCTTCAACATAGATGCTGCCATTGAAGTACACCAACGCAGTGAATGTTGTAGATGTCATTAGGGGGTAGGAGTTTGCACTGACTTGATTAGATTGATGAATGAATTGATGAAGGGCATTATTTATAGCCTGAATGGCTCAGTGTGGGTTACAACAATGACAATTTTTGTTTGTTTATGCTAATGGTTTAGATTCAAAGTAGACTAATCGAACGCACAAGATTTAGATCCACTTTGCAGAACAACCTTGGATTTTTTTCATAGTGGTTTGTGATGTAGTGATTTTCCCTATGTGTTGCAGCTTTAATTATTTGGCATGTGATATGTCAGGTTAAAATTAAAAGCACTGGACCTGATGAGTGGTAGGCTTTAGTCAATGTCATCACGTGATACCAACATCACATGCATAGTTAATATACACACTGCACGATGAATGTCAATCAGGCTTTATCCCACTTTACTTTGTCATGTGAACCCACTTTAATGCAGGGGTTAAGATTTTTTTTTTTTGACTATCAAGTAACCAATCCGCTTATAAATTATTAGGTCGTTCAGCTCATAACTATAGTTGCTTATTACCAAAACAAGGATGGTGATCCATCACGAGAATAACATTCACAATAGTTTTCTTCTTGTTGTTAACTATGAAGGTCGCATTAATTGTGCTTTTTATGTGTCTACTACTATGAATTTACAGATGTTGAAAGAAGAAATTGCAAGCTATCGTTGCTGTAGTCAGGGAAGAAGAGTCAAAGATGTATGGTTTCACAAGCCCGTGTTAGGAGAAGGGGACCAGTATGAAAAAATTAAGCTCCTCACGGATGATGATGTTCGCGACATGGTTGCCTTCTTCCTTCCACTCCCACATGATCTCCCAATGAAGCTTTCAGTGACCTTACATCCTCCTGAAAGTGACAACATGGATGCAATAAACTCAGTTGCAGGCAATAATATCGATGACCAAAGCTTAGTTCTTTATGTGTTTAGGGAAGTCTGAATAGTGTGTTTAGTAATATTTATGATTAGTACTTAATTTCCATTAACGACTTTAGTGTGTGCAATGTAACAAAGTATTTGTGTTTACTTGAACTTATTTTAAGTACTAAGTACCTATTTTTTGATGACATTATGTATGGATTAATATTTGTTGTCGTATCTGAAACTTTTGTCATTGGTTTAATAGCGTCTTCTTTGCATGGTGTACATGAAAAAAAGCCTCCTAAGTTAATTATGACTTATGTAGGGAGTTGTGATGGTCGAAATGAGGAGTTATGTTGGATATTTTGGTCATCAGTTGCAGTAGTTTAAAAAAAGAAAAAATTAAATGTCACCACCAAAAGTCCATCCTATTTTATTTTTTCAAAATATGCACGTTTGATGGTGGATATTCAGTGTTTAGGTTAGAAAAATTGTATGAAGGAAATGTGTGTCAGTGACTACATTGTGTGATCACAAAATGATATTTTAATTTTTTTAACCACCTGCAAGTGCAATTCATAATTTGGAACACTGCTCCCCACATATTAATTCTTGACTCCCCACTTACGGATGACTTGAGGATTTAGACAATTGTTTGATGGAAAATTTGTTTAAGAGACTGAATTGTGTGATCACAATACCATATTTAAATTTTTTTAAATATGCACGTGCAGTCCATAATTTACAATGGTACTTTCCACATATTAATTCTTTACTCCGCACTTACGGATAAGTTGAATATTTTGACAATTTTGAAGCACCAGAAACACGTTTGATGGTGGATATTCAGTTTTTAGGTTATGGAAATTGTATGAAGGAAAATGTGTGTCAATCCCTACATTGTGTGATGACAATACGATATTTCAAATTTTTAAAAAGATGCAGTCTAGAATCTACAACACTATTCCCCACATATTAATGCTTGACTCCCCATGTATGGATGAGTTGAGGATTTTGACAATTTTTAAGTAAGACAAGAACCCCTGTTAGTGAATGGAAATTGTAGGATGGAAAATTTATGTAACTGACTTAATTGTGTGATTGTAATACCATTTTTATTTATTTTTAAAAATCTGCAACCTCAGAACATAATTTTGAACTTCACTCCCCACATATTAATGGTTCACTCCCCACTTACGGATGACTTGCAAATTTTGATAACTTTAAATAGTCACAAAGACCCACGATGGTCAATATTCAGTGTTTAGGTCATGAAATTTGGAAGACAAAATTTGAGTAATTGACTGTGTTGCGTGATCGCAATTCGATTATTGAATTTTTTAAAAAGCTGCAACCTTGGAACATAATTTTCAACTTCACTCCCTACATATTAATGGTTGACTCCCCACTTACAGATGACCCCCCAACATAATTTTCAACCTTTATGTTCAATGTCATCCAAATAAAACTTTTGCATGTTCAAATTTTGGGTCCTCTATTCCAAAAAAATTAAACAGACAGAAATATTTATCCTATCATTAAGACCACAAATAAAATTGTCAAAGACATTCACTTTACTTCATTCTCCACCCTTTTTTACAACTGAGAAACTATTGTCTGGTTAATTTATCTTCTCATAAATAAAATTTATTGGTATTCACGAATTTTTTTATCTTTGAACCCAAATTCTGAAAAGGTCTGTGCACCGTGTAGTCACCTTCATACAAGCTTTAGTCACCATCATGCTGTGCAAATAACATGTAAGATTAAGTCTGAAAAGGTCTTTGCACATGACAGATTGTCAGATTCACATTAATGACCATTGACATGACAATGCACCAACCTCAATCTAAGGGATGTCATTCCTTTGAGTAATCCAACGAATAAGTTTTCCCTCATGAAGTCTTGCATTGTCTATAAATGTTTAATATTGTTGTTCTCAATTCTTACTATCAACAGAAACCTACAAAGAGTGAAAAAAATGTTGCTATGGAGACAACAAGAGCATAGGACTGTATACATTTCTTCTCGGGTATGTCAACTTCATTTCTTATTAACACACCTTATTTTTTTATGTAATCACATATTTTACTTCTTTGTTTAGGACACGGATGAGAGCATTGTGTCGTCTTACTGTCACTCCATGCCTGAACCTCATGCAAGTATTGTGCCTATAATACAAGAAGTAGGGTTTGGCGGTGTGGCTAAATTGCGACATCTAAAGGTTGACCATGGTTTAGTGACTGCCTTGGTAGAAAGGTGGAGGCCTGAAACACACACATTTCATTTTCCAACTGGAGAATGCACCATAACCTTGCAAGATGTCTCACTTCAGTTGGGGCTTCCTGTCGATGGACCCCCTATCATTGGTCCAACTATGTTGGATTGGGACGAGATGTGTGATACCTTATTAGGTATAACACCGGTTAAGGGAGAATCGATTGTCGGTTCTATGATCAAACTAAAATGGTTAAGGGATAATTTGTTGCCTATAGATGACAATTCCAGTATTGAGGTCATTCATGCACATGTTAGAGCTTATATATTAGGACTTATTGGAGGGGTTTTAATGCCTGATAAGACTGGCAATAAAGTACATTTAATGTACTTGAACTCTTTGACTAATCTTCAAAGAACCAAGAGATATAGTTGGGGTTCAGCGTGTTTGGCTGTCTTGTATAGGGAGATGTGCAGAGCAACAGATGGACATGCGAGGGCTATGGGTGGATGTGCTTCATTGTTACAATCATGGGCATGGTTTCGGATGCCCTTTATCGCACCTATTTCAAGAGTTCCACCAACTTTCCCGCTAGTTTGCCAATGGAGCGGCGGTCGAGTACTGAACTACAAAAATGTCCCCCACAATGATTTAGTTGGATATCAGGCAAGGATAGATCACATGCAACAAAATCAGGTAACATTTACCATTTCTATATCGATAAATGGTTCTAAATGAATGACTAACATTTTCAATTATTGTTGTAGTTTATTTGGGTTCCTTATGAGGGTTTGAGCTCTATTATTGATGTTGAAGCATATCGGGACCAAGCAATATGGACGTCATGCACAACTTTAATTTGTTTTGCCATTGTGGAGTGGCACCAGTTAGACAGGGTGAAGTTACAATTTCGGCTATCACAAGAGATCCTTGAAAAACCCAACAACCTTGATCATCTACATAAATTAGACATGAGGGGGAGACAAGATGAGAACTGGGTTACTAGACATGCGCAATGGATAGAGGTTTGGAATAACCGGCGTGACCTAACATTGAATGGATTACCGATGCTTGGGCCACTTCAACACACAATGGAGTACATGTCATGGTACATTTCACACTCATTTTTGTATTTGTGAATTCCGTAAATGTTAAATGATCCTAGAATGCATCGTGCATCGACATTGGCAAATGTCCCTCCACCACGACAAACTAGGCATGACTTCAACACTCCACCTCCACCACCAGGTATGGATGGAGCAAGGAATTCAATTTTTTCAAATTCAGAACTAGGCATACGAAGTATGTTTGCAACTTATGATGAAACACCACCTTTTGCACAACCCTGGTTGTGTACATATCCCCAAAGTCCAAATTTCTTAGAAGGATTGGATCAGCCTCAACAAGACTCAGTTTACTACGTCCATAATCCATATTCAGAATGTAAAACCCTTGGAATTTAATTAATTAAATAATTAATTAATTAATAAATGCGGGAGGCTAGTGCATTTGTGACATTAATTTATGTTATGTATGACGTGGAAAAGTACTAGCTCATGTGGTTGAGAGTACTTTGATTGTGTGAGAGGACTTGGGTTCGAACCCTATGTATGCCAATTATGTGTATTTTGTTGTTAATGTTTTAATAATATGTTGGGCCACACTTAGTATGAGATAATGCTTGAATTGTATGTGTTAGCAAGAAATATGGGTTGGCCTGATGGTTTAGAGTTGATTTAACTTTGGCATGGTGTGGGTTCGAACCTGGGTGGACTCAAATTTAACTTCTTTTTGCTAAAAGGTTGTGTGGCTGAATATGAATAGATGAGAGAGACCTTAGTAGAAGGGGAGGGTAGCTAAAGGGGCTGAAAAACCATCAAGTGATGGGCCTTGAGTAGAAATAAAAGTTAATTCCCGTTTTTTTTACTTAACCAGTTAGTAGGACCTATAAAAGGAAAATTTTGATAGGGGAATAGGCTTTTGGAAGGCTGTTTCTGAAATCTATAGAGGGAGGACGAAAATTTGGAGTGAAAAGAGAGTTGGGAGAGAAGTATTGAGGGTAATTGAAGTGGTGATTAAGGCAAGCCTTGGTGATCAAAGGAAATTCCCTAATTTCAGAAGTTAAGCAAGGGATTTTTCAGGTTAGAGGAGCTAAGCCGAATTTCTATGCTTATGGTGTCGTTTTGCATGATCTGTGATGAATTTGGGTTCTGAATTGTCGTGTTGCATCTGAGGGAATTAAGGGTTTGGGTTTGGATACTGTTATATTGAATGTTGGCCTAAATGCATGAGTAGTTTGGGGTTATGAACTGTATATATTACAATTGTGCAAAGTTGTGTTGTTGGGGCATAATTTCGAGCCCAAATATGCTCATAAGTTTAATGAATTGGTGTTGAATGAATTGGTAAGTTGTGAGTTGTATTTTGGGTCTCTGGAACAGTGGGTGTGTGCGTGAATCAGTGCCAAAACCTGCAATTCTCACTCAGGCGAGTCAGGCTAGCCTAGGCGGGACATGCAGGAACTCATAAACCTCTCTATGCTCGAGCAGTTTGCTCAGGCGAGGTGATTTGGTCTTGAGCGACAAACCATCTCGCTTAGGCGAGGGTGACTCGCCCAAGCGAGAATCCATGTGTGCCTCGAGTGTGTTAGTTGCACATCTCGTCCAGGCGGGGTTTGTTGTTTAGGCGAAGATGTGTCTCGCTCAGGCGAGAGCCTCTCGCCTCAGCGAGAATTCGAATAGCGTTCTAATGGAGGTTTACCACACAGCTCAAGCGAGGGATGGGAGTCTTGGGCGAAACGTGATCTCGCCCAGGCGAGTGTGACTCGCCTAAGCGAGGGTTCGTGGTTGGTTTCATGTATGGTGCTCGCTCAGGCGAGGTAACCTAGCCTGAGCGAGATGAACTAAAATGCTTAGGCGAGAGTTGAATGTTTAAGCCCAGAGGTGGATGGATGATAGGTTTAAAAGCCAAATGGTTGCAATATTGGATTGATTGGAGTTTGAGTGATGATGGGGGATCTACAATGTTCCTAAGATATCTCGATGGGGAGCTTGCTGGAGTTCCATGGGTCGTGGCCCGGAACGTATCTTTGAGTTGTGGCTCAGGATAGGGATAAGCACGTGGCATTCTATGGGTTGTGGCCCGGAATGATTTCCCTTGAGTGGTGGCTCAGGATAGCGGATACACACGAGGAACCTTGAGTTATGGCTCGGGTTGGCGAGTGTGCCGGTGGAGTGTGCTGGTTGTGGCCAGTACGGATGGGTCCAGATGGATTGCCCTCCTTAGTGAGTCACTGACGAGTTTGGTAGTCCTAGGACGTTGCAGACTATGTTCGTATTTGGGAACTCCACCTGGCGTTACGGTGTGTGATCCGTAGCATGGTTTCTGCACGTGCTCTATCGGTTGTGGTCGATAGGTGTGGCAGCAAGGCGCTTCGAGATACCTAATAGGAGAAGTAGAAGACTGTTAACATGGTTGTAACCATGTGAAAGAAATGGAACGAGGTTCCCTGATGTACTTAATATACATGGTGGTGGTCATGTGGAGGGAAGGTAACGTGACTTCCATTAGGTGCATCGATGTACATGGTGGTGGCCATGTGATGGAAATAGAATGAGACTCTATGGGAAAATAAAGGATACTTGATATGGTAGTGACCATGCCGTATATAGAAAGAATTGGTGTTGTTGTTATATTATTTGTACTGGTTAAACATGTATGTGTATATTGATATAGATGTTCTTGAATGTTTTAACTGTTAGCTCACCCTATCTGCTTGTGTTTGGCGATGATCGTGTACGCGGTACACGTGAGCAGGTGATGATGCAGGTCGAGCTGGTGAGGCTTAGCTACGGAGAGGGGATAGCTTGGGGATTTTATTTTTATGAGTTTGAATCAGTTGTACACATTTATGTTCTTGGACTTTTTGTTTTATAATTGACGAATACTTGTCTAAATTTTCATTTTCGATATATGAAATAAAGACTTAAATTTCCCGCGTTTTGGGAAATGAGGTATTATTAACTGCGACGTTATTATTTGTTTTTAAGAAATAAATGATCCTGATGTATTATTTCTTTTTATTTTATTAAATTCGTAATATCCGGACGGGATGTTACACAGAAGCATCATCATCTGCTGCACATGATGATCATCAACCTGAGGAGGAACACAAACCACAACCTTCACACGTAGAAGAACCTAGACCTGAAGTGCGTAGGAGGAACCCCACCAGAAACAGGCGTCGACCACAGTGTGGAACTAGACACCACTACGGTGATTAAAAGGGCAAAGATGTACTTTAATATTTTATTACATATGAAATAGGTCGTGTTTATGTGTTTGTAAGAGTTTATCGTGTTTAACAAAATTTCGAAGATCAGTAATGGAAAAACTTAATCATTCCAAATGCTTCATTGCTAAATAGCGAACAACAATTTCTTTAGATAAACTCAACAAGTTCAATGATCTTAAAGACCAATGTTAAAACATACAAAAAAAAAACTAAATAGGTACAAAATTGTCACATTTCTCAACTTTATTATATTACTCTTCTAAAAGGTAATAGATACTTCAATTAGGATAACGTGCCAATTCAGAAATTTACTCTCACCACTGTAAAAGTTGTCGCATCTTTGAAAGAAATGGCCTCACTTGCACCTTGTAATTATGGAAAGACTTGTCAACTTTATTTGGAGGTTCCAAAGCTGATTTATTATATCACTATTGTAAAAGATGACAAATACTTCAATTAGGATAACGTGCCAATTGAGAAATTTAATTTGACCACTGTAAAAACTGACGCATATTTGAAATAAATGGCCTCACTTGCACCCTCTAATTATGACAAAAATTGTCAACTTTATTGGGATGTGCCAAGGCTGATATTTAATTCAGAAATTTATTTTCACCCTGCAATTTGGACAAGACTTGTCAATGCTATCGGGATAGTGTGCGAATAAAGATACATAATTTGACCACTTGAAAAGCTGACGGATATTTCAACACATGTGTACTTTATTGGGATACCAAGTCATGTAAGCCTTATTTGAATCCATAGCAAGACCGATAACTACTTGCCTTATAAATAGATTTTATATTTATTTATGTCAATTATGGTACTTGTAATGTCTTTCATTAAATTAATATAATTTTTGTTGAAATATACTTTATAAATTTCAATTCAAATACACAAATATTACTAAAACAAAATTTCAAGTTACAATAAAACAAGAAAAATAATTAATTTCAACCAAATTTTTAGTCCTTTATTTATTAGGATATTTGAAAAATATAAATTCTAACTTTATATTTAAACATAATACCTACTATAAATTCTAATAATAAATTTTACATTATTTATTTGTGTAAAAAAATATAAATTTTATCAATAAAAATCTTATAAATAAATCAAAGTATTAAAAATATAAAGAAAAAGTAAATTCGTACTTCCACAATATTTTTTAATTTTAAATATTTAATAAACATATATATATATATATATAACACCATCTCAAACATTATACATTAATTGTTTTTAGTTCAGTTACCTCCATTATAATTCATAATTATTTTTTCCAAAATCACTATTATGAAAAAAGTTAATCAACAAAGTAAAAAAAATTAAATTAAATTGACTTTTATATTTTCAAATTGAACATAAAATAACTTACTACACAATACAAAACCTATTTTTAAATCAACAAATTCAAAAAAAAATATTATTTATTATTTTTTTCTTTCAAATAATACCTAATAACTAAAAATACAAATACTATGTCTATTTCTAAAAATATATATATTTAATCTTTAATGTAAAATTTTTACAAAAAATAAAAGATAAAAAATAAATCTTTATATCTATTTTATTAAAAAAATTTTAAAAAATTAATTCTAATTTATTTAAAAAAAAAACAAGTTCAGAATTCAGATCCCTAAGGACCGAATTCTAACTTGGAATAAAAAACAAATTAAACATCACAAGTTGGAATTCGTCTACCGAAGGACCGAATTCCCAACTAAGATAAAAAGTGTGCCATCCATGTAAAATTAAAGCACAATGTGCTATTCATGTAAAAAAAATGAATAGTGTTGTCTGGGAAAAAAATCCAATGTAAGTGGCAGATTATTAGTTTAAATTAATGGAAGATATATAATACTCTGATGATGATATAACTTAAAAATGTTCTTTTTTTTCACTACTAATAATTAGAACTATCAAAATGGGTTTGATCCATCACGGGTTGATCCTTTAGTGAGTCAACCCAACTCGGTTCATTTATTAGCGAGCCAAAAAAATTTGAACTCGACCCAACCCATTTTGACTCACGAGCTCACTTAATTAACCAACTACAATTGTTTTTAATTTTTTTTCAGTCAAAACTAAATTATAATTATAATTAAAATCAAAAGTAACTTCAATACAATCCGAATACAAACTAAAAAAAAAAATACCAAATTATCTATGTGTTGGCTAAAAAAACAACTTAACTTGACCCAAATGCAAAACACAACTTAACAAAAAACACTTGTGTGACCCTTTATTTGCAGGTTGGTGAGCCAACCCGGCTCACCACGGGTTCAACTTAGGTGAGCCAGGTTTTAAGTGAGTCGGGTCAAAAACTAATCCGTATTGAAATTTATAAAATATTTTCAACCCAATCCGGCCCGATTTTGACAACTCTACTAATAATAGACATGTACAACAATTTTCATGATACTCCGAACTTAGATTTTTATTTATTAATAATCACCAGTGCAATAAGGGCTTTTGGCCTAGGTTATTTTCAATATTCTGCCCCTGTTCCAGAACCTAGACATATTAGGGTGAGGCAAAAAGGAGTAACTTTTGGCCCCGGGTGTCAACCGAAGCAAAAACACCCTTTTTCTACCTCAGGTATGGTTGAACCGAAGCCATATACTTGGAACGTTACAACCAATCGAGAAATGCCTCTCGAATTCAATCTGATGATAGAATGCAAACTCAAAATTCATTCGAAACAAAAAATAAACATTGGTACACTGGTTCATCATTCACCACCACAATCTTCCTAACCCTCACTCTCTCCCCATCCCCCCATACATCCTCAACCTCCTGCCACGCCCCACCCTCAAATCCCATCACCACTGCATCCATGTAGTACTCATCCACCGGAGAAACCCTGGATATGATTCGCGACGCGCCGTACCATCCCACCACCCAGAACTCCCTCCCTCCCCCGTCAACAAACCCCACCCACCGGTCTCTCCCCACCTCGTACCGCTCAACCGACCGAATCCTGGCGACTCAAGAAGCTTAACTCACCCTAAAAGAGGTGAAACACGCCAAACCAAACCCCAGAATACTTGTTTGGTACAATAGAAATCGTATTCTACATGCGACTCCGCATAGCCAAGGACCCCATACCCTGAGCCTCCGTCCTCAGCACGTGCTTCAGAATCTTCCCCTTCGGCGTCTTCGGCAGCACCTCCTTGAACACCACCGTCTTCGGCACCATGAAGTGCGCCATCCTTTCTCTACAAAACTCCACCACCTCCTCTTCCGTCAGCCACCGCTCTAACCGCTCCTTCAGCTCCACAAACGCGCACGGTGTCTCCCCCCAGAACTCGTCCGGCCGCCCCACCACCGCCGCCTCTCTCACTGGCGGGTGCGCATACATCACGGCCTCCACCTCCACGCTGCTCACATTCTCTCCCCTACTTATTATCACGTCCTTCGACCTATCTTTTATCTCTAAATACCCATCCCCATGCACAACCCCTACGTCCCTCGTGTACAACCACCCATTCTCTCTTACGCACTTTCTCATTCCTTCCAAAACCTTCAGATAACCCATCATCACACACGCCCCTCGCACCACCACTTCCCCCGAGGTAACCCGACCCCCCGCCGATGACAGGAATACGCCTCTGGATGACGGCGCAGGCGAAACCGAGGCCGTGGACGAAGATTTTCCGGTGTGCGAGGTCCACATCGGCGAGGCCGTGGCGTACTCTCTCGATGAATTCAGGGAACGGTGGGATGTTGGAGATGGCAACTTAGGGCTTAGGTGCTGCGTTACGCGCGAGAGAAAGAGACGAAGGAGCAAGCCGTTCAGAGGCGGCACAACCGTCGTGATGGAGGAGGTTCTAGGGGCTGAGGCAAGGCGGCTCCGATGAAAACCCCTAGTCGTTGGCACAATCGTTGGATAAAGCTCGTCGGAGACCAGAAATTGGAGGTTGGTGCAGAGAGAAGAGAATTGGTCGTGGCAGAGTAGTAAACATTCCTGAAGAGAGAAGAGAATGCAAATGTTCGCAAATTGGGAATTATAACATGCTTTATGGCCTCGGTTCAATTCATAACCGACGCCTAAAGCCCTTTATTGCCTCGGTCCATTAAAATACGGGACCAATAATACTGACGCTGGTGGCATTTTTGAAATTAGGGTTACCGGGTTGCCTTATAGGCTTTGGTTCTTTTGTAACCGAGGCCTAAAACTCCTTACTGCACCGGTTTTTAGTTGACCCGAGGCAATATAGTTGGACGAAATTGCAAAAATGCCACCGCCTCCTTATAGCCTTCGGTTCCACTATAACCGAGGCCTATAAGGCGAAGTAAAATGTCAAATTTGCACTAGTGAATTATACATTTTGCAGACATCATATACTAAAAATAACACATGCACTATATTTGAATTTATTGAAGAAATGTAAACACTTAGAAAATATAATTTTAAAATTAAAAGTGTGTTTAAAATAATGAGACTCGATTATTTTAATTTAAAACACTAAAATATAAATAGAATTTTTATAAACAATTTTTATTATTTAAAAACACATCATTTCTCAAAAAATCACTTTTTTGGAACTTTATCATTTCTCTCCAAGATTTCTCACTCCTTATTCCTCTATTTGAAGATTGGAGACCACTAGAGTGATCCTCATGGTGAGCTTTTCAAATATGACCAATAAGTTTCTTCACTGGAGTAAGTTGGTTTTCTGTCCTTTTTGTTCTTTTCCTTACATGTGAGTTCTTTTGGCTTGCATGGGTGTTCAATCCTTCTATAGGCTTCTTTGTTGATCGATGGTTTTAATGGTGTGTCTTAATTGTGTTTGTGTTGTTCTTAAGGGTAGGTAGAGCTTCATGTGCGTTTGAGGGGGTTTCGGGGTTTGTTGAGTTATTTGAGTTGTTTCACATGTAAAGGAAGTTAATTGCAATTATTTTAAGTTCTAAATTTGTTCAGTTTAATGATTTAGCATTTTCATATGAGATTGTATGATCAATTATTATGTATGATGAGTATGAACTTTTAAATTGGGGTTTTAACTTTTAAAATACACATAACAATTGATATTGCAAATGTAATTGTTTGAATTGAGCTTAATTGTTAAACACCAAATTGGTATGCTTGAACCATTGGACTGAAATTTGACATGGTTGGATCTGTGTGCAAGAATTCGTTTTCACAGTTATGTACACTCGCTAGGTGAAGGATTGCATCGTTGGATGATGCCAAAGTTAGATAACCCACCAACTTGGTGGTTGTTGGGTGAGGATGTTCTCGCTAAGAGAATTCAAAGTCAGAGAGTTCATTGACTTGGTTGTCGTTGAACGTAATTGGACTTCGTTGGCAAATTTTGGCAATTAAATCCCTATGAGCTCTGGTGGTAATTTTCATTGGATGACGACTAGCTTACTAGGCTATTTATTGCTAAAATTGTTCCAATGTTAATGTCGTTAGACGAGACTTCTAGTCGTTGGGCGTGTGGGCCTTCAAGCACTACTCGTTGAGCGAATGGATGTTTTCACTGAGCGGGACTAATAGAGCTATTTAATTATTTTAATGTTAAGTGTTTGTTATGTGTTTGATGTAATATTATAAGTTACTACGGAAATTTTATGTGTATGTGATTTGTATGAGAATGGTTTGCACTGATCCAAGGATGAATAAGCTTGGGTTTTCTTAATGTGTGCATTGAGTTAAGGATTTAGCATTATAAATTATACTGACACTCTAATAACCATATTGACTCAAGTAGAGAAGGATAAGGTATTGGTGAAAGGAGTAGGAGGTCTAGGGGCTTTACCTCTAACCTTGTGTGTTGTAGGGTGAAACTCATTGACAATGGTTCTGCATAGTAGTAGAGGTCACTACAAGTGCATAAATTTCCAGAGTTTGATATCAATGTAAATATCCAAATAATTGAGTTGTATATGGTCTTTATTGTTGAAGTGTTTGTCTTTATAAATGACTTATTTGTAGTATTTTGTTGTATGAAATTTATTTTGTAAATTATCATACCCATTTTATGTGTTGGTCTATGTGTATTTGTTTTCTTCTTTTGCAATGATCACCTTAATTTTAATGAGCATACGAAGAAACAAGAGTTTATCCAACCCAGGGTGATCAAGATGCAATTGTCTAGCTTTTGGTTTAGATTCCTTTCTAAATAGATCTTTTTGAAAAGCTTATGCTCTTTTATCATGTTCATAGTTTTCTTTAAGTTATCATTATATATCTACTTTATTCGGTATATCTTTTATGGATGACTAACTATATATTAGAGTGTATGTTGGGTTTCCTCAATTTGATTATTATCATATGTATAATGTATTATTTAGTAGTTTATAAAGCTATTAAATAGGGTGATACAAATTAAATATATTGAATACAACTATATATGATAATTAATTGAAGATATTCTTTCTAGCACATTATTATTATTATTATTATTATTATTATTATCATCAACTATTATCTATTATCTATTATATATTAAGAAAAGAAAATACTAGCAAAATAACTACATTATCCATTTTCTTTTATTGACACGTATACACATAGGGATGTAAAAAAAACCGTATTCATGGGTATCCATGGATAAAACCCGCAACGGGTAGGAAATGAATATTGAAAATGGATACCTGTGGGTAACGGGTACAAGTATTTTTTTATACTCGCATGTTAACAGGGCTGGTACGGGTATCATAATATTTGTACCCGTGAATACCTATACCAGCTATACTCTAATTTAAATTAAAAAAAAATTAAAAAAATGATTAAAAAATTAACC
>Ga0209589_1003282_pt1 | contig 28326 bp, 12 predicted proteins | sample CowpeawhiteBW_FD_187525 | JGI IMG/M metagenome (GOLD analysis project Ga0209589, IMG submission 187525) | Root nodule microbial communities of legume samples collected from California USA - Cow pea white BW (SPAdes) (version 2) | ecosystem: Host-associated > Plants > Roots > Nodule | place: USA...
TTATGGCGGGTATATGTACATCCCCATACCCATCCCCATACCCAACTGAAAAAGTCGGGGATTCCCCATACCCATACCCATACCCAGTCAATGCGGGGATTCCCCGTCAAAACGGGGACGGGTTCGGGCAATACCCACGGGGACGGGTTTATTTGCCATCTCTATATACAATATAATGCTACTAATGCAATGTTTAGAAGAGTTACCTGACACCAACAACAACCTTGAAGTCATCCTCCAAGGATCTTTTGATATACTTTTGGAAATTAAATTTACTTCCAGGAGCCAGGTGTACCTACACACAATGCACTGTCAAAAGAGGAAGGCAAATTCAGCTTTAAAAGAACATGTTGTATTGTGGAGTAGGTCTCACAGTGATAAATCCATTGCGCAAAGCCAAGTAGTCAGCCTTGCCCACAGACCGATAAAATTGCCTAAAAAAGCATCCCTGAAATTGGCAACATAGAAGACATATTACAAAACTTTAAAGAGAATCATAAATTTAATTCAAGTTATAAACAAGCAGGCTTTTCATAACTGATGATGTAAAAAAATTGAAGTAGTGAATTCATAAGTTGTTCTACTTCACTTTCTGATTCTTCAGAGCTATACCTAAACCAATGCTATTAAAGTCCACCGTTCATTTCTTTTCACAAATTTACAAGTCCAACAAAGGTTACGGTACTTGCACCCCTAACTAGTTGATTAAGTCAAGCCCTCAACCAAACAAATTGTGAAAACATAGAAGATTGGTAAAATGAATCTTACTATATAGAAGAAGATTGAATATCTTGTCCAAAAAGAAGCATGAGCTCTCACAAATGATGTTTCATGTGTAAGGCGGAATCTTGAGGGATCTGCGGGCATAGTAAATTTTCAATATTGGCATGAGATTGCATGTAGCAGCATTTCAAAGTAAAATGGTACACTACACTTGTCAGTAAAATAAGGAATTCTACACTAGAAGAAGAAACACAGTTAAATACATCATTGGACATCATACCATTGGCAAACTCATATCCATGAGATGAAGTCTCCTCCTCCCATGCCTTCCAACCTCGAATCTGCACAAAAAAAAAAGAAATTTCAGTCACCAACTCCGCATCATCAATGAACACAAGAAGGACATGACCCTGCTTAAGAAGTTTTTTTGACAGAAAAACTCACAAATCTAATCATAGTGAGACTTTGGGTGCAAATACCGGGTCTAAATTCTCAATATTTGACCATCTTATAAGTGACCCATCTCAAGACTTAAACTGTCATATTTCGGATTAAACACCCAAGCCAAGATTTCATTTTCATTTTTATCTTAAAGTTGACGTACCTTACTTTGGTCTTGGCTTATCATCATCATTATTATTATTATATATGTATGTATGAATGTATATGTATTCTGCAGCAGCTTTCAACCTACCTACAACTGCCTCTAGTATAGATGCACTAACACCCATGAAGGAATAATCTGATCAGAACAAAAATTCAAGCCATTATTATTATATCTTCAATTTAAAGTTTAAATTAAATCTACTTAATTTTTTTTTTCCTTTTTCTTAGAAGAAAATTAAAAAATTTGCAAACCAGTAAATACAAGAAATTTCAACTATTAAATCTTCAAGGTATCATGGTTCCAAAGCAAGGAGGAAGCCAAAGGATTATTATTACTAAATTGGTATCCTTAAAATGCACAGATATGGAAAAATATCTGAAGTATTCGATCAATAAAGCTATAGAAAGAAGAAAGAACAGAGAAAGAAAAAAAATACATCCAAACCTTTAGTCTCCCAAGAAGCATTGTTACAGCACTGTAAAACACATGAAGGACTGCTAAGAAGAATATGAGGATGTGTAACTGGTGCAATCCATTGACAGATATAAGTGGTTGTTGTCCCTGCAACCAACAACAATTAGATAGGAAACTACTGATACGAATAAACAATAAATATAAAATAAGGTCAGACATGGATGCACAAAAGTAGCTTTTTATATTGTGCTGACTGCTGATGGAAGTGAACAAGTGGGAAACCTAACAGAGAATGGGAGTGTAGCTGATGAGTTTTCTTCTATGTTTCTATTAATTTCATTGAGTGAGAGAAGCAATTGTTTTCAATTGATCACTCTACAACTAAAGATGGCATTTTGAATGAGACGGCATACGCTGATCAAACAACATCCATGACATGGCATGACTACATAAATATTATTTGTTTCTACAAACATAATTCTGCAAAGTATCATGAAAAACAGTGTTAAATATATTATCGTGTTGAAATACTTTTATGTTAACTAAGATAAAATCTCCAAGCCCTTTTCAGAAAAGAACACAGACTAAGGTTTCATTCAATTAAATAAAATCTTAGCGAGGAAACCCAGTTACCTCCTTCTTGCATTGGTAAGGGGCAGCATGATCTGACAAATATCTGCGATCATAAGAAAGAAGCCTCCTATGGTGTTCCTCTTCACTACTTGATTCTTCTTCGGTACCAGCAAGCGGACATGGCAACAATTTGTCTGCAATATCAGTAGGAATGCATATTCTAACAATGTAACTCTGCCCGAAAGTAAGAAGCAGTGAAAGGAAACCAAGAATCATCAACTCTGCAAAATCAAAACCAACAATATAAAAACAGGGAAAGAAGTAGTAGCAATTATTATTATAATAATAACAACCATTCACATAAATTACAATAAAATAAATTAAGTCAAGAAGAAGAGTCAAACTGCTTTGGCTCCACGATGTAAGCATTAGTTCATGACAACTAATCGCTCTGTTGAAAATTCTTACCAGCTTTGACCTTTTCCAAAGCCTCAAGCAAAGCCTTCTTGTGCTTTTCATGTAGCCACTGGGAAAAAAAAATCATCAGGTTAGCAAAGAGGAAAATCCCAACAAGCACCGATTATGACAACAACCCTTCAACTTCTAAGATTTCAAGCATTAAAACATAATTTCAGAAACAAAAAAACGAAAGAAGGATTTTCCTCGGAAGCAAATAATGAAACTGCAAAGGCAGAACAGACAATGTACAAGAAAAATCACAGAACCCCGCAAATTCAGGGATCAAACGCAAATACCAAAGCCTCAGGAAAAGGGACAAAAAAAAAGCTATAGAAAAAAAAAATAACAACTCCATTGAGACCCAATTAAAGTAAATAAAACTGAAGCAGAGTATGGAAGGGGCCGTTAACTTGATTGTCAAACGCATGCACAAGAAAACAGTGATAATAATTAAATTTACAAGGCCGAAAAGAAGAGAAGAGAAGAAACTTTGAAAATGGTGACACACCGTTCCCACTTTGTGAAGGCTTTTCTCCAGAGTTAATGATATCAAGATGAAAACAGTGCAGACACAAGCAACGGCCCACGTTGGTGTCTGATCAAGGTCTTTGGAACCGATACTGCTCTCACTTGAAGCCACAGCCACATAACCGCACCACAGCCATGAAACCAGACAAAGAGACAGTATTTTGTACTTTGAGACAGACATTAGCACTATGCACAAACAAACCACCCAAAATCCTCAAAAGAACAAGCAACCACTACGGCATGAGAGAGAAAAAGGAAAAATGGGTTCCCAGAAACAGATTGCAAAACCACAAGCACTGTTGTTGTTTGGGTACTTCTGAAGTAGACAAAGATAATAACTTTACGACTTTTCCTGATCTGGGCTGGTTTTGAAAATGAAAAACCAGTTTTCAGACTTCAGAAGGCGTGCATTTATTGAAGAGGCGATGTTGAGAGAAGTGAGAGAAAAAAAAAAAGTTGTGGCTTCTGGTGGTGCTGCAGGAGCAGGCACACCTATCGGTATTTGAATTGATTTTGAATGCAGTTTCAGAGGTAGGAGAAGGATTTTTTTTATAGTTTTATTTGTGAAAAAAAAAATTTATTTCTCTGTTCTGTCTGATTTAGATTGATAATCAAAATTAAATAATTTAATGTAAGAAAATGAACTCGCATTTAGCGTAAGAATGTTCTGCAAAAATGGAAACCATAACAGTTGTCACGTCAGTGACAATCTTAATTATACTGAATTTTTCTTTTTCTTTTTCTTTTCCTTTTTCCTACCACTTTCTTTTTACTGTTTGTCAACATGATTTGCGGAGAATATAAATTAAATAAATGTTGAGTCTTTATTAAAATCATAAATAAATTTTATGTACAAATAGTTAGACACTTTGTGTTTTATTATATACTAAATTTAAGTTTAAATAGTTTAAAGACGGTTAAAGATCTTTGATAAAATTAATTCCTAGTTATATTTTCTTATCTCGATACGAGACATCCTTTTTTAGGACAATATTTTGTGTTTTAAATATATTTATTAACGAAAGAATATAAATTTTGAATCCGCGTATGAAAATAAATAATAATAAATGACATGAGTTATTTTATAAAAAAAATATAAAAAGACACTTACAAACTATATTGAATTGTTTATTTTATTAATATATATCATACTTATGGATCCTAATCTCAATTGTAAGCTAAACTGATAATTTCGTGCCTTCTAAACTATATTTATATTGAGAATTAATTTGTTAAATCAGAAATGATGCTGAGTACGTTTGCTACCCCCACAAACACGGTTTCACTGTTGACATATAAACTTAAATTTTAGTTTATTTCAAAACATTTAAACAGAAAATTATTATATTTTACTTAAACAGAAGTTAATCAATTAAGCTATTTTTGGTTAAAATTACAAAAAAAAATAGTAAATGCCCGTTTATATTCTCTGCTCACCACATGAAAATGATTTCATGGAAATCACAAGTTTTTTTTAAAAAGTAGCAATGTTATTTTCAAAATGATAAATAAAAACAAACCAAAATTAGCATGAATCAAATACTCCAAAGTTTTTCCTTTATCAAACTTCTCTATTGTTTCCGTTCCAACACCTAGAAGACTATTTTTTGGTAAGAATTTCTATTCTTGTATTCAATTATATATTGTCGTGTATAAAAAGTTGAGGAATGTTATAGTCTATTTTGTAACACATATTTTCTATAGATTTAAATTTACTAAAAACATAAAAATAGAAAAGATTATCATTAAACGATAAGTGAAATCTTAAAATCCTTTAGCTTTCAATAACAAAACCATGTTAATGATACCTCTAAAATAAATATGTTATTTTATAATAACCATCAATACTACATATATAATTAAAAATAAATAAAAATTGTGAGGGTGTGTTTCCTTTTTTAGGGGTGGTGCTTAAGATTTGTTAACATTGAATAAGATAAAAGTATGGGTGTTGTTTTACATTGACAAATACGTATGCAAATGAATAAAAGAATAAAGAAAATTTGTAGAATATTTTGTAGCAATAATTTTGGTGGTGGTTGGGTAAACAATAAACATTTAATATATATTTAATAAATCATTGACTGTATTTGTTGGTGTTGCGTAGCAGGTAGTTTAATCCGCGTTTCATACTTGCTGTGTCTGATTCGCCGTGTATCACAAACTATATATTAATATCACTTTCCAAACTTGGTCTTTTGTTTTATGTTTAAAAAAGAACATCTATTAAGTAATCTCAGTAGTAAAGATTGACCATTTTTTAACCCTAATTTTCGGTTACCTTGCCTTTCAATTCAATTTCCGCAACTCCACTCGCCTCTGATTGCTACCATCACAATCAAAACTTCAAATGAGTGAACTCGCTTTGGTGAATATCTTCAACTACTTCCATTCGTCTCATAGGGTATATGCAATTAGTCATATATCATTTAATGGAAAACTTAATTACGATTAAATTCATTTAAACGTTCTACCCACGCCTTCAATTGTTACTCCAACCGAGAATTAATTAGTAATTAGTCACATAGACAACATCAAAGATAAAATCTGTTTGCAGTGAATATTCCAAAGAGGTCCAACTCTTACTCAAGAAAGCAAACAGAATACTTTTACAAGAAAATCTTCCATTACAAATTAATTTTAAAAACTATAAATAATTAATCATTATATTCACCGATTTATATATCAATTTACAAAATAAAAAATTTATTAATTACAAAATAGTCATTACTATAAATAAAAAATTATAATTAATTATTAAATTGATTACTACTTAATAAGAGACCAATTTAGAAATTTAGATAGCTAATTTTTAGTGACCGATTTCTTTTTCCTTTGATAACTAAAACCATGGTAGTTAATTTTAAAACCAATTTAGTGACCGGTTATAATTTTTTTATTCATAATAGTGACTATTTTAGTGATTAATAATTTTTTGTTTTATAAATTGGTCTCTATATTGGTTATTATAGTTACTAATAATTATTGGTCACTATTTATAAGTTTTCTTGTAGTGTTTCGCATATATAGATTGTTTACAAATATTTAATTCCAACACATTTTACAATTTCAAGATTATTGACAACATGAATAGAGTGTTTTTTATACGTGTTACATAATATTTTTAAATGATATGTTGTTCGTCTAATAGTCTCGTAGCATTTATATTTAAGATAAAAAATAATTTAAATATTTTTTCGTCCTTCAACCGTTTGATGCAATTTTTAACAATAAAATTGTGACCGAGTTTCGGACTCCAAATGTACAATACTTTATACGTGGTAAGGTCTTGATATTTAAATTATTTTAAAAAAGTTTAGACTAGACAATATGGAACTTGGTCCCCTTTAGAATACTCAAATTACAAAAATCTCCAACATAATGCAGAGGACTAAGAAAGAAAAAAGAAGATCATAGATCTCTCATACAAGATGTAATGTCATTAGTGTTGGTGTAGAAAATTATATGAACAAAAAATGCTTAATGTATGTCATATATCAGCAAGTATTATAGAGATTCTATCAATAAAAAATATGAAAATCATTAAAAACTTGGACACTCAATAGTAAGAGATAAAATTGATTAAATCAAAGTTAGTGTTAGTCGGAACAAATAACTTGTTTTTAAAAATATATATTTTTTAAAATATTTATTTATTAAAAAGTAAAATCAGAAATAAAATTATAAACACCAAATATATTCTTTTATATATATATAGATAGAGATTAAAGCTACAAATATTTATGTGTATCTCTTTCATTTGTGCCACTTCACCCTTCCTCTTTTGTCTCTCACCTCCCCAACCGAACAACACCATTTCCATTCTCCCACTCCATCTCACTCCACACTTCTCCCGCTTCCTTTTCCTTCTCTTCATCATCTTTCTAGTGCATTTTAACTCTTCTTTTTCTTTTTTATCTTTGTTTTAAATAATTATTAACAGTAAAAGATATCAATTTAGTTTTTTATCATAAACTTAATAGACAATGAAACTTAAATCTTATTTTTTAAGTTAGATATTAATTTTTGTAAATATATTTTGAGTTATAATTTGATTTTTTGTGTTGCTAGATCCTGGTGAGCGAAGAGTACAGAAGGTGTTGAGAGAATTTTCATGATAAAATTATGTATTTTGATAAATGATATATGGTGGCTTATTTTAAAAGTCGTCCTGAACTATAATTAAAAAACATAAATTTAAAAGACCATTTTAACTAAACTTTTTTATTTATAAAATAAAACGTTAAAAATGAAGTGCGGTCAAAAGCAGAGTAAATACTGAGTCTCTCAATACGTGATTTTGAATAGGACAAAGATTCTAACTTAACTTTGTTGTGTATAAAAAACAAAATGATGGTAATATTAAAGTTTAGTGATAGATTGTCCCTAATTTTAATGTTAAAAATGATTCTAAAAACTATAAAATGGTCACTTTTTAACAATAGACGAAATTACGAAACTGTATTTTTCAAAGACAGAATTTGTTATGCTTCACATCAAAACTAAATTGGTCAATTTACCTTCAAAAGTTTCATTTGCCTTTCGACTTTACGTTAAAAGGAGAAAGGACAACCCACTCGGTGATTTTAGTGGTAACATATAATGTGGTTCGCATTTCTCTGTTTTTTCGGTGAATTTGTGAGATTGGTTAGAAAAAAGTTGAATTTGTGGGCCAGCTTGATCATCATACTTATATTTAGATTATAATTTCATTAAAAACTTAAAAAAAAAAATCCATAAACTACACTTATCTAAAAACTAAAAATAAAAATGTTGATAAACTATAATTAACTTATTAAGTTATAAAAATTTTATTATTTTATGTTTTTATGAAAAGGATATTCGAATGTATAAATAATTATGAACTATTTCATATATTTATGAACTAAAGTTTCCTTAAGCTTGATGGATAAAAGTATTTATTCGATGTGCTATTTTGTTGATTATAAAGAAGAAGAAAAATGTCTCTTTTCTTTGTTTGTTCACATAAAAAAAAGAATAAATTTATGCAATGACAGGCATTATATAATGGACGAAACATCTAGACACAGTATATGTAATGGATGACATATAAGAAGGTGATCACGACAGCTTCAGAAACTCTAAATATACCGTATGAGAATGTACAAGCTATCTCTTCAATCTTTTAGTAGTTATTTTTTTATTTATTATATGTTTATTTTGATTTTATAAAATGTAGTATAAACGTTATATTATATATATATATATATATATATATATATATATATATATATATATATATATATATATATATATAAATTATATGAGAAGTAACATTCTAAAAAACCACGAATTTAAGATTCCAATTTAGTGGAGTAAGTTAAATGATATATTTATACATGCTTAATTACATACATGTTTATCTTAGAGTTATGATCAATGGATTTAAACACATAAGAATATGAAGACAAAATAATGTTGTTTTCAAATACTTAATAATAATTTTAACTTGCACATTTTGATATACACGGCTGAACTTGGACAAAAAATATAGGGATGTCAAATTAAATTTTTTACATATAATTATTTTTTTAGTTAAAAAAATTCATTTTCTCTATTCAATTTTTTTATTTAAAAGAAACACACATAATAGTAGAATCCAACAAAATATGACTATAATTCACTATTATGTCATGATATCAAACCACAAATACCGTTTTAGATAAGTTATCCGTATGACTATAATTCACTATTATGTCATGATATCAAACCACAAATACCGTTTTAGATAAGTTATCCGTACTCATCAATTTGATTTAGCGGGTATTGACAAATTTGAGGATGGTTTTCCCGAATTGCATTCTAATGAATTTTTAAATTTATTACATGCAACTCGTCATAAATTCATGGTTCCATAAAATTTCCCAAATTTAGTTAACCAAATGCATTTTTTGTCATCTTTATCACAAATACACCGCAACCCCTCACCTCGGGATTCCCTCATCGCAGGTGGGTTGTTGCCAGTGGGAATCGAACCCCAAACCTGACCTTTAACACCCTCCCAACTGGAGAGATGTGACATGCTCTCAGTTGGAGGGGTGTTATAAAAAAGTGAGAATGTATACTAATTTAGGATAAACTTAATCTGGGAGAAACATTCTAAGAAGAATTATAAATCTAGCGTACATAAGTCATAATAAGATACTAACCTTTATCTGTGAGAGATCATGCGAGAATGTATACTTCAATCTCAATTTATGTGTTTCCCAACATTTGTTTCTCAATCATAAATCTTTACATTTCTTTCTCCTCACACACTTTCATAATAACTTACATGGTAAACAAATTTCATAGTCACAAAAAAAAAACCCTATTATCTTTTATAAACCAATGTCTCCATTAATTTTTATTTTATTTTATCTGTATTTTATTTTTATTATAATTTTTCATAATATAAATTTAATATAAATAATATAATAATATATAAATAGAATTTAAAAAAAAAAATATAAATATATATAAAAAATAAATTTCAAACATTTTTTGGAGAGCCATACGTTCCTCAATAATCTGACAAATGATTATTTTAATATTCTTTTTTAATGAAATCAATATTAATTATATATTTAAATGAAAAACAGCTCAATAAAATACAAGTATCTTGATGTTAACATATTCCTTAATATCTTCTCATCACTTCCATCAGAAAAACATTACCTCTCACCACCACAATCTCATCAAATAATTCAAACATACTTTAAAAAAAGGAGAGGCTTGTAATACGGAAAACGCCAAAAGGAAAGACACTCAAAATCAGTGTGTTGGGTGTTTTTAGCATTATTACATTCAAATTGTAAAAAGTTTTAATATATATATATATATATATATATATATATATATATATATATATATATATTATGTAGCAATTATCTCGTGACAAAAGTAAAATAAATTGAATTATAATTAAATTGTGTTGTTTAAATTGTTATACTCTTAAATAAAAAAAATTAACACTATGATCAACAATTGTAATTTTTTATTTAATGAGAAATGCTCGATCTTGACGATTGATATCAGAATAAATGTTGCGAGTTCGATTCTCGGAAGAACTGTGTTGAATGTGGCATCCTGTGGTGTTTGAACTTTTAAGTACAATATTTAATTGACTTTTTCTTAGTACCCTTTTACTGACACCTACCAAGCAACCCAAAAGTCACAACCAATTTAATACGTTTACTTCTCTAAGTTGCATTTATGTCTCTATTAATATTTTCAATTAATACATTTATACTCAAATATAAATAAATAATTATATTAAACGAATTTAAATATAAAAAATTACAACTTCCTGAATTTTATTTAATGCTACTGTTTTAAATATACTTTTATCTTTTAAATCTAAAACATCGTTCTAAATAAATATAATCTGAAGGTAATTTAGAAAATATTTATCGTTATTGAATAAAAACAATAACACTAAATAAATTTAACTGTTATCCTTAACCATTGCAAAAAGTAATTGATTTTTCTCACAATTAAGTCTAAAGGCAATATTTACGTTTGTTTTTGTTTTAGTGTTCTTTCGATCACTCCTTTTGTCCTTACTATAAACCACTTATAATATAATCACATAAATCAATGGAATAATCAATTTAGTTTATGTTAAATTTTTAAAATATGTACAATTTTTTTTATTATTGCTTTTAAAAATTTTGTTTGTACAATTTATTTAATAAAAATAATATTTTACATAAACTATTAGATATTCTATAAAAGATCATCTATGTCTTCTTAATCATGAGTTTTATTTATTTCTCTACTTCTCTCTCTTTTTTCTCTTTTTTTTTTTCCTTTGTCGATACTCATTTTCACCGTGTCTCATGTTTTCTCCTTTTTTTTTTTCATTCCTTTATATGCTCTCATAACTTCTCTTTATCCAGAACCTTCTCTCACATTATTGAACTTTTTTCTTTTCTTTTCCTTTTTCTTTCACTCTATTGTCAATGAGATAATAAAAATGTTAATACATATTTTAAATTACTAAATGTCATGAAATATTATCTTCTGATAACTGAATACTTGAAAAACACAGATGAATATTTTTTTTTTATGAAACTTAATATTAAAATTTTAATTTTTACCTATATAAAAATAAGTATTACATATATAGTAAAAAAATAAATTTTTCTGTTCAAATAAAATGTTTAAACATTAGTTAATTAGTTTAAACATAATGTTAAAACAATAAAAATTAAATTGAAAACTTATAATTTTAAACATTTCATTTTTTAAAATTTTAAAAATTACGTCCATATACAACCTTACTCCAATTAAATATTTGTGAAAGTAATTTGCAAGTTCAAGATTTCTATAAATATCAACAAGGGTTTAGAAATGTCAATTGGACGAATAAGACACAAGTAGTAGCTATCTCATACTTGTTTCCTGGCTAAATATTCGTTCTTGTGTCCGTTCTTATATTCGTGCATATATCTGTCATGCAAGTATTTACATATTTTTTTTAATATTCATGGGTACAAATATTTAATCTTTTTTTTTAAATATTTAAGAACATATTTTAACCATAAATTCAAATAAAATACAATACATAACATTTATAAAATTCAGTAAAGTTCAAATAACTCATTTAAATATAATTGAATGATAGTTTAAAAAGAAACAAAGATTTTTGAAAATAAATTCATAAAAAATAACTCATTCAAAATCAATAGGTTAATATTTCAATCATATTTTTTTAATTTTTTTAATTTAAATTAGAGTATAGTAGGTATAAGAATATCTACGAATACATATATTATGATACCGACCCGTTAACATGTGGGTATAAGAAATATTCGTACTCGTTATCCATAAAAATCCATTTATAATATTCATCTCTTATCCATTACGAGTTTTATCCGCATATACAAATTTTTTTTACTTCCCTATAATCATGTAATGAAACATATTTGTGAAGTTGCATAACTTGAGATGGTAGAAAAAAATGGATGGAAACAATTATTGATCGGTGAAAGTTGTTTGTGTGGAGCCGAAACTAATGATATTGCTTTGCTTTGCTTTCAAAAACCAATTCAGCAGTAAAGAAAGGTCAATAATCAACATCCACACGCCTAAGTTTCATTACGCCATTTACGGTTTTAAGTAACTTGCCTCTTCTGCACATCTGTGAAAAGAATTCAAATATATAAATCTAAACCATTTTAAATTTATTTTAATCAATTAATTTTATATTCAAACATAGTTTCATATTTTACATTCAATCCATTTATATAAATATATTAAAAACAACTAAAATTAATATTCATAGTAAGACATTCTTTGATTCGACATTTTTTCTATTATTTTTTTTTCAGATTTGTAAGTATCTTTTACATTTGAATTTAAATTAAAATATTCTCAAGTCAATTTTAATTAGGTGATCTTAACTCAAATTAGATCAAATGATATAACGGTGGTATAATATCTTAATCATATTCTTTTAGTTTGATTCATAAAAAATTGGACGAGATAAGTATGTTAAATAATTTCAAAATAGTAAGATGTATTTCTCAAATTATACATTTTTAATTGACAATTTGAATGGTTAAATCGAAAATTCACATTTCAAGAATTATTTATCAAAATTTTAGTTGATCCAACATTAACAAAGTAGAAACTTTAATTTTATTGAGGTAGTCCATAAATAAAATTAAGGTCATACCCAATGCCCTACAGTTGAAGGCTAGTGTCAAAGTTTCTGTTGTTCACTATTAAGTGAGTGTCTAGCGCGACTAGGGTACCGCCCAACCCTCTAAACCTCTAGAGCTCACAGCCAAGTGAGCATCTAGCTGTGTTAGAGTACCACTCAACGCCTTGGACCTTCGAAACTCATTAACTTAAGTTTTTTGCTTAGTGCCCAACAATTCTACGGTACCGCTTGATGTTGTATCTGAAAAAAAAAAAACACCTGATTTTACTAAGTTAGGTTATCCAACTTGCCTATTTAGGCAATTCTAGCTCTTCCTTAATTTAAAATACTTTGTTTTCGTTCAAAACAACCCTTAGATAGAGCAAATTAGATAATCTAGCAAAATGAAATCAGTTTCATAGACAACATTTTCAATTTAACTAAGACAACAACTCAATATAACAGACATATCAAAATACCAGAGTTGAATAATGCATATTAATTTGGGTTCATTGGCTTATTTGAGTTATTTTTATTCTTCTCAAGTCTTTAGTAAGTATAATTTAGTTCAAGAATTCTCAAATAGTGTTAATAAACCAATTTGATGACATTATAACTCAAGTCACAACATTCACAGTTCAAAATATCTATATATTCTTCAACACATAAGTTTAAAATCAAATGTTTTAACTAACTATTTTAAAAGGCTAACATACCAAATCAGACATAACAACTTGTTCTTGTAAGACTAAATATACCTTGTAAATACCTTCACGATAGTTATTCCCACGTGCTCCAACCTTCAAGTTGAGATGTCTCAGGCGTCTCCTCAAAGTTGAATGGAGGTGTAACTATAGGAGACACTCTGGTGCGCAAGTCAGGCACGTACTTCAGATGGTAATAAATGTTGTAATTATGGAACGTAATCAATTTACCTTGTGTATTGTGCTATTTGTACTATGTTTATGGGTTTTTACTTGGATGGATATGGTCCATATACTTAATCACCTTGATTAATTTTGCCTAATACTCTAGTAATATGCTTTAGTCATTACCTTAATTTAATCACAATTTATCATTGTTGTTATGCCCTGACTGACATAATGTCATTCTTACCGAATATTTCTAGGCCAAGAACACGTTGGGCTTAGGTGACTGAGATGTTTTTGGGTACATATAGTACACCACTAATTTCTTCACATCCAAATTGGAATCATAGATTTATCATATCAATCAAGCCATGCTTCATCACATCCAATCAAATTCAATTAGCTCTATTATAATTTACTAGATTTCCTTACTTGGATACATGCTCCTAAACTCAAAAGGTGCTCCACACAGGCTCTACCTCTCATAGGTTTCTCTACCTGCATGTAGAAAACTCTGATCAAGAATCAAAACACACCTTTACAATTACAACCAAATAGAGATTGATCATGAGCCCTTTAACATCACATGCAAACCCTACACTCCCGACACGTAACATATTTATTAACAAGACTTAAAAGAAGAGTAAAATATGAACTTACTCTATCCAAGATTATGATCGGGTAGGATTGTAGACCTTGATGCCAAAAGTCTTATGGTGTATTCAAATCTTCAAATGGATGAATGATAGAATCAAAGACCTAGAGAAAAGACAAAAAAAGTTAAGAAAAAGTTTTATAAAAAAGATAGTTCTTATAAAATGAAACTCGACTAATAAAAAATTCTATTCGTAATTTAACTTTTAAATAATAAAATAATCGAATATCATCTTTTACAAATCACTTCTATTCTTAATTATTTTTTAGGACTTTACATCAACATTATTGAACTAGTCTTAAAGGATTGTTGACACAATTTTGTTTAACTTTAATTAAATATAATAAGTTCGTTTTCTGAAAATAAAATAAAAATATTTTGTATAAATATAATTTATTTTTTGTAAATGGTTTCTTATATTATATATTTGAAAATTCATAGTTATTTAACATATAAATTATCAGAGAGAATGATGATTTATTCCATATCTGTTATGGAGAAAAATTAATTTCCCTTAATACTTGATAGTAGAGACAATAACGAGGTCAGGATAAAAAACTAATTTTAATTTATGTACAATTTATTCTTTATTAAAAAAAATTATGAAACAATTTACCCATCCTACATCAAATTTTGGAAACAAAGTCAATGACTTTTTGCAGAGAAAAGTCATACAACTTTACTTCATTTTTATCTGTTTTTTATTACCTTTTTAGAAAATTGAAGTGATTTATTCAAGACATTAATATAAACTAAAATTACGTAACTTTTCCTTCTAAAAAGTTATTGAATCCACTTCCTCAAATCTCATGGATCTCTTAAAATGTTGCAAAAGAATAGTCTACTTAATAAACCAATTAAAATTAAAAATGTGTAAGTAGGTGATTACATTAAATTGTGTCACGATTGAGTTGTTGGTTAGCTTCGAACCCTTTTTTTTTTTTTAAGAATGACAAAAGATGCCAGGTTTGGTGGTCTGTCCTGCAGGTTGGTTCGTTATTTTGAATTTTGAACTACATGATTTGAAAAAGTTTTTGGAATTCGAAATATATTTTTAATGATACATTACACATGGTAGAATCTGTAATAGAATATTTATATTCTAAATTGTACAGTCTAAAATATAATAAAAAATACATACCGGATAACAATCGAAAATATTTGTTTTAAAGGTAAAATAAACTTTTGGTGATGGTCGGATAGTGTAATAAGAAACACCTTTGTCACAGGAATTATTCATATAAATGCTTTGTCGGTTAATCCTCTAAATGCTTTGTCACTTATTTCACTAAATTCTTTATTCAACCAATAATAGTAGTGTAGGAAAAAAATATGGATTGGAAAAAACATTTGGAGAATATGGATCCCATGATTTTGAGGGGCTGTAAAAATTATCATAAGGGTGGGAAAAAAATCCAATTTTTATGATCCAATCTATTTTTTTTTATGATCCAATCAATTTAATATCCATTCTATTAAAAATTCAATCCATTTAAAATCCATTTTATTGGATCTGGATATCAATCTAATCTATATTTTATATATTTTATGGATTGGATACTCATTCTCAAAATCTAGATTTTCAAAATGGATAATCCAAAATATCCAATCCAAATTTTCACTTTATATTTTTTGTTAGATTAGGCTAAAGGTTGAGACGAACTACCCCAAATTTAGTCATATTTTATTGAGTTGGTGTGACCCTGTACAAAATTTTGCCAAATTAGGCCAAATTCTGTCAAGTCGGTCCCGGTCGAGATTTGACCCAGTTGGTCCTGGACAAAATTTGGAAGTATTCGGCCAAATTTGTCAAATTCTTTGGTGTCAGCCCTATGGACATAAATTTAGATCCACATCCATTATTTGGATCCAAAATGGATGTGGATTAGATTTTCGATAGAGCTGCCACCATAGAATTTGACAGATTTTTTATTGAGGCCAACGAGGCCAAATTTCAGTATGGGATGACCTTGGATGACTTTCGAACGAATTTCGGTCGGGGACGACGTGACCAAATTTGGGCTAAGGTCGACTCAACAAAATTTCAGTCGAGGTCGACTTGACTGGATTCGACTAAATTTCGGCCAAAGTCGATTTTGCCTAATACGACCAAATTTTGGCTAGAGCCGACTTGGCCAAATATGGTCACATTTGGGTCAGGTCCTGATCAGTCAAATTTCGGTCAGGGTTGACTCCACTAAATTCGTTGGTCGGGACCGACTTGACTGAATAAGGCCAATTTTCGATCACAGTCGACTAAGTTAAATATAGACAAATTTCGTTCGAAACTTAGTCGATCGAATACGGCTAAATTTGGGTAAGTGCCAACTTGACAAAATTTTGTTCACGACCAACGCGATCGACTCTGTCAAATACGACCAAATTCAGGTCAGAACCAATTTGGTCAAATTTTGGTCGAGGCCAACACAACCGAATTTTGACCGGAGCCGACTCGACTGAATTTCGGTCGTGGCTGACTTAGTTGAATACGGCCAAATTTCGATCGTGACCGACTCATTTGAATACGGCTAAATTTCACCCAAGGCCATCTCAGCCAAATAAGACCAAATTTGGGCCAAGGCCGACTCGGCCAAATCTCAATGAGTGCCAACTCGATTGAATTCGACCAAATTTTGACTGAAGCCAACTAGGCTGAATACAACCAAATTTTGGTCGCGGCTGTCTCGGCCGAATACGGTCAAATTTTGTCTAGGTCAACTCAGGCCAATGTAGTCAAATTTGGGTCGGGGTGAACTCAACTGAATACTTCCAAATTTTTTCTAGGACCAGCTGGGCCAAATTTCGATCGAGACCGACTTGACAGAATTCGGCCAAATTTTGTATAGGGTCACGCAAACTCAATCAAATACGACTAAATTTGGACTAGTTTGTCTCAACCTTTAGCCTAGCCAAACCAAAAATATAAACTTAAAATTTGGATTGGATATTTTGGATTATCCATTTTGAAAATCTAAATTTAGAGAATGGATATCCAATTCATAAAATATATATCAGATTGATATCCATATCCAATAAAATGAATTTTAAATTGATTGATTTTTTAATAAAATAGATATTAAATGGATTAGATCATAGAAAAATAGATTGGATTATAAAAAAATGGATATTTTTTGCCCACCCTCTATTAGAATTTTGGGACACATCTTTTCGCATATTGTATGTCAGAATAGAAAACCAATAAAAAAAATATTATCTGCCAACATCTAAACATTTTTCTAAAATCATCCATGTAATGATAGCAGACATCTGCAAAAACTTTAAATTATTGTTGTTGCATAAGGTTAGCTTTCCTATTTCCGATAAAATAATGTCTTTTCTCTTCTTTCGATCAATAACAAATTTGAAGAAGGATAAACAGCAAAGAAAAACCTTAGCTATACTGCAACCACCAAAGCACCATTATTTTATGAAAGAATCAAATATTTCAGTGCAATAATGTGAGACATTCGACGTGGGACGTGAGACGTGAGACGTGCTACGTGGGACATGGAACGTGCAACATGAGATGTGAGACGTGAGATGTAGGACGTGGGACGTGAGAAGTGGGATATGAGATGTGAAATGTAAGACGTTGGACGTATGACGTGGGACGTGAAACGTGAGACGATGTGGGACGTGAGACATAAAACGTGAGACGTGAGACGTGAGACGAGAGACGAGAGACGTGAGACGTGAGACGTGAGACGTGAGACATAAGACGTGAGACGTGGGACGTGAGATATGACACGTTAGACGTGAGACGTGAGACGTGGGAGATTGGACGTGAGACCTGATACGTGGAACGTAGGATGTGAGACGTGAGACGTGGAACGTGGGACGCGGCGTGAGATGTGTGACGCGAGACGTGTGGCGTGAGACGTGGGACGTGGGACGTGAAACGTGAGATGTGAGACATGTGACATGTGACATGTGACGTGTGACGTGTGACGTGAGACGTGAGACGTGGGACGTGAAACGTGGGACGTGGATCGTGAGACGTGAGACGTGAGACGTGGGACGTGGGACGTGAGACGTGACACATGGAACGTGGGACGTGGAACGTGGGAGACGTGAACGCAACTTGAGAGATGTGAGACGTGAGACGTGCAATGTGCGACGTGCGACGTGCGTCGTGAAACATGCGACGTGAGACGTCCCTAAACACTAAACCTTGACATTTATATTCATAAACTTTAAAACTTACAATTTAATTAAAAAATTTAGAAGTTTAATAAAAGAATTGTTAATGTATCCATAAATTTGTACCAACAAATTTAAATTATACTCTTGTAAAAAAATGTATTAATAAAAAGAGATTAAATACATATAAAATTGAAAGAATAAAAATATGAGGGTAAAAGTAATAATTAATGTTTATTTAACACATAAAAATAAAAATTATGATGATAACAACAATAATTTATATTTATTGAACTCTTAAATGAGCGTAAGGAAGCAGAAGATGATCTGAAAAGTTAAACTAAGGATGAGCAAAAAATCTAATTTTCATGTCGGTCTCGATCAAAATTTGGTTGAATTTGGTCGAATTCTGTCAAGTCGGTCTCGATCAAAATTTGGCCCAGCTGATCCTGGACAAAATTTGGAAGTATTCGGTTGACTTCACCCCAATCCAAATTTGACTGCATTAGTCTGAGTCGACCTAGACAAAATTTGACCGTATTCGGCCGAGACAACCGCGACCAAAATTTGGTTGTATTCAGCCTAGTTGGCTTCAGTCAAAATTTGGTCGAATTCAATTGAGTTGGCCCTAATTGAGATTTGGCCGAGTCGGCCCTGGCCCAAATTTGGTCTTATTTGGCTGAGATGGCCTTGGGTGAAATTTAGCCGTATTCAAATGAGTCGGTCACGATCGAAATTTGGCCGTATTCAACTAAGTCGACCACGACCGAAATTTGGTCGAATTCAGTCAAGTTGGCTCCGGTCAAAATTCGATCATGTTGGCCTCGACCAAAATTTGATCGAGTTGGTTCTGGCCTGAATTTGGTCATATTCGACAGAGTCGATCGTGACCGAAATTTGGTCATATTTAGGTGAGTCGGTCCTAACCTAAATTTGGCCAAATTCAGTCAAGTTGGTTATGACCAAAATTTTGGTCAAGTCGGCACTTGCCCAAATTTAGACGTATTCGGTCGACTAAGTTCCGAACGAAAATTGTCTATATTCAACTTAGTCGGTTGTGATAAAAAATTGGTCATATTCAGTCAAGTCGGTCCCGACCAACGAATTTAGTGGAGTCAACCCTGACCGAAATTTGACTGATCAGGACCTGACCCAAATGTGGCCATATTTGGCCAAGTCGGCTCTGGCCAAAATTTGGTCGTATTAGGCAAAATCGGTACTGGCCGAAATTCAGTCGAATCTAGTCAAGTCGATCTCGACTGAAATTTGGTCGAGTCGACCTTAGCCAAAATTTGGTCACATCGTCCCCGACCGAAATTCATTTGAAAGTCATCCAAGTTCATCCCATGCTGAAATTTGGCCTCGACAAAAAATCTGCCAAATTCTATGGTGTCAGCTCTAAGGGCACAAGTTTTAAAAAATTTAATTTGAATTTATTTTTTGAAAAATAGATTTTGGATTTTGAATTTGATCTAAATATTTAGATCTGGATTTAATCTTGATATAAATATTTGAATTTTGATTTTTTAAAAATCCAATCTACTTTTTTTGAAAAAATGAATTTGGATCAAAAATCTAATCAAATTATTTGGATCAAAAATGGATGTGGATTGGATCATTAGAAATCCAATCCATGATCACCCCTAAACGGCAGTAGGTTGAATTGGTTATTGTTGGTTGGTTGAGTGAATGAATGGGTTGTAGGAAGAAGATGGGAAAGATGAGATGGAGATGGAGGAATAAGGTGGAAGTAAGGAAAAGGATAAGGTGTCGATGGAGGTGGGAGAATGAGAGTGGAGGTGCAAGGTGGAAGAAAGTATGAAGGTGCAATAGTGAAGGAGGAAGGAAGAAGATGAGGAAAAATTTGTCTTTTTACTTTGTTTATGAAGGTAGGAAGAAAGAAAGTATAAAGATACACGTAGAAATATACCTCCCTCTTTTCTTGTGGCGAGTCAATTCGGTCTAGTCCATTTTTAACAAGCCAATGGCAAAACAGACTAAAATAAGTTAGATTGATCTATTTTGTTACCCTACTTTTTTCTAGAGATTTATTATACACTATAAAGAGTTAGATATTATATATTATTATTTACCATTTATATTTAACAATTTTTAACATCTCCAATACTACTAATAACGGATAATAATTTCATAATTCAGCCTTAACCAAACTCCAAAAATTCATCAACCATAGCAATACAACACAAAAATGAAAATCTTCATAGCAGGTAATGAAATAATTTGTCATAATTATTTTGGGTAAAAGGGACGAGCGTCCACTTTGCGGCTCACTGGATGTCCCCTGCTCTAACTGGTCTTCAAGTTTTACGCCTTGCCGACCATCCACATCGCTCGAAGGGTACTTGCAAAAGGTACTCAAGTGCTAAAGTTAGTAAGTAATTAATCGGAAGGATATTAAGTGTTGTAATGCATGTGTGTGTACAATCATACCTTAGACTTTTGTTTATAGTAGTTGTTATGGGCTTTTACCTTTTTGTTGGTCTAATCACGACATACCTTAATCAATATTAGTAGGCTGATTCGTGGTGATCATTGACTAAGTGTTAATGTGACCTTCATTCTGTAATCGACCGATCAAGGCATTCAGTCAAGATGATCGACCCATAGGGCGATCGACTAAGGATGATTGACCCGAGGATGATCGACCTAACAGTGATAGACTAAGGATGATTGGCTCAAAGGGTGATCGATTAATGATGATTGGCCTAAAGATGATCGATCCAAAGGGTGATCGGTCAAGAATGATTGACTCAAAAGGTAATCAACCCGAAGGTAATCCATAAAAAATATCAACCCAAAAATAATTGTCCAAAAATATCAATCCAAAGGATAATCATCTCAAAGAGTCATCGGCCCTTATGTACGGTACAATAACATCAATTATAAATTATTTACCGATAAGTGGTTTTCATAAAAACGTACTTTTTGATAAGAAAAATAATTTTCAATTCTAGACATTTTTTGCAGCTATTTGAAATACCTATTTGGAAGAGGAGATTAAATTTTCTCATACAAAAAGTGTTTGAAATATTTAATTGTACGATAAGTAAATTAAATTTTAATTGTACAATTTTTCAGTTAAACATTTCAGTAGGATTTTAACTATTTATGTAAACATCAGTTAATTTCAATTAATTAAAAATGATACAAATATGGATAAAGTAGATATAAACTATAATAATTATATAAGAGGAATTTTTAAAATTAACTTATATGTATATATAGAACAGTTTTAATTTATAGAAAATTATGTTTTTCATTTCTAAAAAGTCTGTATTTATTAAGCTATTAAATAAGGCATGTGCCGGTGGTCGATGGTTTATGAATTCATCGCTATCTTCTGCTCTGTCGTTCGTTTCAATTTTATTTCTAGTCGTTTTCATTTAAATAATAATTATTATTATTACACATGCGGTCTATTATAAATATTAAAATTTATATTCCAGAGCAAATGAGAGAAAATATTTAACAAACTAAATGCATTTCAAAATTAGTCACAAACTAAAACCATGTGTGTGCTAAATATTAGTATTTTTATCATGCATTAAATATTATTTATGTATACTTAGCTAACACTATCTATAGTAATATGTGTGATGTGTGGGAGCTGTGAAGATTCATCATGTCATTTATTGTTTACTTGTTCGGTTGTTTGGAGTATATGGAAGTTGTGTGACAATTGGGTAGGCATTATAATGACGGATCTTGATACGGGGAAGTCAAATTAATATACTCAAAATTTATATATTTAATTATTATTATTAACATAATAAAAATGAATACATAATTTAGTATAACTGTAACTACAAAGAAATTATTTATATATAAACGATTGTCCATAGTTCTTTCACTTTTATGAATTCATCAATAATTGAATCAGAACTAAAATTTTCAATCATTTATTTTTCAATGTAAATATGAACTAATTCCAAAGAATAATATGAAACTTCGCAATTGTAATTCGTTGAACCTTGATAAAAGGTTTCTCTAGTTGAAAAATATGATTATTTGTATCGTGTTTCGAAATACGTAAATAAGTAGAATTTATCATATTTTCATCGTCACATGTATCTTTCTTTTTATCACTTTTAAAAACTACATATATTCTTTTATTCTTCATCAATATACTTATTTTTCTTTAAGTTTAAGATTAAAATATAATTTATCATCATTTAATCAAAAAATAAAAAATTAAGAGTTATTAAAAGAAAAATTTATGGTAATCAAGTCTCAATTAAAAGACAGTTATGAAAAAAATACATAGTACAATACTTTTTCTCCCATATTTATAAAAAAGTAATATAGGGCTCATGAGATAAAAAATAATGTTAACTATTAAATAAATGTTTCAGTATTATGTGAGACAAGAGGGATACTTTTTTCCTTCACGAATGAAAGAGAACAAATGAGAAATGAAAGAAAAAAAATAACAGATTGTATCTACCTTCTTTTTCAAAACAAAAAGAAACCATGTGAATGTATGAAATGAGTATAATTTGTGGAAAACTCAAAAACATAATAAGAAAGAAAATAAGAAACCTCTTTATAAATATTTTTATTCCTCGTTACATTTAACTTTATGTTTTATTATTTAGTAACATTAAATATTATACTTTATAAAATAAATAAATAAAATACCTAATTTAGCTTCTATTAATTTCTAATATATATTACTATAATTTAAAAATATATAATATGTATAATGTAAAAAAATTAAAAATTTTGGCAGGTGAAAGACGTGTCCACTTTTGATTTGGGATAAAACACAAAGTCTATTTTGTATTGAAAGTTACAAATGATATTTGATAAATTTTGGTTCTATTTGATTGAACATCAAATATAAGTTGTTTTTTTAGGTGACATTAATTGTTCCGTGACGGAGTTTAAGTGGGCTGAGTCACCATTGAATCTTAACATTTGGATTGCTACGCTCTTAATTTTTAAGTAGAAAAACTTACACCTGATTAATAATTATAATTTTTGGTCTAGTCGTAAGGGTTTGATCCTTCAATTGAATCAAATCGTGGAACTTAAACTATAACACTTTTTTTTTGTTGACTAAAATTTTTAGTTGCATTCAACTAAACTTAATTTTAACTACAATCCAAAAACATGTCACTATAACCAAAGAACATGTAATTTAGAGGAAAAACCATTTATAAACCGTTCAAATCGACAATAATGAATCATGACGATTCATGAAGACACCGAATTGTATATAAAAACAAAACACTCCCAATTTTGCTTTCAAAAAAGATGTCTCTAATAATTACGCATGCATCTTTTATTATATATATTTACTTACTATATTCATATTATGTACTTTTCTAAAATAAATTGAATTATATACTAAAACATTTAACTACTCCATATAATAAAGTATATTATGAATATATCATTATGCTGATTTACCTTTCGATACGAAAAATAATCTACTTCTCTCTCATAATATTGTAATAAATAATGTTCACTTCTTTTATTTTTAAAATAAATAAGTAGACATTTTTCTTATATTTATAATAAAATGCAGAAACATCTTTACTTCTTAGATAATATTTTATTTTTTCTGTGTATAATAAAAAATATTTGACTCTCTTATATTGTATAGCAAATTATATTAATAGATATTAAGGTTATATTAGAAGTGTTTGATACTTCAATCAAACTATGTAAACCTTTATCTTCCACTTATGGCAAATAAATATATTATCGTAGGTATTGCTTGAACTCGTCCCCGTTTTGATGGAAAATTTTTGTATTGACTAGGTATTGGTATAGGTATGAAGAATACCTGACTTTTTCATTTGAGTGTGGGGATGAGAATGAAAATGTACATATTCGTCTCGTCTTTCTCCCTATACCCATTATAATACCCATTATATATATATATATATATATATATATATATATATATATATATATATATTTATTTTTTTTTTTTTTTTTTTTTATTTTTTTTTTTTTATTGAAATTCATTCAAATCTCCAAGATATTTTTTGTCTTATCACAACCTTAGATATTTTTTTGCTTATCACAACCTTTATGCAGTTATGTTTAAATGATGTATGTCAATCAAATATTTTTTATGTCTCACATTTGAGTATTTCTCCTATTTTTTAATATTTTTATTTATTGTATATTTTATTTTCACATGAGAAATTTGTGCACTTTCAATTTAAGCGTTCTAATAGAATAAACATTTAATTTACTAGGTAATATAAAAATTTATCTTCTTTATTCTATTATTATTAACTTTTGCTTCATTTGAAAAACTATTTTGTTTCGCTAAAATAATTTTCATTCTCTCAATCATCGACTAGGTTGATATTTGAAAAGTTTTCTTAGATCCCTAAAGTATTTTTCATCTTCTTGATTATACATTTTGTTCTCTTTTTGTGTGATTTCGTTTATTGATATCTCAAATTGTTTCTAAGACACACATTTGATCACTTTTTTAATATTTTTATGCGTTGTTTATTTTTATCATGTTGATTACCATTTTGATATTTTTTATTTATTTATTTTCATTTTCTACCTAATTATCATGCATGTACATTGTATAAATAAATTTTATTTACTATAATATAATAATTTAATGTAATTGCCACAAATCTTCTTTATTACCATCCAACATATATTTAAGTTCAAAAGATAGAAACTTTATGTTAAAATTACATTATTTTTAGTTTAATTTTTGTTCTTTGTGTGATTTGATCAAATGATATATTATAAGTTTTATTAGTGTATAAAAAAAGAGATTTTATTAGAATTAAAAAAATTAAAGTAAACAAGCATTTAAAATATTTTTTAATTTGAATATTTGTTTTTCTTTTATATATATTGTTTAAATATTTTAAAATTTTATTAACTAGGCTTCATTAACGTATGCAAATTTAATAAATATTTTGCCTTTCATGAAATTTTATTTGGTATACTAATTTGAAATGTATACGAGTATAATTTCTTTCTAAATATTTGATATTGAAGAAACAACTATTCTTTTAATATTGAATATTTGATAATATTATGTTTCATTTAATGTGATTTTTTATTATTTTATAAAAAATAATTAATTGATATAGAAACAATAAGAAAACGTGCATGAGTATAAGTATATACCCGTTACCCGGTGGAAATGATGATACGACAAAAATTTTATACCCATTGGGTTTGACTATGAGGATAACTTTTTTTATTTTGAGATGAGTATGAGATAACAAAACGCATCCCTTTCCTATCACTACTTCCACTTCTCTTAGAATTTATTACATTTATTCGCATCTCGTTCATATATACATCCTATCATATCTAGGGATGTCAACGTCAACGGGACGGGTAGCGTACGGGTAATAGCTCCCCGTACCCTACCCGCTAGGTAAATATCTGACTCATACCCGTTCTCATATCCGTGCAGATATCCGTTATGCGGGTACCTGCATATTTTTTTAATATCCACAGGTAACCACGGATATTTACAAAAGAAAAATTTAATATTTAATATTATATTTTAATCATAAATTCAAATAAAAATACAATGCATAACATTTATAAATTTCAAACAAAATGCAAATAATTCATTTAAATAGTGTTGAATGACGGTTTACAAAGAAATAGAGATTTTTTAAAATTAATTGATAAAAAATAACACATTCAATTCCAATGTGTTAGTGTTTTATTTTAATTATGTTTTTTTAATTTAAATTAAAATATAGTGGATATGGGTATCCACGAGTACGAATACTATGATACCCGTATCAACTCCGTTAACTTACGGGTATAAAAAATACATATATATGTTATTCACGGATATCTATTTAAAATATTCATTTACTACTCGTTACTAGTTCTATATGCGAATATTAGGTAGAAATTATGAGCCGTAAGTCTTTTTTTTTAGTCTATCAAAATTTAATTTGTAGTAAGTCGTTTTTTAGTAACTAATTTTTTGTTATTTTATCCTATTTTATGCGCAATTAAAAATTTTACTGGTTGTCACTTGAGGAAAATTGTTATCACAACTGATTCATCCTTTGATATAAGTTTCAAATTGTTTGATAATATTTCTCTAGGTTCCTAAAATTGTTTGTACATTCTACACTCCCTTTAGTTATTGGTTGGGAACACAAAAAAAAAAATCCAAAAGAAAAATTAATTCGTTGTTGATTTTGAATTTTGTTGAATAGTTGGTTTTGAAATTATTAATATTACATCTAGAAGTTTGAACTGAATTTGACGATGTTTGTGTTGCTATTGGTTTTACATTTAACTTCAATTTTGCTTGATCGAGTAGAGTTATATAAGTTACATCAAGCAAACTATTATCGCCGATAGAAAGAAAAAAAGCAAACTATTATCTTTTATTGAATCTGATGAACTGAAATAGTTAAAAATATAATTTGATATGTTAGGATTGGATTAATTAAATCACATGTATGAGATGATATATTAATACGAACTTTGGCTTAGTAATAAATAAAGGAATCTTTAGATCGTTTCACTGGTCCAAATTATGTATATCAAGACATCATATTTGAAAAATATGAGGAGAGTTTTTACGCCACCAAGACACATTTTAGGTGTACGTTATGTTGAACTCACTTTGACTTGTAGAGTTGAGGTTTTTAACGTGAAACATGCTTGATATAACTATTGTGAAAGGTTTTTGTTTTGTTATGCACTATTTTATATCAACTTTTAGATACATTAACTTTTAGTTGTTGTGTCTAATAGTTATGCCGACCGGATTAAATATTTTGAACATATGGTTGACATATAAGTTAAAATATTTTTTTGTTTTCATTTTTGTAAAGTTTCGTGAAATCAGTTCTAAATTTGTTTTTGTGCTTAAATATGTATTAATTTTCGTCAATTTTCTTCAATTAGATCATTTTGTACTGACACTAACACCATTTAAATTATTAACAACCATGAACAGTCACGTTCACTTCGTGGTTTATTTTATTTTATTTTTAATTTTTTAATTTTTAATTTTATTTTTTTAAATGTCCACGTGTCAACCCAGTAGTGTACCATGTCTCAAAGTCAATATTTTATATTCAATTTGGTCTCTATATTCATTATTTTTGTTTAATTTAGTCATAATTTTTGTTAACATGAACAAATTTTGTTCCTCTCCAAATTGAAATCAAATTTATCTTTTATATTAAAATTCACATTTTTAATTAAATATTTTTATATAATATATTAAAATTCACATCATTATAACTTTTATATAAAAATTAATTTTTGTCTCATCTTCGATAGAGACAAAATTGGTTAATTTTAATCAAAATTAGGACTAAATTGAATAAAAATAACAAATATAGGGACCAAATTGAATATAAAACATTGACTCTGACACGTGACACGCCGTTGGGTTGACATGTGGACATTTTAAAAAAAAAAAAAAATTTAAAAATATTTAAAAAACCACAAAGTGGCACATGGAACACATTGTTCATTACCATTAATGATTTAAACGGTATTAGCAAAAAATGACCAAATTGAACAAAATTGACGAAAATTTAGACCTATTTGAGCATAAAAACAAAATTAGAACTGATTTGACAAAAATTGACGAAAATTGAGAACAAAAAGGTATTTTAACCTTTAGTGTGTGTATGTATATATATATATATATATATATATATATATATATATATATATATATATATATATATATATATAT
>Ga0209589_1003290_pt1 | contig 28270 bp, 18 predicted proteins | sample CowpeawhiteBW_FD_187525 | JGI IMG/M metagenome (GOLD analysis project Ga0209589, IMG submission 187525) | Root nodule microbial communities of legume samples collected from California USA - Cow pea white BW (SPAdes) (version 2) | ecosystem: Host-associated > Plants > Roots > Nodule | place: USA...
TATATATATATATATATAATATTGTTTTTTGTTTTGATAAATAGAAAAAATAATACAAGAATCATACCATTATATGACATGTGAATGGACTGAAATACAACATGTTAATTGGTTTTTTAATTTAACCTCTTTCAGCATAGAGAATGTGAATAAATTTAAATGTGTTTTTGTGTATAAATTTGTTTTGATCTCATAAATCTAAATTTTTTTTTTGATCTCATAAATTTAAAATTTCTTTATTCAGCTATATAATTAAAAAAAAAATTCCTTTTAGTTTATGAGTTCCAAATATATAGCTATAATTAATTTAACCTAATAATTAATTACAAATCAATTTCTCGATAACTTGTTTTCATTTTGCCTTCTTATCATCAAACTTCCTACATTACTTTTCCTTTTGAGTACCAAATTTAACTCAAAATAATATCCATTTATTAAATTTTGGTAACTGTAGAAGACATTTAGGCAGGGGAGATATTTTTTTCTCTTTAAATCACATATACTAAAAAGATAATTTTTAATATGAAAATTAAAGGCAAATTTAACTAAAATTAAGGTTATGATTTTTTTTAATTTTCACTCTGATTTATCTTTAGAATATGTATCTAGCAAGCTCCCTGAAAATTTGGATTAGCTAATGGTTTTTTGTTTTTCTATTGTACTTTTAAGATACTGATTTTGATATTTTGTAATGTATTATTTTTTTAAAATGTCAAAATTAGAAATTTGGATTATTTTATGACTTTTTTACTGTTGTTTCTCTATTATCCTCTTACAAAAATATCAAAGTTAGAAATTTGGATTATTTTATGGTTTTTTTAGTGTTGTTCCTATAATATACTTTTCAGATACTCATCAGGTTTTAATATATCAAAATCAGTATATTTTGAATATACATCACATAAAAAAAAATCTGGACTACTCGTCACCCTAAACTTGTTAAAAAAATAAGACCTAATTAACTAAAACCATTGTGTTAGTATTTGTATGTTTAAATAAAATTATATAAAATGGAACATCATCATTAAGATAATTGTGATCAACTAATTAAAATTATATACCTTAAAAATAAAGCATACCAAACTTTAAAGACAGAAAATTCAGATAAACATTATTAGGAAAATATCTTTTGACTACTAAATTTTGACAACTTTTTCTTATAATCTTAGGTGTTATGTTCTAAGTAGTTTTTCATTTTTTATTTTTCTCATTTTCAATCTTCCAAAATCACTTAAAAAATGACACATCATGTTATTAGATAAAGTTGTCGAAATTTAATAGTCAAACTATCATTGTCTATATCAATATATCTTCACATATAGTTCTTGGTGTTGGAATATGGAATATATATACACGACATGCATAAGTGATTGTCTTATTTTGTTCTTACAAATATATATCTGCTAATGCAATGAATTTCATGCGAAGTGTTCAAGTTTGACAAAAGATACTTCAATGTTCTGGAGGTGAACGAGACAAGCTACGAGAATTGCATAGACAGAGACTTCATAAGCAACGTGACAAGAGGTGGTCGTGATGTGGTGCAGATGACAGAGGCAAGGACCTATTACTACCTCTCAGGTGGAGGCTACTGTTTCCATGGCATGAAAGTTGCTGTCAATGTTCAACAACTTCCTGCAATGGCACCAGCACCATCATCCATGGCGGTGTCTTCTTCTCTTTTGCCCTCACTCATGTGTTCCTGCATTTGGACCATTCTGGTTAATGTGCTTTGTTTTCTCAACTTGGTTTTCATCGATGGATTTTAGGTACTGGTACGAGAATTTGGTTTCTCTGAGCTATAACGGAGGACAACACAAAACAACTCGGTAGAAAATCGAAATATTCGATGATAACATTGGGAAGAAGCATTGATATGGTTGTTTGTTATTGAAAGGTTGTGTTGATGGTTAGATGTTAGGTTTTTAGGGTTTGTGCATGTTGCATTCTAACTAGCCCACAGGGATGCTTTTGGTCATGGTGAAGAAAAAACCTTGTTCATCTTCTATATGCTCTGATTTTATCTTATAACTTTTGTTACTCTTTTTTATGATTAAAAGTATATATGTAAACATTTTTAAAATCTTGAAACTGTTTTAATTTGAGATGTTTAGATTTCACTATTCTAATTCTTTTTAGTCTAGTTTTATTAATTCAATTGGTTCTAACATTTTCTTTTTCTGTTTTTGTTATAATTATGATGGATAGAAAAATTGGAAGTTAAGTTTATTTTGATCCGGATTTTGTTGTTATTAGTAAAGTGAATTGAAAATCTTGACTTGTTTTATTAAGTTGTTTGTCAAGGATTTTGATTTGACCCTTGTTTAGTTCTTTTTTTGGTGAAAGTAATCAACTTGAGGTGGATTTTTTTTTTTTTCAACTGGCCTAGTAAATGACTGATTTCTAATCTAAATCAGAGTGTATTGATTTAAGATTCTACAATTAAGATAAAATTGAAGTGAATATTGTTTATACTGTGAACTAATTTTAAAAATATATTTAACTCACTTAATTCTTTTTTATTGTAGATTTCAATCATGAAATTATATATATATTTTTCAATAATTAAACTTTTTTTTTGTATTTTTATATAATTACATATGAAGATTAAACGATAGAAAAGAAAAAATGGAGAATATTAAGATGGATTAAAGTGGAAAAATTGAAAATGTAAATTGTAAAATGTAAAATTACAACAAACTAAATTATCAAAGGTAAAATTGATAAAGGAAATTTACAAAAATTGTGACCGAAATTGAACCAATCATAAATTGAATTTGTCATTTTTCTTATTGGTTAATTTGAATTCTAACCATAATATGTCACATTCCTTTTACATATATAAATAGTCTATTTATATTTTTCCCTTATTTTTGTAAATAATAAATGCTTCAAAACTGCCTATGATATGTCAATTATGTCTACCAAATCCATATTTTGCAACAATTATCATATGCTAACTTCCTATCTCTCATTGTTCATCCTTTCGATCATGTATCTATATAGCGAACATCTTTCTTAATGCACCTTTTGCATTCTCGATCTTTCTTTTTTCACTTCAACTCCTATATTGACTTTTCTTTCGATTTCCCTTCCTCTAATATCTTGTGTCACCTCCTTCTCTTATAGCCTTGTTCTTACCATCCTCATCTTACTTACCTCATTATTTTATGTCTTTACCTCTATCCCCTCCTTTATGCCTTAATTTTGATACCCTCAACATTAAATATCAACTTCTTCCTTTAAAAATTGGTATTTTTTATTTTATATTTTCAAGATTTATTATATATGTATGTAATAAAAAAATTTAATTATATAAATAATTTTTAATTAATTAATTAATATTTTTAATTTGATAAATTAAAATAATTTCATTATAATTAACAATTAAAATTTAATTTGTAAAGGTAAATTATTTAAGTCATAATACTATCTCATATGCATATATTTCAAATAGTATAAAATAAAAAAAATTAATTATTTAATTTTTGTTTATTTTATGTCTTTTTTAAAGTCAACAGATTTCATTGCATATGATCTACAATTTGACACCTTAGACAAAATATGTGAAGATGGATTTGAATGGATAAATTTATGTATTCTTTTATATGTATTTGGAGGTTAAAGTGAGTGAATGTGGGGTGAATTTTGTAAAAAAATTGTAAATGATTTGACGTGATAGATAAAATATAAAATATACTAAATTACCCTTTATGGTAAAACTAATACAAAGTTTACTAAGTTACCTCTTGAAGACAAATACAAATAGGAAGCATCGTTTAGATCCACTTGCAGCAAAAACAACCACACCACAACAACAGGAAAACTCCTTAGCAAAATCTACCACCTACATAACAAATTTGGTCAAATTAGATCCACTATAAAATGAACCATACAACAAAGAGCATAAACTGTCAACCACACACCAAACAAACACCTCGACCAACTTGCAACACAACTCCAATATTCAACCTGTAGCATCCATCATTTGGTTAAAAATAAGCACATTCAGAACCCACCCACACTGCACATATCATGAACCATCATGACTCCCACAATGACATAGCTCTCTAACTCACACACACACACACACACTCTCTCTCTCTCTCTCACACACACACACACACACAAAAAATCACTCCTAGACACATGAGAATCAGTTACGTAAACACAAAACACCTCATGGAACCAATTAGCTAATTGAATTCCCCTACAACAACAACACCTCCCCCTAGAACACTACTTCATCTTGACCAACACTTCTCTAAAGGGAAATTTCATTACTTACCTACGAAGGTTACAAAGGCTGAGGACCACCACCACCATATAAGCAAAAGCAAAAGAAAGCAAGTGCACTCTCTTTATAGTTTTAACTTGTAAGGATGAATATGAGGAGAAAAAAGATAGTAAATACATGCATCAATCTCTTTAAGCAAACACAACATATTAACCTTGAAACATTATATTATCGTGTATTCTTTTTAAAAATTGTTGAGATTTTCACAAAAACCTAAAATGCAATTAAGGTAAATTTCATAAGACTGTTTTGAAAAGAGTATGTAAAATTGTTTATGGACTAACAAATATATTGCTATGTCTTGTGATTATAACATTACATGATTAACATCAAAATAATTTTTTTTTTTTTACATTTGAAAATAATTAACCATTTTAAAATCAAGTATTTGTACGATGGATTCAAAATATTTTTTTAGGGTTAAATATGTTTTTGGTCCCTCAAGTTTAAGTGAAATTTGGAATTAGCACCTCTTAAAAATTTTTGATCAATTTAGTCCTTCACCTTTAAAAATGCGCGAATTCAATCCTTTTAACCAAATTTTGTTGACGTTTCAAGCACATTTCATGATAGTATTTGAATTGTTTACACCGTTTGACACATTTTAGCTTCAATGTTTGTAACACCCCATTTAATTAATAACTCTAATTAAAAGAATTGTCACACATGAGAGTATAATAAGAAGGTCGATCAACAATAGTTCAAAATAAAACCTAGAGGCAAGACAATACATAGCCCTAAAAGAAAAGCCCAAGTAAACAGAATCCAGCCCATGCAAGCTATGCAGCGGAGTCACCATTCCCCTGTTGACCACGAGGATTTCTCACATATGCTCACATCAATAAATTGTTGATCATCGCAAAAAGAGAAAACCACACAAATAGAACATACAACAAACAAAAAGGTAAGCTAGAGCAGAAAATGATTTATCATACAGTTATATAGAATTTTATAGCTCAAGATGTATATGTCAACCATTTATGTTATGACTTGCAAGCAATACACTAAGACTCAAGACACGACTCATCCGGATACATACACTACGCCAAAATAGTCAATAGACAACGTTTTTTTTGCTAATAGATAGCGCTTTTTAAGCGCTATTGGAGCGGTATCTATTAATAGAGAGCACTTGTAAAAAAAGTGCTATCTATTGAGTTCTTATAGACAACGTTTGGCAAAACAAGCGCTTTTTCTATGTATTTTCACAAAGACAACACTTTTCATAGAAAGTCCTCTCTATTAGTGTTCTTTTAGACAACACTTGGTGACATAAGCGTTGTCTATGTATTCTTCAAAAAGACTTCAATAGATAACATTTCTCAAATAAGCATTTGTATTGGTTCGATTATTTCTTTTTATAATTTATTTAATTTTTCATTCATTCCTTCTTTTTTTATTGTTATATATGCAAAAAACATATTGCATGGGAATGTGATTCATAAATCTAACCAAATGTGATTCAAAAACATGAATGCATTAGCTAGGCAAGTATTTTCTTTCAAAGATAATAAACACTTATAAAAAATAAAATTAAAGATAGTAAACAAAGAACTAAAAAATAACATTTATACTGAAAAAGCGTACCATTCGATATCAAATCAAGCATCTAACCCAAAATGGTCAAGTAGCCGACCAATATCAAGCCACAAAGAGTTTATACATAAATATGAACTAAAAATAATAATTAATAGTATAAATTCTAGCATCTGGCTTGAAGTGAGCATTATAAATTTAGGCAACAAAATTGAACATAACTGTACCGATTGTTATGACATAATGATCAAGATTGTTATCTCCTTTGGATCCATCTATAGTCATCATTTGCCACCTTGTTTTGTCAAAACTTGTATTGGATCAGCCACTTTCATGGTCTACGTTCTGCCACACTCGCAACTTTTCTCTTTTTTGACACCCCAGTTTTCTTCTCAAATCTCTTTCTCTTCATAGCTTGTTTTTGGAATGATTGTGCAACTAAAGAGGGTTGTCGTTTCAATGCAAAGCTTTTCGCTACGTGCCCCAAGTGAAGTTTCTTAATCATAAATATTATTTTCAACTCTTCACGATGGGCTGTGTATGCTTGAACCCAAGAGCAAAATGCCTTCTCAACAAGTTTATATCTACCTCGGGCTGAAAAGAACAAGGCAAAAATTGGTTTGCGAATACACAAAAGCATCAAGTAATCCTCTTCATGAGAGTTTTTAGCTAAATCTTACGAAATATAACAACTATGGCCCATAGATCATTGATATAGTGCATGCTTTAGCACAAGGATTATGGCATATAAGAGAACCATCATTCACACATAAAACCAAGAGATATGTAAAAGGCGTGAGTAAGATGTAACATAACTCAAAAGATCAATCCAAAAAGCTTTTTTCACACAATATACAATTAAAGTCCATTAGAAAAAAAAGGGAGATGTGATGTGGGGACTTCATATTCTGATGTAACAAAGTAAGTCCATTGATGAAAGTCCTTGAGGATGCTATAAAAGATCATATCAACTTTAAGTTCTCATGATAGGATATATGCACAAATACACTTTTTTCACCAAAGGAAATTTCAAAAGAAGCTCATTTCATAGTACCAGAAATCATTTTAATAAAATAGAGTTGAAATTCATAAATTAACTAGTCAAAGTGCAGGACAATATCACATCATATATATAATATAACAATTAATAATGAGATGGTTTCTTAACTATTATTTTAATAATTTTTTACTTCTTTTAATATTGCCACGCATGTCTCGGAAAAACATCTCTTACTTTTTATCATCTATACAAAAATAATTAGTGATAAAAATAAAAAATACTTGCTTGTATAATTCTAATAATTAATAAAATATACTATTTTTATAATTAAATTTTAGATATTTTATTATAATTTTACTTTGTACATATTCACATAACACACACATAAATATATTTATTTAAGAAATGAAGTGTAACATGATAAAGAAGGACACATACCACATCATATGGGTCATAGCAGAGTGTTGTCATAGAATCAGTTTCTTTGTCAGCAGAGCCATAAGAAATATAGAGATATGGTCCAATCTCACGTTTTGCACTCCCATGTGGCAAATTTGTAGCTAAATTCAGAAAGCCCGACAAGGGATGCATGTATTCTTGAACTGGTAGAGCATCAATTACCTCAAAAAAATGAGCTGGAAACTACTCTTTGAATATTTGTGAAGAAAGCCACCTTTTTAGTTTGAGCGTCTCAGGCCAAGTATTTCTTTGAGGATGACGTTTTATAGACCTAGTAAAGTACTACCTAATGTTATTTCAACCTGTCAATAATAATACACTTTCAGTAGCTACAACTTGGTTCAATGGCAATACACAAAATTTCACTCCACAATATAAAAATGCGTTGAATTGAATAAATATTATTGTAAGATAGTTATAACTCTTTTTAGACAAATAACAGTATCAGTTAAGCAAATTAATTTAAAAGAATTGTGACACATACAATATAAAATTAGTTGGTATACTTACATCCCACCAATCCAAACAAGATTCAAGCACATTTTAATTATTCTCATATCTTATAATATTCTGCTCAAGATAAGTACAAAGCATGATCAGGGGATCCTAGCTGAGCTCTAGTGTACTTTGGAGAACATCTTGGACCACTATAGAATGACCTTTTCCCAATGTTTCTGAAAGTTCTCAAAGTTATCACAACTTATGTCCAACACTGTCGAACAAAACAAGTAATTATCATTCAAATTTTCGCTTAAAGCTTCTTCTTGCAACTGCTTGTATCTGTTAGTATTGTGATCGATGTCAAAACACAATGCGTAGCTTGAACTTTTATCTGAAGTTTCAGATAAGTCATAGTTGCAAATAATTTCTTCTACCTTTACTTCCATCTCTTTAATCCAATTGAAGGGAAAACACGTCTCAACTGAAGGTGGCTATTACCACAACCACCAAGCTCTATAGGAAGGTATGACAGACTATAGATGCCATTATAATTGATCCTCTCAGGAAATATCGAAGTATCAATTAAATTGACTGCATTCTGCAAAATCTTTTATGGTGGTGAATGTTTATTTTAAAGTTACAAAATGCTTTTGTAAATTTCAATTCATGAATGGCAAAGGAAAGATTCATTGCTTCTGAAATAGAAGTATATTTTAAGCTTTAAATCAAACAAGCATGTAGTAATTTGAGATAGGAATATTAGAATAGGTAGCATTTTTCATAATCGAGGCTATCAATTAGAGGTTATCCATATCATACATACAATGGATCAAAGCGGAGTGTGATATTATTGGTTGTAGGCATAGAGTAATGAAAATGAGATATTTGTAGTAAAGGTATAGGTAGTGGAAACCATAACTTCAAACCTGATCAAAGGGAGGTTGTGGTTTTCCCTTGCAGAAAATCTGCAACAACCTTCCCTAATGCCCAAGAAGCCTGATTATCCTTAAAACACAGAAAAATATTCAGCTTAGTTAAATTCACAATCAATCACATTAAAGAGAACCAACTAACTATATATACCTAGTGAAATTCACAATATATACACCTACAAACACTTGCATACATTTTTCTTAACAACGTTTGAGGATTGGGGAACAACAACAACACCTTTGTTGGAGTTAAGTCGGTATGAGTTTGGCACGACACATACTGGGATAAAATGCAGCATTCTGGTTTGCTCAAAGTCGCACTAACACACCGCACATTAAAACGAAATTTAAGGTTGAAACGAAAAAGGATTTAGGGATTATCAAAATAGAACAAAGAAATTTTGTGCAAAATAGAGTAAGGGATTTTGATAATACCTTGTAATTTCAGTGTCCTCTTACAATGGTGGGCTGGGTGCAGATGTCACATACCACACTAAAAGTGATGTGGACGGTACTGATGACGTAGATAACGGGACACAGATGCCGGTGATGACGAACAACACGAATGACACAAGATGTCAGTGGGAGTGAAGTTGAGAGTGAATTTTCTAACTATTCGCGAATGAAGTTAAGATGTGTGTGAGATGAGGGCAAAGTTTTTGAGAGTTGAGAATAATTTTTTGTAGGAGGAAGCAACATGGTGATGAGAATTTTCTTAAAATTTATTCAATAAATAATACCATTGTTTTAATAAAACCCTATTTATTGATATTAAAAAACATAGCACTTTCATTTGAAAACGTTCTCTATTGATATATTTAAATTTATTTTTCTTAAAAAAATATATATATTAAATATAGATGGTGTCTTTTGGATGAAACGCTATCTATATGTAAATATTTTAATAGCGTTTCTTTCATAAAGCGTTGTCTTTTGATTCTCTGTGTTGATTTAGAGCGCTTAACTAAAAAAGCGTTGTCTAAAGAGCGTTATCTATTCACCATTTTGGCGTAGTGATATAATTAGTCGAATTCAGCGGATGCTTGCACTTGTGGTGGCCTTTACTGCTCTACCGAGCTACTCTACCGAGCTAATTGTTACAATGTCTCATTTCCCTTACACACGGTTAACCCTTAAAGTGTTTCAAGCCTCCTGCTACTCTCACCACTAGAGTTAATACGCTATATGTGAGACTAACTGACTCTTTAGAGCATTAGGATGCAATCCTTATCTTGAATCCTTACTAAATTATATAAATGAGGCACCACCATGAACTCCCACTAACAAGGGTCATGGAATTACATCCTGAGCAACTGAGGCACCGCCATGAGATCTCACCTAGAGATTCATGGAATTATGTCCTAACTAATGAGGTACCACCACGAAACTATCGTGAGATTACGCCTTAACCACATACAATTCATGTTCCATCAACCAACTATGTACTTGTCATGCATACTAATCTCAAGCCAACATTCATAACCAACCTTCATTCATATTCCATACCAAAATCATGCCAAACTAATCATATTCAACTCATAAATCATTTCATATATTTTACTTCACTCAAAACATGCCTTAACACAATAATCCAACTAAACATGTAACATTCATCCAAGAACAAAGAAGTAAAAAAACAAGAATACATCCTCGCCCAACTCCTCGTTCAGGCAGAAAGGTCTCGCTCAGACGAGCTCCCTTCGCCTAGGCGAGAGCTCGAAAAGGGGAACAATGGCTTTCTGCGATTTCTCGCTTAGGCAAGCCCTCATTGCCTGAGCAAGACTGCATCTCGCTCAAAACGGAGACTCGTCGCTTAAGCGAAAGCTCGAGCAGGAAACTTGGGTTGTTAGTCTCGCCTAGGCGAGGCGTGCTCGCTTGGGCGAGAAAACCAGTGCTCACCATTGTTCTCTCATGTAACAGCCAAACATTCAAATCAAATCATGCTTTAACATATTCTCAATCAAACACAACAGCAACCAATCCATACAAACCTAGAACAGAAGTAAAACGAGCTGAAAATCGTAAGAAATAGGAAACTCTAGCTCCCCTTACCTGGAAAGAGCTAGTATAAGACCTCGACAACGAACAACAAAGCACAACAGCTCTAGGAATAGACTTAGAAGATTGAGCGGAGAAACGAGATCGAGCTTGAGCAAACTTGACCAAGATTGGGGTTAAACTAGCAGAGGAAGGGACTGCAACTCTAATAGAAAGGGGGAAAGCTTTTTCTGAAAAGTGAATGGAATGAGAGTGTTAGCTGGTTTGGGCCAGCCCTTAAGCCCATTAGACTGTGGGGCAACCCTTAAACATTGGGGCTGAAATAAGAGGACCTTACAATGTTAACTAAATATTATCATAAAATGCGTTTAAAATATCAAATAAACTAACAAAATTTGGTAAGAATGACTAAATTCACACATTTCTAAAGATGAATGACTAAATTAGTATAAAGTTTCGAAGATAGACTAATTCCAAAATTCACTGAAACTTGAGAGACCAAAAACATATTTAACCCTTTTTTTTTATTATAAAATGACCATGATTTCAAAATCTATTTTTTTCTTTTAATTTTGTAAAAATGGTGATTCTAAAAAGGGTAAAATATGTTTTAATTTTTTACCTTTAAGTAAAAATTAAAATTAATCTCTTTTAAAAATTATGGACAGATTTAGTCTTTCAACTTTATAGATGCATGTACTTAATCCTTTTAATATAATTTTGTAAGGTTTATTTAAGTTTAAACGAGTTTCATATTAAAAAAGTAAATACATGTATTTTTAGAGTTTGAGAAATTAAATTAGAATAAAATTTAAGAGAAATTAATTTTTTATTTTTCAAAAATTAAGAAGTAAATATATATATATATATATATATATATATTTTATTTTGTTTTTCAAAACTAAAATAGTACTTGAGAAGAAGAAGGTCTTATCCATCTTCAAAATCGTGGTCGTGTTTTTGTGGCACTTGAGAAGAAGAGACACCAAAAATGGCTTCTTCTTCTGTTCAATGTTGCTCTGTTTGGTTTCCTTCTCTTCCCAAACTTAACACTAACACCCTTCGCTTCCTTTCAGTTAATCCAAACTCCGTTTCTTTCTCTTCCCCTTCTTTCAGAATCAGAGCATCTTCTTCCTCCCCAACCCTCGAAGAAGCTGCTATGAGCATCGACAACCTGCGACGCTTCATCAACCTTAACTCTGGAAAGTGGAACGGCTCTTTCTATGTACCATCTCAAAACCCCTTTTAATAATTTTTTCTCATACCCTTTTTCTTTCATGGACAAACTTTGTTTTTACTTCTTTCACTCTTCTTACTGCCATTGTACTTTGTCTTAGAATTCAAACACAGTTATAAGGGCTTTGATTTGTTGGTAATGTTTTTACAGAGTGTGGAGATTATATGCTGTTTACATTGTCATCCAATCCAGTTATAATTTCACATGTATGCTAACTTTGTTGAATTTCATGATAACTACCTTGAGAAATGCTAGAATCGCATATGAACACCCTTCCTTTAATTAGTTGAAACTTAATGAGTTTGAAGTTGTTAGTGTGAATTTTCTGTTGCCTAAAAAATCAAAAGGAAAATGATATCTGGTTCTGTTGGGGTACTGGCTAAATAATTAAAAAAAAAAATTGTTTTGAGTTATGGGAAAAGATGTTGTAAATCATTTTACAAGACCCAGAAATTAAACTACCTCATGAACAATCTAAAGGCATTTTACACTGTCATCTGATCACAAATTGACATGAAGGTTAAGTTTGGTGATTTTCAGAGTAACTGATGTAAAAGTTCAGCCAGAATGATTTCTGGTTAAATAGCAATGTAAAACTTTTTACTGTGGTAGTGTGTACAAATTAAAATTTATTGATTATTATGGTCTATTAAGTTGAAATTTCGAAGGAAAAGTACTCAACTTAAACAACTGTGCCCAAGTTATTTGCTATACATTATTGATCTCATTTCTTTCATGAGTAGCAATGTTTTCCTCTTTTGTAGCAATTTGATTCATGTGGGAATATGTTACAACAACTGAGTACCAAGCTTTCCGCTAGCTCTTACGGGGAAGATGAACTCATGAGTCTCATTCAAACGTAATAAACTTTTCTCTCACTCTTATCAGCATGCTTCTTTTCTCATGAACAAAGCAAAGGAAAATAGTGCAACACAACTAGAAGTTTAGAGGAACTGTAAGAAAAGAGCATGGTTGTTTTTACCTTATTTTTGAATTGATATAATGTTTTTTTTTGGACAAAATCTTCTTTTCTTTTACCTTTTGTTTTATGGTTTTCAGAATTTACAAAATAAACAAAGAAAATAACAAAATATTGTTTTCACTCTCTCCTCCTTGTTTTATAAACTTTGTAAAACAGGACTAGAGTTTAAAACGAATGACATTTTTGTTATTTTTAATAGAAAATGTCAATTAAAATAAACAAAATGCATCGGAAATTTTGTGTTACTTGAATCTGAAACACAAATGATATGGACCTTAACAAGGAGAGTGGATTGAATAAAATCATTTAAGTCTTAGAATTATTTGTTCATCATCAGGTTGCTTAGAAGTTTAGAGGATATCTTATGTTAATTGTTGCTCCTTTCAGGCTTTATATTAAACAACCTTCATCAAGCACTTCAATTTCTGGAGATGACAATGATGCAGAATGGGCTGAGTACAAAATTAAAGAAACCAATATGTTTACTGTCGACAAATATCAACAAGTGAGGTTTCCTTCTCATGCTGGAATGTAGAACTTGATGTAAACATCATCTTTTCAAAACATTTTTTGGTTCCTTCTTTATGATCCCATTGTTTCTTTAGTGTATCCATCACAATTAGTTTGCAGATAGGCTTTTTCCCATCTGAGAGGGCATTTGCATTGAGATACCAAACAGCTGGCATGTTAGAAACAGTATTAAGGCAAGGCGTTCTCGGAGAAGATGACACCGGTGAAGAATCACCAAGGTAAAAATGCTTGTTTTCATAGAATAGACCAGTTAGCACTGTTTGACTGATTTCTATATTGGTGAAGTGTAACAATTGCTGACCTTATGACATTTATCATGCATTATTGCATTAGTAAATGAAGTCTAGGCTGCATTTGGTTTGGTGAAAGACAATAATGGAGTGTGCTTCACTTGTTCAGATTGCCGTGGCATAGAGATAAATGGCTAATGAGTTCTTGTCAGATCATTTGGCAGCTTGCATAATATAAGTGCTAATCTGAGAAGTGTGGTGTGGTGGCACTATATCTTTATTGCTACTGTTACTAAAATATTAAACTAGCAAAATAACTTTTCTAAGCTCAATTTAAAATAGAAATTGAAATTGTGAAATGTCAACATTTAAATGTGACTCTTGATGATAGTAATTTTCAACTTGATGTGAAGTTTTATTCCAATGTAACATATGCTGGTGTTGCCTTATTATTTACATCATATTATTTTATCAACCTATTTTCCTTTATGCTGTCCAACTGTTGAGGCATATACTAAAATCATGACTTGATGCTAGTATTATAGTCTTTCAGGAAAAGTAGGGAAACAAATGTTTCAAACCCTGATTCTTTGGTTATAATTAACAATATATCCTGGCAGTTGCTTACTTAGTTACTTTGAAACCTTCGGACTTAATGTCATTTTGATTAATCTGGAACATCATAGAAACCAAGTTTTATTCGACTAGGTTGTTTTTCACATTGATTACTTGATGTCATTGCTGTATCAAAAACCAAGATCTTCTTTAGTAGTTTTTCTTAGGTTTTCTTGGCTTTTTTTAGTTTTACTCTTCCCCTTTTAGCAGCCTAATGTGCAAAACTACACCATTTGCCACCTTGCATTTGAAATGAGAACCTCTTCCTCTTTGGATTGAAGGTTTTATTGTTGAGTGATTTTACCATTGAGCTCCGACATGGTAAAAGGAAGGCATACTAAATTACTGATATGCATGTCTTATTTCATGCTTTAGATTATTTACTTGACACTTCCATATGGTGCAGAAATCTCAAGCTTCCCTCTCGGCGACCTTCTGTTGTATGTGAGAATTGCCTGTACTCTCTTCAAAGAGATAAGCGAGCAAGAGCCTTTCACATTTTGGAGCCAAAAGGTACTGTAGATATGCTTATCGTCTTCCTAGAGGAAAGAAGTGATGGAGCTCCTCCTCTACTTGACAGTTCTATGGTGAGCTTAACTGAGATAGGTGTAACTTTCTTTTATTGTGTGTATGTCCAATGCATATTTGATAACTGAGTTTTTGCTTTGTATGTTTTACTCATGTTGACAGCAGCAGAACAGTGTCTTATGTTTATGACTCTATAGTTTCTTATGACCTTTTTCATTCATTTTGAATTCATTTCAGGATGCAAATAGTAGGATTATACCTTTTCTTGGTAAATGGAAAGGTCATTCCATTACAAAACGAAGTGGTGTATATGGTTCTACAATTGCTAAAGCCGATACCGTTGTGTTACATGAGATGGATGACAATGGCCAACTTATTCAGGTATTTTACAACTCAATAACAAATGTCGCATAGTCATAGTGAAAGTTTAGTTTGACAAAATTGTTAAAGCACTGAATTATGCTATTTGCCAGTGAAAACAAATCAAAATATTTGCAGGCCCTGTTTATGCCCCTTTTTTTGTCTTCTGTTTGAATGTCTTTTATGAAGTTTTTACACTGTAATTCCCTTTTGCAATATTAGTGCTACTATTCAGATGTTTGAAATGGATTTATTAGCATACCACAGAACCAAAAATAACATCAAAAAATTTTCAGAAGATGCAGAAACATACTATATGAGATGCAGAGAATCTCTATTGAATGACATTTTCTTCTGTATACTTCATCACCCATTTAAAATTTATTTTATTGGAGCAATGTACTAACCAACATTTGATAAACAAGTTATTTCTTCTATTTGACTCAACATGAGTCTTTTATGTTGTAGACGGTAAGATATTTTAAGATTATGACCATTTCTGAATGCTGGAGGTTTATGTTGTTGCTGTTTTTGTTTGGATATCAGGATGTTACTTCAATATCTGATGGGGAAAATGTTACGACCAATGTGCATTGGAGTGGCACAATATCAGAGTATTTGGTGACATTTGATGGAGGTTATCAGATGATACTATTACCGGGGGACATGTACATGGGGTGCCCTTGTGATATAGCAAAAAGTGTGGCAGAATCAAAATCGTTCCATTTGGAGTTCTGTTGGTTGGAGACACCTGACAAGAGGCAAAGACTTGTTCGCACATATGATGTGCAAGGCTTGGCTGTCTCATCTACTTATTTTTATGAGACCAAATTGTGAATCCTATGTTGTCCTTTTTTTTCCTGAAAATCGATCCTATAGTTGAGTATGAAAATGGCCTGTGCAATAAATCTTCATATTTGTCTTTACATCCATCGGAGGAATGTGCTTTTCTAGTATATTGATTGAGCCTATGTGGGAATACAGGTTTTTTTTGGGTTACGTAATAGTGATGGTATGTCAACATAGATAAAAGTTAATCTGTCACCTTAAATATGTTTTTAGTCTTTAAATTTAGATATATAATTGAAATTCGTCTTTGTCTCAAATTTTAATACATTTTGATAAAAAAAAATGAATGAACATAATCTCTTCAATTCAAAGACATCAATATTTGAGTCAGAACATGTTAAATAATGTAAACAATTTAATTGTAAGTCTAAAAAGTCGTTTAACATGTCAAAAAATATTCACGCAATTGAGTTAGAAGATGATTATTTATTCATTTTTAAAATTCGAACATCTTGAGGTAAAAACAAATTTTAATTTTGTGTCCAAATATAAGGACGAAAATATATTTGACCTTTTAATTTTATAACCATTTCTCAGTCAATTTTTATTTCTTACACAATGAGACCTTAGTTACATGGTGATGGAAATGTAGTTTAGCTAAATAACACACAATATGTAAAACCCTAGAAAATGGTATTTTAGAAGTGATAATGGTTTTAAAATAGTGAAACTTGATTATTTTAATATTAAAAGGTTTTAGTATAAATAAAATTGTTATAAATGAATTTTATTATTTTAAAACACACAATCTCTCTATAAACCACTTTTCTAGATTTTTCTTACTTCTCTATAAGTGTTTTGTCTTTCTGATCGTCTGATTGAAGAACCAAGATCGTAGGATTGATCCTCTCGGTGAGCTCTTCAATTTGGACCGATTAGGTTCTCCGTTCGCGTAAGTTAAGTTTCCACTCTCTTTTTTTGGTTTTTTTCTGTTTTTTGTTGCATGTAAGCCTTCTTTCGCTTGCATGCGTCTGTTTTATTTATCAGCATGAGTCTCTGCTGATCAATGATCATAATAGTATGTTCTGATCGTTCTTGTGATGTTTCTATGTGCAAATAGAGCATCATGTGGAGTTAGAGGCGTTTGACGTTTATAGAGTTATTTAAGCACGATACGAGGTAAGGAAAGCTAATATCTATTGTTGAAATAATTATTAAATTTATGTATGTTAGAGTAATTAAGTCTAAAATAGGGAGTAGTGTGTCTTATGAGTCTAGTGCATTCTATGAGTTGTACCTAGGTATTTAGGGTAGTCTTTTGATCTTTTATCTTATAATGTATCAGTTTTTATCATTATAAATAAAAGGTTATCAGAGGGATCTAAAAAAGACCCTCCAATTGTGTATTATCCTTTTATTTTCACATGGTATCAAAGCAAGTGGTTTAAGTTTCTTTCAGTCCTGTTTGTGTTGCTCGCCGGCGGCCAGTGGTCGTCGGCGACTACCAGAGTCAAGTCTTTCAAAGACTCATGTCTAAAGCATCTCAATGTGCATCTTGCTTTCCTAATCTCAGTTCTGTCCACCGCATTTTCATTGTTGTCCATCGTTTGTTGTCGCCTTCCGCCTTTGGCCACCTGCCAACGGCTGTCCAACTTAGTTCATCCCTATCTAAAGATACCCACTCCCTTTTTTTTAAATGTTCAACAATGTGAACCACTGTTCTCTATTAGTGCGCCTCTGTCCACCGCCTTTCACCGTAGGCTGCCGATTACCGTCGCAGTTTCGTCCAGCGACCACCAGATCAGGGTCTCGTCCTCGAGCGACGTCCAACCCCGCCGAGATCAAGGCCAGTTTCCTCGCCACGAGCCACAACACGCACCGTCTCTGACGCTGAAGCCAGGCGCGTGCTGTCCACGCGCCACCGTCCTCTCATCGGAACGTCACCACGCCTCCTTCATAGCTTTTGCCGGAGCCTCCTTTGTCGGTTATGACCTTCAAAAGTTCATTTTGGGTGAAGTCCAGAAGCCACCCTCTTGATAGTCCCTCTAGGGTTTTTGGTTTTCCTTTACTGTTGTAGCATTACCTCACTGTTTACCAAAGTTAACGGTTGAAGGTTGCTCACAGCGTGAGGGGGAGTCTGTTTATGGTCATTATGTCTTCACAAAGTTGCTTTTGCTACTATGCGTATGATGTTTGTCTTGTCAGCCACGCCGTTCCATACATGCATTGTCTATTTGTCATTGTCCACGCTCAATGGTAATCTTCTAGTCTGCTGCAATTTGTAGCAATCAACCACTGTTGGGTCTGCTGTAGTTTGTTGCAATCAGCCACTGTTGGCCACCATTTGTTGCTGATGGCAATCTAGTCTACCGCAGTTTGTCGATGTCAGCCACTGCTAGCCACCATCCATTGTTGATGGTAATCTTGTCTGGCCGCAGTTTGTCATTGTCCGCCACTGTTGGCTGCCATTTGTTGTTGATGGTAATCTTATTCGTCGTAGTCTGTCGTTGTTTGTCATTGTTGGCTGCCATATGTCGCTAATGACAATCTTATTGGATTGATTCATCCTAATTGAAGTTATGTGCTTGTGCATCACCATTTAATATTATTCTCCATAATAGTTATCATAGAAGCTTAGAAGCTTTGTAATTATTATGAATGATGAGTATATGATATGAGATTGTTTATGTGAGATTGAGTTAAGATTGATTGATGATAACCCAAGGAGGATTAATAGTGATTGTGGTAGTGTATGCATTGAGGTAAGGATTGTTTTGGCAGTTATCCCGATGCTCTAATAACCATTCAAATTCTCAAGTAGAGAGGAATGGGGTATGCGGTATGTGGTGAGAGGAGTAGAAGGTCCTAGCCTAGGGGTTTTTCCTTGATCATAAGTGTCAACGGACTGACCTTGTATGTGGTAGAGTTTTCACTCTTAATATGTCGCTTTATAGAGCATGTGATGTCACTACAATTGCAGAACTGACTGGATCTGACCTCAATGCATGTATCCCGATTAGTTGAGTCGTAGTTTATATATATATATATATATATATATATATATATATATGTATGTATGTATGTATATATCTATATTTATGATTTAAATTTTTTTTAAAAGTCATTAGTTTACCTTTCTTCTGTGTTTCTGTCTTGTGTTGTATGTTTTCCTTTTGTGATGGTCACCTATTCGGTGGGAGCAATGGTGGTTGAAGTTTTAGAGGCGCCTCTGAAGGTTGAGGAACCATCTTTTAGGTCAGAAAGAGGTCTCAATGAAAAGTTGTTGTAAGTGGTTAGCTTGTGTTTAGAGTGAAAAATGTTTGGTATATATAATTGATATATTTATATAATTGGATCTTTATAAGACTGTATTAATATATATTTGTTTATCAATTTTAAATATCAGATGGAACATTCTATTTTATTAGTTTTAAGCTGTTAAAATTATAATGTGACAGAGTATGTAAATAAATATGATCAAACCAATTTTCTATGACCACTCCAGTTGAACCAAATCCAAAAGGGAGAATAAAATTGATGAATCTGTCGTCTGTTCAACTTAAAAGAGGAGTAACCAATGATATTAAGGTTAAAATTACTCTTAGAAAACATGGAAGAAAGGTCTAAAACTATATGTTTACATTACTTTTAATAAATTTATGTACTAAAATATATTAATGTTTTTTTTCAAAAGATGGTGAAATATATTTATTTTAGCCTTTAAATTATTTCTCAAGAACTTTCGCACGACCTTTGAAATGTAGATGATTTTTTAACAATTAAATTATACATGCACTTACGTTATCATCTACCAATAAATCATAATCTATAAGTTTTTGGGCGATGATATTTCAAAAAAAAAAAATACCCACTTCAAATATTAACATTTTAATCATATATATATATATATATATATATATATATATATATATATATATAAACTTAAAGTAATATTACATATTATTGTCTATAATCTATACGTAAAGGACATTTTCTTAATTTATAGTTGTAACCATTATTTTAAACTAAAATAATTATATTATAGTTTTTATTATGTAAGTGATTGTTAATTTAAACTTAATTATTTTCTAAATTATAATAATCATTTTATTATCTTATCTTTTTAAATAATTACTTATTCAAATTTAATTATTTTTTCAAAATTAAATTAATTATTTATAATAAAAAAGGACACACATAAAAGTGCATATCTCTTTCCACTAGTTTTATTCAAATAAAATATTAAGCCAGTGGTTTTTTGTTTTGAAGGATATGAAACTATTAATTTCCATGTTTTTTTAGTAATAAATATTATGGACCGAAAAAACATTATAGAAGCAGCATATTCCAACATTAGAACCGAGATGCTGATAACATGCCACCTAGGCGACAACGTATGGCACAGAAGTTGCGTTAACTACTTTACTTCAAAATCATGTCTTTTACAGTTACACCACAGTGATCAACCATGTTAATGCTCTGTTTAGTAACCCTTAACAATACAACATCATAAGCAGAAAAAAAAAAAGTTCAGCCATTCCTTCATTTTGTGTCAGAAATGAAAATCTGCAGCAGCACCTTATGCTTGCTTCTGGCCATGGTTTTGGTGATGATGAGCACCAACTTCATCACCATCATGACAGTGACTGAGACTCACATTCCCACCACTTTGGATGGCCCATTTGAGCCCGTGACCCGCCGGTTCGACCCGTCACTGCGACGGGGCAGTGATGACCTTCCCATGACTCATCCAAGGCTCAGAAAGAATGTAACTTTGAATTTCCCTGAACAGATTGCTCTTGCAATTTCTTCACCAACTTCTATGTGGGTTTCTTGGGTTACTGGTACTTTACCTCTTCTCCTTAGAATTTCCAAAAAAGCTGTCATTTTTAAGAGTAATTAGTCCATGATAGTTCATAGGGGTTTTATCTGGCATCTGATCTCAAAAGCTTGATAGTGAATTTGATCCTTAAAAGACTGTCTTTTAAGGTGGTTTTTGTTCTTCACATTCATCACTACATGTTATCATTAAAATGCAGTGCAATCTAGCATCTCCAAGTACGAATTAAATTGCATTTTAATGATAATATATAGGGATGGTAGGTAGCTACTTTAATGGACCTTTTTTTCTTAATTTATTTGAATTACAGGATTATATTGAATCTGTCATACACTTTGAGGAACGAAATGGAACATTCTACTGTCATAACAAGGATGGTTTATGATTTTCTGACAGTGTAACATTCTTAAAATTGAAAGTGGATGGAAAATAAGTTATTTTTCGAATGTTAATGGTGTTGTGTTCTAAAGCATTGTTACTTGGTTGTGTTGTTTGGTTTCGGATAAGGGGATGCACAGATTGGACTCAACGTGACCCCAGTAGATCCTGCATCTGTTGGAAGTGAGGTGTGGTTTGGGAAAGAGAGTGGCAAGTACACAGGTGTTGGGAAAGGTGATTCTGTTGTTTACAGTCAGTTGTATCCCTTTGAAGGCCTATGGAATTACACCTCTGCTATCATTCATCATGTGAAACTTGAAGGTATGTTTGAGTTTCCTTTTATTTGTATTTCTGCTCAAATGGAGGGTAGTAGTGTAGGGAATATAAATGTCAGTTTAAGTTCCATATAGTGTGAGTTTAAGTCCCACATTGAATAGAGATAAAAAAGTTAACTAACATATAAGAAAGAATATCATTGTCTTAAGGTTTTAGGTTGGAAGTGATGTCAGTCGCTAATGTAAGTTAAACTCATATTTCATTGGTGTTGTCATTCTTCAGTAGTAAGTCCCTCCTCAAAAGATTAAGTAGGGCAGCCTGCACATGATCTAGTGGAAAAAAAGGCTTGATTGTTGTTGTTATTGTTAATCATCTTAAGTTCTTGGAAGCAATACTTTACAAAGTTTGATGTTTGTCATGTGATACAAATGTTGGATAAAAGAACTTACATTTGTGATGTGATAAAAATCCTTTAAAAGAATGTGACATATTTTGTGTGAGTTTTTTAAGATACAAACTATAAGATATAAACCAAGTGAATAAGTGCAATGACACAAATTTATTATCAGTTTGGAGAAAGTTCAGAGACACTTCTTTCCTGGTGCAGGTCTTGAACCTGGAACAAGATATTATTACAAATGTGGGGATAGTTCTATTCCAGCCATGAGCCAAGAGCGTTTTTTTGAGACTTTTCCAAAACCTGGTCCAAATAATTATCCAGCTAGAATAGCAGTTGTTGGAGATCTAGGCCTCACAAGAAATTCTACATCAACTATTGATCATCTAATTCATAATGATCCTTCAATGATTCTAATGGTTGGAGACTTAACATATGCAAATCAGTATCTCACAACTGGTGGAAAGGGAGTTTCATGTTATTCATGTGCATTTCCTGATGCTCCTATTAGAGAAACTTATCAACCTCGATGGGATGGGTGGGGAAGGTAAACTACCTCATGTTCTGAGTTCTATGACAAATTATGTAATCAAGTCTTAGCAAAACATAACTTGAAAAAAAAATTCTACTTTAAATGAGTCCAAGTTCCACATCGAGTAAAAATAAGAAATTTGAAAACCAAATAAAGAAGAACACTCATAAATTCATTGTCTTAAGATTTTGAGTTGAAAGTGGTGTTAATCCCTTATGTGAGTTGGACTCATGTCATATTGTTGTTGTATCTCCGGATACACATAGTTGAAAAGCAATATGGTTTCTGAAACATCAGGTTTATGGAGCCTTTGACCTCAGAAGTTCCAATGATGGTTATTGAAGGGAATCATGAGATTGAACCTCAAGCTGGTGGGATCACATTCAAATCATACTTGACACGATTTGCAGTTCCTGCTGAAGAAAGTGGCTCTAAAAGTAACTTCTACTACTCTTTTGATGCTGGAGGCATACACTATATCATGTTAGGAGCATATGTTGATTACAATAGTACTGGTAAATGATAACTAATGCTTCCCTTGTGTAAATTAACCACTGAATGCACATAATTTCAGATGCTTCAACTTGACTTGAAGTATTTCAGGTGCACAATTTTCTTGGCTGAAGCAAGACCTGCAAAATATAGACCGTAGTGTGACCCCCTGGTTAGTAGCTGCAATGCATCCTCCTTGGTATAACAGTTATGCTTCACACTATCAAGAATTTGAGTGTATGAGATTGGAAATGGAAGAGATTTTCTATCAATACAGGGTTGACATTGTTTTCAATGGTCATGTGAGTTAGATTCTGTATCTAATTCTGCACACAGTTTTTGCAGTTACTCTTTTGAATAGAATTATGAGCAATAGTGTTGAAATTAAGATTGTTTTACAAGTGGGGTTTTCCTATTTGTGTTGTCACATGATGTCCATGTTGCAGGTTCATGCTTATGAGAGGATGAACAGAGTTTATAACTACACATTGGATCCTTGTGCACCAATCTACATAACTGTTGGAGATGGCGGAAATATAGAGAAAGTAGATGTTGATCATGCAGATGACCCTGGAAAGTGTCCTTCTCCTGGAGATAACAAACCAGAATTTGGAGGAGTTTGCAAATCAAATTTTTCCACTGGTCCTGCCAAAGGAAACTTTTGTTGGAACAAACAACCTGAGTGGAGTGCATTTAGAGAAAGCAGTTTTGGACATGGGATACTTGAGGTAAAATCTTCATATTGTAATTTTTTTTCACAGTATAAGGAAAATTTACAATATATAAGTGGGTGCAAAACCTCACCTTACAAGCTGGTTTTGTAAAGTTGAATCATGTTTAAAATACACTATTTAAGATGATATCAAAGAAATTTTAAAGCCTATTTTAGTGAAAATTATTGTTTATTAAGCCTATTGTGCCACCTTTTATCAGACCACCCTTAAATACCTATTCCTTGCTCGAGACGTATATGTCTTGATATGATGAGGTGTGTTGGAAATTTCATGTTGACTAAAGACAAGGAAAATTTTCGGTATATAACTCGGTGCAAACTTTATCTTACAAGTTGGTTTTGTAAGGTTGAGTTACACTTAAAATCTACTTCTTAAGAATTTTTATTGCTGGGTTCAATTAGCTTAATCATCTATTGTTTTGTTCTGGTTAAAGTTCATTGGAATATGAATAATACTATTACTCAAGAACTATGAGTTTGTTTGGATAAAGTTTTCTATACACTTATAAGAAAAAAAATGAAATAAATTTCTCCATAAGGTAAAATAGGTTATGTATAAGCTATTTTGTAGAACTTGTCTTAGATAAATATTTTATAAGACAATTTTTTAACGAGTTGGAGAAGATTAGAGAGAAAAAACAGAAGTAACGACTACATTATCTCGTTGATGACAAACTCAAAGAACAAAATACTTAAACAAAAGTAAAAAAAAAAAAATATTTTGAGCACTCAGGTAGAACGAAACCTTTTTTATAATTGAAAAAAAAAATCCAAATTTACAAAGTACTTAAAATTTAATCAAATCTACTATAATTTAATCCTTAAAATTGGAGAGTTCTCACAAGAGATTACAAATTCAAACTTGTGTTGTGTGTGTATCATTACTTCTCATAGAAAGTCTTAAATACACAGTCTCTCCTTTATTGAAAATTACAAAATTTTGTAGAACTATTGGTGTGTAATGATAAGATACAGAATATTTACACAACATGAATTGTATACTAATAATTAACAACAAGATTACTAAGCATGATTAAACAATATACTAACATCTGTAATTATATATACTAATTAATTTTGTTAGTGATACAAACATTCAAAAACACTAAAAAAATCTGTCTATATATATATTTTTTGGATGAAAATTTTCTTTGTATGTGACTATATATAATGTATTTCATTGAATTTTTCTCTGTTCATGACATTGATATCTATCCTTTTCTTCAAAATTTTATCATCAATCTTGTTGCAGGCTGTGAATTCCACATATGCACTATGGACTTGGCACCGAAATCAAGAAAACTATAAAGAAAATGCAGTTGGTGACCAAATATACATTGTCAGGCAACCAGAATTGTGCATGAAAGACTTAAAAGTAATGGTTTCATAAGCTTTAGTATGCACAAGCTTTTTTCTGAACGTGAGGATTTTAGAGATTTTATATCGATTAAAAATAAGACAAATTTACAATATATGAATGGATACAGACCTTACCTTACAAACTAATTTTGTAAAGCTGAGTTAGATTTAAGATGGTATGAGAGTCATTTAAAAAGTCTATCCTAATGAGGTTTATTGTTTATTAGGTCTATCGTGTTATTATAGGGGTTGGAGATCTCATTCTAGGTAGACAAATTTACAATATTGGACACTGGTATTTTGTCAAAAAGTCGTCAAAGAACCTTTTTCCTTACCGTATTTGAATTGGTTAAGTCAGTTTTGTAAGATTAAGTTAAACTTAAAGTTTACTTCTTAAAACTTTTGTTTATAACTCCATTTCTAAACTTTTCATAGCATTTCAAGTTTTATGTGACTTCAAGTGTGAACTAACATTCTCTAAAACAAAGAAAAATTGTTTTATTCACTTAAAATCCTTGTTTTGTTGTTTTCTACTGACAAGTTTTAGAAGGTGCATTCAATACCATTTCTAACCAAGATTTTTTTTTTCTTGTTGTCTTCTCTTTCTAAAACTGAATTTATATCACTAAGGATTTATGTTATGTTGATTTTCAGTTTGATGAAAACATGTTTGATCATCCTATATAGGTTTTCACATTAAAATTTTGTCTTAAACCTTTGTGCTTTGTAGAAGTAAAAGTTGTGTTGTTTTTTTAACAGACTAAAGACTTTCCTTTGGAGTGTTTTTTTAATTTGAATTCAATCTATTAAAATTTTATCCATACATAGTAAAATTCACTTGATAAGTATTATTTTTTTTGCAATTTTTTCCAACTTGTTGGTTTTGGCAAGAGTTTCACTTTGATTTCTATTTGTGTAGAATAGAAATTTTTCACTTGCTGTTTTACTTATTACAAAAGGGTTTTTTTTTTCATTTCTATAGTTGATATTATCTAATATTAATTTTGTTTGCTTTACTTTAATTGTCAAATTTTCACACACTAAAAATATTTAAGTTATTTTTTAGTTTTGCTATGATTTCAATTTTCCTTTGGCTTTGTTGTTACAGCCACAAGATTCACAACAATCACTTCCATACAATTCAAACCCTAAATCCTCTCATGCTCCTACCCATCTTTCTAAGGTATGCTCCTTAGTGTTTATTTTTTACTTTAAGGGTTTTTGTTTGGAAACATTTTTTTCATAAACAGATTTAAGAGAGAAATAAATAAATAAAGCAAAATGAGTTTTTGAAATTAGTTCATATGTAAGTTAATTTGAAGAAGCTTTTCAATTAATTTTTATTTTTTAACTTGTGCATAAATTAATTTTAATTTATGAAAAAAAAATATTTTATTTTTTTCTTTTTATTTGTCTCTCGTAGAATTCTATCATCATATCACAAATCCTTGGGCTTCTCTTTTTAAATGGTCTATATTCTCAGGTAAATATGTTCTAAGTTCTGTTGTATTGGTGTTGAAAAGAGTATTGTTCTTTTCTTAATTTATCGAAAAATGTATACCTAAAAACTTGAAAAATTATTAATGAAAACTATGTTGAAGAATTGATTCTGATTGTTTTATTTTTCTTTCATTTTGAAGGTGAAATGGAGCTAGGTTTCATTGTATAAAACACAAGACTATTTGAGTGTAAAAAATTGTGTCTTGATATTTCATGGATATACGAGATTTTATTTAGGTTTCTAGAGAGGAAAATCACTTTTTTTCTTCTTTAAATAGAAAAAAAAAACACTTATTACCTGTTCACTAAACCAAGTAGATTTTCCTCTCTAATGCTTTTAGTTATGTATACATGGGATTGTTAATTACACTCTTATTGAGATTGTTTAGCACTTCGATGAAGGATTTATGCATTTGCTTGTATTTTTATTGATATTTGTTATTCAACTTTAAATTCGGTCTTATCATTAGAGTTAATTGTCATATATTTAGAGTTCAAATAGTTTTGTCACGATTTTATTCTTAAAAATCATCTTAAAGAATTGAAGGATAAATGTAAATTTTAAATTTTTTTGTCTCAATTCTTAAATGATATAAGATTATTGGACATACAAAATCAAAGCAAGTATAATTTTTATCACGGTTTTGTTTTTAAAAAACATTTCGAAAAATTGAAGGAGGAAGATAAATTTAATTTTGTTTATTTTCAATTTCTAAACTATACGAGACTATTAAATGTATTGAAGCAAAACAAATCTCTAAATGGAGATAAGAAAGATAGGAGGATTCATATTTAGAACCACCCTTTTATTCCTTCAATTGAGGACTAATTTCCTTGAAGAAGAATGATATAACATGTTAAAAATACATGTTAAAATACAAAGGATATAACATGTTAAAAAATATAGAGTAAACTCTTTAAAAACATAAATGATAGACTATGCAAAAATATATAGAATATATTCGTTGCAAATACAAATCGATGTATGGACATATTGGTCTAATGTGTATTGTTAGACTCGTATGATCAATGGATTGACAAATTCATCTACTATCTAATGTTAGACTTATCTAATCAATATATGGACACACTAATCTAATGTGTATTGATACCCTCATCTAATGTGTATGGACAAACTCGTGTAGTGTGTATTTCAAGACACTTCTAATCAAATAATGGATAAAGTTGTCTAATATGTATTAATAGACTTGTATAATATGTGTATAAATAATCTTGCCTAATGTATATTGCTAGACTCATTTAATTAGTGTATAGACAAACTCATCTAATGTGTGTTGCAAGATTTGTTTAATCAGTGTATGGACGGATTCGCCAAATGCGTATTCTTAAACTTGTCTAATTATTGTATGAAATGACTTGTTTTATGTTTTATGCATAAAATACTTGTCTAATTCATGCATGTATAGACTGTCTAATGTGTATTACTAAACTCATCTAATTAATGTATGAAAAAACTCATATAATATATATTGAAATATTCATCTAATTTTTTTCTAGACTTGTCTAATTATTGTATGAAATGACTTGTTTTATGTTTTATGCATAAAATACTTGTCTAATTCGTGCATGTATAGACTGTCTAATGTGTATTACTAAACTCATCTAATTAATGTATGAAAAAACTCGTATAATATATATTGAAATATTCATCTAATTTTTTTCTAGACTTGTCTAATTATTTATGAAATGACTTGTTTTATGTTTTATGCATAAAATACTTGTCTAATTCGTGCATGTATAGACTGTCTAATGTGTATTACTAAACTCATCTAATTAATGTATGAAAAAACTCGTATAATATATATTG
>Ga0209589_1003293_pt1 | contig 28264 bp, 8 predicted proteins | sample CowpeawhiteBW_FD_187525 | JGI IMG/M metagenome (GOLD analysis project Ga0209589, IMG submission 187525) | Root nodule microbial communities of legume samples collected from California USA - Cow pea white BW (SPAdes) (version 2) | ecosystem: Host-associated > Plants > Roots > Nodule | place: USA...
CTTTCCACGAGCAACAACAAGATTACCTTTCATTACTTTCCAGTGTCCATCTCCAAAGGTGGTGTAATGCCCCTCATCATCCAACTGCCCTATAGATATTAAGTTTCTCTTTAAGGCTGGAATATGCCTTAAGGTTTTGGGTTGAGAGTGGTGTCAGTGTCTTATGTGGTTAGGCTCATATCTCATTGGTGTTGTTCTCCCCAGTGAAACCCCCTCTGTAAAATCTAACAATTGGTATCAGAGCCGATGGTTAATACCGGCTCAGACGAGTGCAGTACCAGTATGGTCCTAGTATCGAAAGTCTTCCTGGCAAGAGTCCCAGATAAGGGTTTCAGGTAAAGCGTGTCCCGTTAAGAATAACGGCGGTACAGAAAAGGGCAGAAAAGGAGTACTCGTGGTTGGGCAGCTTTCGCTGGAGGGGAGTGTACCAATGTGGTTGAAGGGACTCACCCTTGAGGAGGAGATTGTTAGGAATCCAAGTGTGAGTCTAAGTCCCACATTGACCAGAATTGAGAAAGTAGAGCACTATATAAGAATAAAGACCCATAAACCCATTGCCTTAAGGTTTTGGGTTGAAAGTGGTGTCAGTGTCTTATGTGGTTAGGTTCAGATCTCATTGGTGTTATTCTCCCCAGTGAAATCCCCTCTGTAAAATCTAACATTCTTTTGGTAGGGTTAATCAATATTTTTAAATATGGTTCCATGCTTTTTCTTCGTTACTTTCTTCTACATTAGCTTTCAATGTGCATATATATCCTTTCTCGTAAATATTAATTAACTTACATACCTGTAAACATGGTATAAAGTAGAAAAAGAGAGTCAAACATTTGACATACAAACAATATAGGTAAGTCTTCGTGGAATACAATTTAGTTTATATCAAAAGATTTAAGATGTGATCTAATTAGTTCAACTAACCAGTTTGTTATATTTGTAGTCATAAGATCTTTTAACACATTCCTTGAGATATAAATATTTCGAATACAAAACTAAATATTAATGGATTGATAATGTCATGTGATAAGAAGTGAAGTTTAAATTTAAATAAATCTTATAAAATTAGTTTATAAAGTAATAAAAATAGAGTTAATTTAAAAAAATATTTAACCTTTTTTTTCAAGATTTTAGATATTTTTTAGATAAAAAATAATTATAATCTTAGTTATATATTTTAAACAATAGAAAACAAAAACTCAAATACCGATGAATTTTGATTTATTAAGAAAATAAAATGTTAGTGAAAGATGAAATTAATTCACATAAAAATTGACATTATTTTAAACATAAACCCTTATAAACAATATCTTTATGTATTTCATTGTTTAATTTTATCATTTTCACTCAATAATATTAAATTTACACTCAGACTTTAATTTTTCAAGAATTTTATTAATTTAAAATTTTTGAATATAAAATGAGCAAGTAAATATAAATACACAACAAAATATATAAATACATTATGATATATATATATATATATATATATATATATAATACATCTTAATGTTTTAATATTTATATGAAAATTGAAAAAAATTCCTTAACTAACTTATGTTTAGAAATTTCAAAATTAAATAATTGTTATATATAGACCATTCTTGTGAAAGATGCTCAATATACAGTGTCTTTAAAAGGTGTGTATTTTGATTTATTTTAGCAATCTACATCTTAATTATAGAATATTGTGCCGGAATACATGGTACGGATGATACGTAAATAAAGTGTAGTTTGTGTATCTTTCTTTACCATCGAAATGTTTCAAAAATCATGTAACACTTCTTGAATATTTTTTTTATTCAAATTTAATTTTATGGATTTCATTATTAAATAAAAAATTATTATTGAATAGATATGTGATAGGTATGCCAAACAAAACTTTGTAAAGGCAACATAATAAATAATGGTAAGATGGGTGTAATTTTTGGAGGGTTGTTCTGTTGTGTTGGGTGAAGCACCTTGCAAATTCATTGCAATCTTTAAGGCGTAATAGTTGAAGCCTTCATTCACTTCTTTTCCCGTTCACGCACGGATGCTTCTCATAACCAAAGTAAATTAATTCAACATAGTTAACAGAAATTAATGCTGCGTTTTGTGGCATTGCTATTTAATTATTCTCAACCACTACAATTACAAATGTTGTTGTAAAGAGACATTTTTTAATTTAATTTCTCAACTGACGTGTTGTTTTTGTTTACTTTCTCACGTTATTTCAGAAACTTGTTTTCTGAGTACTTCTCATGATTTCAATCCATTCAATGTAATTCGTAAAAACTAATTTCAAAAATAAAAACAAAATCAATTCAAAAAATTAATCAAGTAATAGTGTGTATATATATAATACTTGTATAGATGTATGTTTATGAAACTATTATATAATAATTTTTTATGGTCTTCATTTGAATGAATTTGACTAGAATGCATAATTAACCATGGAAATGCTTTTTTTTTTCACTATCATCCAATAATAATATATTCTCATGCATAACAAGTTTGTTAAATTTTACAATAATTACTTTAAAACAGTTTTGATTGCTTTAAAATAAAATATAACAAATTTCATATTGATAAGCACTGAATATTAAACCCTTATTTAAATCAAAATTTATTGTAATAATGTTCTCCAAGTTATCAGTTTTGAATTAGTTTGGAAGTTGTTTGTTGCGTTCGTTTTAAAAATTTATGACTCCTATGTTTTATATTGAAATAGATTTACTTAAAAAGCATACTATATATTTGATTATGTTGGATTTTGTTTTGTAATCTACTTAGTGTTGGATCGAGTATTACGATTGGTATTTTCAGTTTTATTCAATCTTGCTGGAATGCTGAGTTGTATATTCAAAATATTATGGTTTTTTATCAGTGGGTAATTTTCATGAACTAAAATAATATTTTGAATAATAATAAAAAAAAAACAAAAAGTTGAAAAAATCAAAATTAAAAATAATATTAATTTATATTACAATTTTCATCTTACAATTCAACTTAAACGATTTTAATAACTGATAATTGTTATATTTTAATTATTTACTATTATCATACTTAAATCAATTTATTATCATATTTATGTTTAAATTAAATCACTTTTTTTCTTTAAAAAAAAAATCTAGAATGAATCACCTTTATGTGTCGTACTCTAGGAGTGTGGGCTTTCTTTCATTGGGCCGGCAAACATTTTGGGCCAATAATGTATGTTCAAACTTGGGCTTGGATCAGTCAAAGAAAGAAACGTACGTCGATGCATTAACTTAAATATTATTTCCAGTCTTTAAATTTATTTTCTTAATTATTGTTTATCAAATTTTTAATTTTAACGTTTGAAATATGAATTTGTGTATCCTAAATGGCCAAGAATTATAGCATGTTTTAACGTTGTCAAGCGCGCATATTTGTTTTTTGCGCCAAATATATGAACAATGAATGAAACGTACGTAAAGTAGCTTGTAGCAAACGACACACTTGTTAGTTGGCCACCATTCTTTTTCCTCACCCATCAGCCAAAAATGCGTCACCCCTGGCTTGAATAAATAATTTCTATATTATGTTCATATGAAAATTATTTATTACTTACCGTACAAACCAAGTAAAGAGAATGATAGAAATATCTACAAGAGAGTTTTAAATCATTTAGTTTACATAAATTTTGGCTGCTTGCGTGGTTTATCAGATAATTATATATTTCGTGGCATATTCTATGCTTCACCAAATGAGACAGGTCAATTTGTCCTAAAAAACTGAACAATAATTGAGTTGCATAATATAAACGATTCCATTTCAACTCTGGAATATTCAACTGATACTATCAATACTCTGCATCAAGATCTGCATTGACATATTGATTATGGTATAGCACTCAGCACAGCTAAGCAACTCTCCTACACGAATCAGTAAACCAGAACATTCGATGTCTACATGTTAAGTACAAGGTCTTTTATTAGAAAAAGCTTCACTTATATATGGGAATTTAAAGTTTGAATACTGTTCTGTAATTAGACATGGGTGGGAGTTGTGTTTGGAGGTGTTGGAGCTGAAGCCACGCGTTTTCCTCTCTCAGATCGGCTATTCTCGGCGAACTTGAGACTTGACTGGTGCAAGCCCTTCTGTTTCTCCTCTTCATTCCATTCAGAGGTGTAATAGAGTTCTTCGTTGACATCTTTTGAGGGGGGTAGGAACATGCTACCCCACTGTGGGAAATGAACAAGAGTCACAGGAAGAGTGCAAGCCACTATCATCGCCCCCATCAAGGAGAGACCCGTGGAAGTGGAGAATTTCGAGGTTGAAAAGAAAACCAATTGGGTCAAACCAGACCCAAAGTTTCCACCTGCACCAGTAAGACCTGATATGATCCCCAAAGACCTTCTTGAGATGAAAGGAATGATACCAAAAGTTGCACCACATGCAGCTTGAGCTCCTATAGAGAACAAAATCATGGTCAACACAGCAATAGGAAGAGAATTGGCACGGCCCAGCCAGATACAGAAAGCCCCTCCTAAGGTTTGGAGGATCCAAAGGGTCCACAATCTTCCCCTCATGCCAAACAACCTCCCTGCAACATCGGAAGCATACCCTCCAAAGGGTCGAGCAACTATGTTTGCCATTCCAAATGAGGCAGCAATGATCCCAGCAGTGTGAAGCTTCAGATTAAATCTGTTTCATATTCATTCAATAATTCATTATGTAAGGTTCAAACACCAATTTGTTGCGGAACAGGAATTAAAGTAATGCATGAATGAACTAACCTGTCATAGAAATACTCGGCAATGACATTGTCTGTTGTCAATTCAACTCCCATCGAGTACCCATAGAGAAGAGCAAAAATCCATGTTCTGTAATTCGTTATGGCATACCATAGCACCTGAACAAATATTTGAAATTCGTTACTTCATGGAAAAGTATAATCACTGTAATTTGTTATGCCATATTGAAAATATCTTTTTGGATCACTAACCTTAGAAAACTTATCTCTGGCTACATCACCCTTTTTCTGCAAGGCCCCAAGGTTTCCATCAGGCAAGTCCTGACCTAAAGTTAGGACCAGGATCCCCATGATGACATGCAACCAACCCGGAACAAAGAATGCAATCCTCCAAGCGGTGAAGGGAGTAGCCCCGGCTCTTCTGATAAGTTCGTACACCAAAGGCATTATGAGCTGGGTGGCTCCGCCACCCATGTTCCCCCACCCCGCCGCGGTACCATTCGCTAGCCCTATGATCTTGCTGTTGAACATGGTGCTCATCCAGTACTGGCAAGACACGAAGGTGGCCAAGGAGAACCCTATCAAGAACCGAACCGCTATATACCCAGAAGCATCGCTCACAAAGGACATGCAAAAGACGGTGGGGGCGGAGAGCATGATGAGGAAGGCGCAGCCATAACGTGGACCCAAGAGGTCGCACACTGCACCCATTGCAAGCCTAGAGAAAATGCTTCCGGACACAGAAGCAACGCCGGCGTTTCCAATGTCGCTTTTGGTGAGGTTGAGGTTGTCGCGGATGATGGGGACAAGAGGGGCTGCTGCGAAGGTGGAGACAAAGCAGGTGAAGAAGGAGATCCACGAAAGGTGGAAGGTTCTCATGTGGGGATTGGCGAGAGAGAAGAGTTTGAAAACCTTGGCCTTGTGTTCAGAATCTACAGGGAGAGCAAATTTGGCTGTGGTGTCGGTGGGAACCATTGGAGAGGCAACTGAGGCTACGAATGTTTGTTCTCTTCCTGTGACTCCATGCATGGAGCTTCCAGGAGAGCCTTCGATCTCAGCCATTTGAGCTTGACAACAATGGCGGATGAAGAGGTAGAATAGGGATTGAAGTGTTGGTACTGTGAAGAACAGGGAAGAGGTGTGGTGTGGCTTTATAGTGAAGAAGGAGTTGACTGTGTAAGAATGTGGTACGAGGCAAGTGGGTTCCCAAGGAGAGTGGAACTCAAAAATAAAAAGTAATATTTCCATTTCGCCGCATATATCTGCAGCGTGTAACGCGTAGATGTCTCATGGTATATCCCAAAGGTAAAGAATCTCGCGATGATACTGAATGAATAGATAAATAAAATATAACACTTTCCTGCTGCTACACGCTTGTGTGCATGTTTTCATCGGAATGCATGTACGTAAATATGATGAGGTAACAAATGAGGTCGGTAAAATTACAACATGATATTTTATAATTCATCAGTTAGATTCATTAAAATCTTTGCTACACAAGTTATCTAAAATGTATAATAAATCAAATGCTAACCAAGCTTTGGTTTAACGGATGAGCAGTTGAATAATAGGATGTTGGAATGAAGTTTTATCTGAAGGAGGGAATATTTTTAGTAGGAATTAAATGGGGTTAATGATTTCAAGCAAGAGATTTCACGATGTATATCATCGACTCAAGAATATCAAGAATAGGACACATGAAAATGGAAGGAAGAAAATACCAAAACTTTTACTATTAAATCATTATAATATATAAAAAATGGATGCAATGGAAAACAAATATTTTTACACAAAAATATGCATTACAAAATGATTGACGCAAAGATAGTTTAGGGGGATGAGAAGAATACAACTATCTTTCAATTTTATGTGTTTTTGTGTGCAACTAAATAATCAATTAAAAACCTATTTTATAAGTCTATAGCACTTACCTTGTCTGAAATATTTGCTATAAATACACATGAATAACAATAATATAACACAATCGGACATTTCAATCGATTTTATATGCCTTGTATGAATGAATATAAAAGATAATAGGATTAGAAAAATTATGTGAATTTCTATGACAAGTATACGTAACCATAGGAATATTTAAAAACAAACAAAGGATGATAAAAAAAATTAGAATGACATATTTAAAAGCTTAGAACATAGGTAAAAAAAATATTGAAAACAATTTTTTCATATCTGAATGGTGTTTTATGTCAAAAAAAATTTATCTAATGTGTTAAGACAGTTCAAATGTGAGCTAAAAATAGAGGTCACATATACTATATTCTTATTTTTGTATTTTATTCTAACTCAGTGTTTATATATTGTTAAATTTTTTAAACAATCTTATTACAAAAGAAATGACTACATTTTGAAATTATAAGAAAGAAACACATTAAAGGTACTATTACAAATTTTCATATTATATGGGAATTTTCTTGTAAATTTATTAAAATATTTGTAAGAAAAGACTTTTTTCTGTCATTTTTTCCAATAATTTTAATTGGCAGGTAATTTTTTCATGGATAATCATTTCCTACAAAATTATAAAATTTGCAAGTATTTCTTACAAAATTTATTGTAAAAAGTGTTTTGTACAAAATATTTTACAAGAAAATTGGTAGCAATTTCTTGCAATTTTTTTTAACAACAAAATTTGTAAGTATTTCTTAGAAAAAAATTCAAAACAAAATTGACAAGAAATATGAGTCCTTTTTAGTAGTGAGAGAATATATCTCATGTGGACTTCATTAGAAAAATATGATTTCTCAGGTCTCATTGGTGTTTGTTCTCCCCAGTGAAACCCCATCTGTAAAACCTAACAAGTGGTATCAGAGCCGATGGTTAAAATCGGCTCAGACGAGTATAGTATGGTCTTAGTATCGAAAGTCTTCCTAGCAAGGGTTTCAGGTAAGCGTGTCCTGTTAGGAAGAACGACGGTACAGTAAAGGAGTACTCGTGGTTGGGAATGCTTCCGCTGGAGGAGGAGTGTACCAATGTGGTTGAAGGAACTCACCCTTGAGGGGGAGATTGTTTAGGAATCAGTGTGAGTCTAAGTCTCACATTGACTATAAATGAGAAAGTAGAGCACTATATAAGAATAAAGATCCATAAACCTATTGTCTTAAGGTTTTGGGTTGAGAGTGGTGTCAATACCTTATGTGGTTAGGCGCAGGTCTCATTGGTGTTTGTTCTCCTCAGTGATACCCCCTCTATAGTCCTAACAAGTGGTATCAGAACCGATGGTTAAAATTGGCTCAGACGAGTGCAGTATGGTTCTAATATGGAAAGTCTTTCTGGAAAGGGTCCCAGGTAAGCGTGTCCCATTGAGAAGAACGACGGTATAGAAAAGGGCAGAAAAATGAGTACTCATGGTTGGGAATGCTTCTGCTGGAGGGAGAGTGTACCAACGTGGTTGAAGGGAAGGGACTTACCCTTGAGGGGGAGATTGTTAGGAATTCAAGTGAGTTTAAGTCTCACATTGACTATAAGGATAAAGACCCATAAACTCATTGTCGTAAGGTTTTGGGTTGAGAGTGGTGTTAAATCCTTATGTGGTTGTACTTATGTCTCATTGGTGTTGTTTCTCTCAAATGATACCTCATCTATACAACATAACAGAATATATGTATAAATATACTTTTTTTGTAATGTTTTGGATTTACAAAGATCATAAGGTGTTGTTCGAGTTGTGTGTTATATGTATGACCTTTGTATTTTGAAAAGTGAATCTAGTATCTGAAATTTTCTTATTCACACTTTCAATATATTAATTGATATACTTATATTCGGATTGAGACATTTTTAATACCTCTCTTTTTTTTATTTATATTAGTTATTAATTATGAAAAAAGATTTATGATTCAATTTTTTATAATAGTTTTAACATTATTTGAAGTGAGATATTTAAAGGTTAATGAAATTAAGTAAACTGTAAATAATTAAACTATTCTGAATTACAAGTTTTCTTATCAAAATGTATTCCATAATAGGAGTATTTTTTTTTTCAATTTAAAAGAGAGGTTAATGCTGACCAAAAGGGAATTGTTTACTGAATTGAAAAATGAAATTGTTAAGATTAAAAAAGCCAATTTTGGGGATAAATTTAAGGAAGCGAAGTAGTATACGTCATCGTATCGTCAACTACTAAAGATATTTTGTTATTTGCTTTTCCAATAATTTGTACGGAACAAAAATACGGAAATGCTAAGTCGTAATATATGTGCCAAATTATGATTATTATTTTATCTAACTTTAATTATCTTTTAATTAACATTAGACATGCCCAATGGATAAGCTTTGCAGAAAGATTTTTTTTTTAATGGTTACTTAAAATATTATTCAATACATGAAGGAAAAGAAGGTAGAATCTGTCATGCAGCCATATTATAATTTTTATTTGTTCTATATTACAAAATTTTAACCTGTTTATAAAAAAACCTTTAATTTAAAATACATTGTAATACCTTAAATTGTTTTTACTAAAATCACACCATGTTTAGCTTGTAAAAGACCCCCAAAACATCTTAAATATATTACAACAACTTTTAGTTTGAATGACATTAACTTGGTAGTTTTAAACATTTTTTTGGATTAGTTAACAAAATATGTCTCGTTAACGAATGAAATCCAGCGTAATTAAACAAAATAACTGGTGATTTTTTTTTTAATAAAAATGATACTTTCTCAACGACTATTAAAACACTTAAGTACACTATAATTTAGTTACAAGTTTTCTCTATAATAATTTAATTATAAAGTATTACGTCTATACATTTTACTTATTGATTATATAATAACAGCTTCAAAAGTTATGTATACTAATAATACTATCTTATTAATTGATAGTTTTAAAAGTCAAATTTTCAAACTCTGTTCAAATTTAATGATTAATTTTACAATTTATTTCGATCGGACATGTGTTATTTTCTAGATTATTAAATTTATTTCCCACATATAGTGTGTGATGTCCTTTCTGAAATTCATTAGTTAAAAAAAAAGTCAAATTTATGGGTTTTGTCGGCATTATATCAAATTATTAAGTTGAATTTTAAATATAGCCACTTTTGAAACATCCATAATCCATGTTGTTAGCATGCAAGTTGTATTAAAACGACATTTCAACATGGCCAACTTGATTAAAATCGAGGTTTGACAAAACTAAACAACATTTTGGTTAATTAATTACAGACAGTGGATTTAACATAAAATCGTATATATATAATTAATTCTTTTAAAAAAATCATATTATGATATCATGTCATCGTATAATATGTATGTATACATATGTATTACTCGTCATCTCAATCCATTTTGTTGTTTACATGTTGTCGAAGTTGACTTTATATATGAAATAATAAAAATGAAAAAGTCTTAAGCAATAATAATTGGTTAATGAAAATTTCTTAGGTGTGTAATTGAAAGTTGTTGCAAATGATGGCAACACAAACTATAACTTACACACTCAACCTACCCTTTCAAGAGCTCTTAGAGTTTAAGAAGTATTGTAATTAGCATAAGCGTAGACCTTTTTTGTAATAATAATTATATAATCGCATATTCGCTGAATATAAGAGCTTTTCCATTTTTTATAAGAACTTGTGTTTATCATGTTAATGGTAAAGAGCTCTTTTTATCTTTTTAAGCATTCACTAACTACATGAACTTGATATTTTATTTATTTATTTAATTTGGAGACAGTGATTTTAAAAGATGAAAATATATGAATGTAATAATATTGATAATACTAGATCAATTTTATAAACCATTCTTGAAATATTATCAGTTATTTATGAATATTTAGATATTACTTACAAATTATTATTGTTTTTTAATAATTTATTTTAATTATATTGTTTGTAATAGTAATAACTTATATAATTCACCGATAACTTTATACGAGTCATCAAAGAATTCGTTAGTTGATTTTTTTTTTATAATAAATATGTATTTTGCATAGTTTATGAGAGAGTGTGGGGATATTTTAAAAATGGTTTTAATTGTGTCAACGGATAATCAATTTAAGTTGGAATACACACGGAATCTAATCCACAAGAATAAAATTGAAAGAAAAGAACTACACATTTGAAGTACCTAACTTATATATTTTACGCAATTTTTTTTTTCTATTGACAAATATTAATATATTATTTCTTTTCAGTTGAGTATTCATATCTACACCCTATCCCTTTCTTCGACTATTATAACCAGGCTAATGTTATATCTCCATGATTTGTGCAATTGAAATCTAATAAACTAAAAATCTAACACTAAATTTTCAATTAAGACTTTAAAAAAAATTAAAAACTAAATTACAATTCATATTGTTCCCATTATTCGGTCACAATTTTTAGTTTGCGATATTTTTTGCTTTATCGTTGACTGATTATAGTCTCCAGATTTAAGATAATTTGTAATTTTAGTTTAATATTTAGTTATGCATATATTCAATTGTTTACTTTTTAGTTAATCAAAATACTACTCAGCACCTTAAATTATTGTGTGAATTCTAGAATTCAATTGGATGAAAAAGTAAACTAAATATAACATATACAAATATTGATAACTGAATGGAAATTGTGTATTTGAAAAAATATAAGGATTAAAATATAACAAAAGAGGAAAAGAATAAAAAAATGGGTTCAAATATAAAAATAACTAAAGTTATAATGATTTAATTAAATTTTAAGTTTTTGATAAATTTTAATATTTTTAATTAAGTTTCTATTAATTGTTCAAATTTTGTATATTTTTTAATTAAATATATGTGATTTAATTTTTTTTACTGCGTGATATGGTTGCTATTTTAACTACTTATTCTGCATTTTTTTTAAATGTGAGATTTTTATGTTTAATGTAAAACGATATTAAATAACGAATAAATTTTATTACTCTAATTAAAAATATATTAGCCTCATATTTATAATTAAATCATAAAAACTTAATTCAAACACATAATGATTTTGAATGCAGATGTGAAACTTAATTAAGCCAATTGTATTTAGCATATTAAAATGGAAAATAAAAACGAAGCTGTAGAAAAAATGTAAAGGATGCAATTAGCATTTCCACCAGTAAACTGGAAATTTAAAGCCCATGTTAAAATCCGTGCAGTTGTAGGCTAAGAACATCAGCCCAATTTCATTCAGCCCATTCAGTGATTGGACTGGACGGTGGAGCCTGCTTCACTATTTGGACAGCAGCAATTGTTCAACGAAGGAGCCCACGTAAATTAACAATTGAAAACATAGATGTTTTTTTGCCAATACTAACAAAAGTTATTGTTCACACAAAAAATCTCCGAATTTTGTATAGATTCGAGAGAACTTAATTTCTTTACAAAATTTTGGAAATTTTGATCAACAGGTAATTCGTTGTTTTGATAATTAGTTTAATTAAAAATTTGAAATCCACAAAGAATTTATTATATAAAGTTTTGCAGAAAACATTCCTACAATATATATATATATATATATATATATATATATATATATAATATTTTTTATTTTATTAGAATGATTGCACAAATTAAATAAATCAATATAGATATTTTTTTAAATGTAAGGTAATAAATCAAAAGAGTGTCTAAAGGAAAGAGAACACATTCTACCCATAAAAGGAGTGATTTTAAATAATAATTATTTAAAATTAATCTATTATCTTTATGATGAAATGCAGGTATTTTAAATAAAGTATAAATAGCAATGTTGCTAGTAGTGGCTGTTGTTTTTTTCATGGTTATGCTGTGAGATAGCACAATACTCTTTGGTTGGATTTTGTTGATAGATTTAATTAAGTTCTGAGTTTTTTCTTTTTAACAAATCAGGGTATTTATAGTTGTATTTTTAATATTTTTTATTAAATATTTGAATTTTTTCAATTGAAGTTTTGTAATTTCATTTTTGTTAATTGAATGGTGTTGTTGTTGTTTTGTTTTTTTATCTTGTTTTTGTTCTTACCTATTAAGAAATGTGAAAAATTTGCGATTAATAATATAAGATTTTAATTAATGTTAAATGACAATGTCTTTAATTGTTTTAATATTAAACTTGTGAAGATAAAAAATAAATGACGGAATAAGATAATTATGTCATTCAATTAATTAAAAAAACTAAAATAAATATGAAAACTTTAATCATCTAATAAACAAAAAATTAATAAAAATTCAATTAAGTATACACAAAAATTTAGACAATATTTAAAACTTTTCTTATTAACATATATTGATATGAATCTTGTTTTTACTTTTTCAGGAAAAAAAATACTCACATATTCAAAAGCTAAAAAAACATATGCACATATTACTTAATTATGTGAAACATTGTAAACATTACAAAATATTATTCAACACTCTTTGGTTGATGAAACTAAGTTATTAAATATTATGAAAAAAATAAAGATAAAATGAATGTATGTAAAAATAAACTTATATCTGCCTTCTGGTGGAAGATTTAAATTATTTGTATGATATTTAAAATAAAAAAAATACCTTAAAATATTTTTTAATTTGATTTTTAGTTTCTCTGAAAAAAAGAAACTGACCATTTTTAATCTTTTATTTATTTCTTTCCTTCAAATTCTTTCATTTATTTAGTGACTTATCCTCACTATAACCTCATCAATGAACCCCACAAAATAACTCACTTAAAAAATTGTATCAGGTTCATCCACCCCAATTTCTAAGCGAATTTATTTTTTTAATAAAAAATTTAAATAAAGAGCTTATATTTTTAAAATTTAAGTCATATTTATTAAATTATTTTTAATTTTATATATAACAATTTGGCACTTAAATAAATATAAACTATAATAAATGTATGTATTTTGAAAAGTAATATTACTTTTAAAATTAAAAATATTATATAATAAATATGTATGATACAGGTTGACTTACACTTGTAGACTGGTCCAACCCTTTTAGAATATGGATTAAATGGGTCGGATTAAAAATGGTCCCCTTCAATTTACACAACATTTTTTTTTTTTAGTTTAATCTAACTCTTTTTATACATTTTTCATATATTTGTATTCAATCAAACTTATTTTAATAAGTATAGTCACTTTCATAAATGTACCATTTAGCTTTTCTTAATGTAATTTTTAATATCAATTTTGAATCTGACAATTTAATCGTCATAAAAGTATTATACTTAAAATATAGGGTACAAAAGATTACAATTCTTACTAGGCTGAATTATAGTTGTGTTCTTTACATTTTACTAAATACGTAATTTTCGTCTCCAATTTATTTTTTAAAAATTTTAGTATTTAGATTGTTTTTTTTCATGATTTTGATTTCTTAATTTGTTTTTCAGTTATTTTTTGAACTTATTATGTTCAGTTTAGTTGTTCTTAACTCGGACATGACCGTTACATTATGGTCATGGCTTCTCTATTATAAGATTAAGAAGTGTAGCTGCTGCATGTACTCGGTACCAAATATAATTTGGCAATGGTTTAATATATTCTTTTAATAAGAAAACTAAATAAATTTATAAATAATTAAAATTACGCAAGAAAAAAAAAGACTAAAATCGTGGATAATTGAAACTTAAGCGACAAAAATTGAAAAAGAAAAAGTATGATTTAAATTGTGGATTTTGTAAAATATAAAAACCAAAAGTACAAGTAAACCTCTTTTCTATTCAACTTAACAAAAAATATAATTTAACTTTTATTGTTATAGTAGAGATGGATCACATCTTGAATAATTTAGAAATATTAACTTTATTTTGTTTTTATTTTACTTTTAGAAGAAATTATAACTCGAATGAATACTATACGAAAACTGACCTGTCCAATGATCAAATCATTGAGAGTTTAATTTAAATAGTTTATCTAACAAATTTGATTAGTCTAATGACTAAAATTTTCAAAATTTCAATTGATTGAATTTCGCGCAACAAGAAATTTGTTCATTTAACCACTTTGTATGATTTAAAAATTCAAATAAATGTTGAAAGTTCCAAATCGACTAGAGATAAAGCCAATTTACAATGTATAAATCGGTGCAATCCTCATCTTACAAGTTGGTTTTATGAGGTTAAGTTAGGCTTAGAACTCACTTCTAACATAGTATCAAAATCATTGTTTTAAAAGAAAATTAAAGTCTATCTTAGCGAACTTTCTCTTGGACATTCTATTCTACCTGATATCGGACCGCTAACGAATTACCCACTAATTTCTTGTCCCATACACAAGATAAATGATTTTATGGAATTGAGTTACACTCAAAATTCATTTCTAACAACAAAATATAACAAGTGATCCAAAGGGTACAATAAGACTGTTTTTTTTATTTTTTATTTCATATGCCTAACATGAACTATTTTGTTTTAAAATATTAACTTAAACCAATTTTAACTCATTTGATGTATTATAACTTTTCACTGCTCAACATGAAAAAAATATTTGAATTTGTATTCATTTTTTTAAATAAAAATAATAGTCTCAAATATTTTTAAGCTTTTAATATCTTGTTTATTCAAAATAAAATAAAATTGTTTACAATAAACCAGAAATAAATGAATTATATTACAAGATGAAATATTATGACCATATTTCTAAAAATTTAAATTCAAGCTCAAACATTTGAAGTAAATTTGAATAACATAATTTTTACAAAAAAAAATCAAATATTATGACCACATAAACTTTAGGTCTATATGATCTACCTTAAGGTGCTATAAAAGCTTAACTATCCCTACCTGTTAAATCTTGTTTAAATTTAAAGTTAAGCTTCCAACTACTCATATCAAACAGGAAAGTTAAACCTATACATAAAAACTTTGATCAATATATACGTAAACATACTTTATGATCTTGGACTAAGGAAGATTTATCAATATTCTAAATACCTCAGGCAAGACCCTAAGTCTTCATACATATAAAACTTCCAAAATCAAAATGGAACTTGCTTTTAAACAGGTTTTGATAGAACAATCTTGTTCTTAAGGTAGATCGGAGTGTACAAAGGATAAACAACTATTTGAAAAATGTAGAAAAAACATAAAGAGAAAATGGTCTAAAAAGATATTATTTTTTTCTTAAAATATATGTTTAAATTGTTAATTTATTCTATTTATTATTAATTAATAAAATAGACGTGATTTTCAGTTTTTTTACATCGCTATTTTGAAAGAGTAGATGTTTTTTTTTTCTTTTGAGAGCATGATATTATTTTGAGGCTGATTAATTGATACAGTTTTGGGATGTTACGTAGTTGGTCGAAAAAGTCTGAAATATTAAAACTATTTTGTATCAAGATTCCCCAGAAATTGATTGTCAATAAGTGTCATAAACTGAATACATTTATTACCATGAAACATTATAACTATTTTGTATAATGATTCATCAATTCTATGTGACTAAGTTTGGTGTAGACATTTTACTAAATTTGTATAAAAATTAAATTTTGTATAAAGATTCCCATAAATTGAGTGTGAATAAGTGTAATAAAGTGAATAGATTTGTTAGTTTAGGTATACCATGAAACATTATAAGTATTATTCATGAATTGAATGAGTGAGTTTATAGATGGAAGCGAAGAGAGTCCTTTGAAGTGCATGTCTGCCCCATTTACACCTAGTAGTATGACATACACACTGTGAGTGACAGTGAGGGACCATATCATACCATAAAATGTACAATACACATAAACCATGGGGACCAAAATACCCCACTCACCACTACCCATTCCAACCAACATAAATACTCTTTTTCATTTCAACCTTTTCATTTTCCAACATTTTAAAAATAATGAAAATTTTTGACTATTAAATTTTGATAATCTCTACTTACAACATGATGTGACATTTTTTAAGTGATTTTAAAATATTAAGAATGAAAAAGTAAAAAAATAAAAAATCACTTTAAAGATGCTTCCGAAGATTGTATGAGAAAGTTGTTAAAGTTTAATAATAAAAAATCATTTTTCAAAATAATAACAATCGAACTACTTTATCTCACTGTTTTCTTGAACAATCAAACCCACCCTTCTTCAAACCATGCTTCATTCAAAATGGTTTAGATTAATCAGATTATGGAAATTTTATCCCCATCTTATGCTTAGCCGAATGACTTCTATTTAGGCATAAAACGGGTCCACTAATTGTATACCCTTTCCAACATGGTACAAAAAAAAAATTAACCTAGTCTAACATCTCTTTATGGGCCATGAGTAAAAAACAACCAACTTATAGAAATGAGGCTGAATTTTATGTTTTCATGTCCACCACCTTATAATTGTTCAAAGTTTAAGTTTGAATGACTTCACATTTTTGAATGATTTTGCCAAAGTCTTGTTTTGGACACATTCTAGTTGTTAGTATTATGTTGATGATGAAAGTTGAACCTAAAACCTTTTTAATCCACTTGAAAATTAGGAGAAATAAAGTTAATTTGGTGGTAAAATTTGAAAAAAGAGTAAGAGAAATTGTGGGTTCAATTGTTCTGACTAACCTTATCTATATTTTACCATTAAACTAATTTTATAACTCCTTTTGCTGTTATTAAATTATGTGATAACATATCATATAAATGATAAACTTAGAAAATTATGAAGGAAAAAATTACCATCATCAAACAATAGCAAATAAATTACCGATTTTAAAAGGAAAAATATAATAAAAAAGCTATTGTTGATTTGTAAGTTTTTTTCTTTTACTAAAGATAACATACAATTGTACTTTTTATATAAGAACAAATGAAAAATATGGTTTTAGATTTATTATACGGGAAAAAGAATTCAAGATTTGAAATAAGAATAAAGAACATCAACTATAAATAATTCTAAGACAAATAAAAAATCACTTTGATAATCCAAACATGGGCTAATTAGTGACAGAACAATATTACAATGTTTAACTCAATATGCGAAGATGTCCCTACGACTAGACATATATGTGAGTATGGTTAACAATGGATTGTTACTTTGTCTCAAAGTCTAACAGCAACATGCCAATGTATGGGGAACATGTAGTTATCTTGCTTTGTCGTTGTACATTTTTTTCTATGATTAAAATCTAAACATATCCTATTCTTATTTAGTACAAATACAATTTTTAAAAAACTAAAGTACCTAAACCAAATTCTTTTATAACTCTAACTGAATAAAACTAGTTTTTTTTTTCTTTTAATTTTATAAACAATATATTAAAAATATAATCCTGTTTGTAATTTATTTTTTCCAGAAGTTGAAGTTAGCAGTTCCCTATTTTATTTGCTGTTGCATTTGGAAAAATTAAATTGAGAGTAAGTGTTATCAGATATAAAAGACAGGTATTGAGGTTTGTAAAACTCAGGATGTAAAACTAAATAAACAGACATACACCAGCTATATAAAGTTTATAATCAAAATCTCACAAATGTAAGACAACTTTGCAATTTATAATTATTTTTACAAGCATCTGATATAAATTTTTACTATTTATAATTTTTTTCTTCACTCCTTTCTCGTATATGAAGTCATGAATTTGCTTCTGCATCATACATAGTATTGCAAAATAAAATAGTTACTGATTAATTGCACAGGCAAAGAAAAGTTATACAACACATTACTGTAATGGTTTAGGGTAAAAACAAAAGACAGTATTTCTCTTGGCAATTGCATGATTTAATTCAGTAACCCCAAACATTGATAAGATCAATAGAGGAAGAATATTTTTAAAAAACTTGGATAAATGGTTACCTTTTTATTTTAAAAATGTATAACAGACTCGTTCCCATCACAATTTCCTTACACCAATAACAAATAATTTATAATGAAAATATTATTAAATCCTTAAGCAATGCTTTTTGAGATACTAGCTAGTTAGGGAAATTCTAAATATCATTCAGACCAACTTCACAGTTTATTTTGATCATACATAGAACACTCTAAACTTTTATAATATAGTATTTTCTTAACACATTATTTTTTCTTGAACTCAAACAGTTGATATAGAACTTCATAATAATGTGGATGACTTTTACACACTGTGATATCATTCTGATTGAACTCTTTTTCTGTATGTGCTCGCTTCATTAGTTGTAACATCATTCATAGACTTATTTCTCTTGTCTCATGATTAATCTTTGTTGTACAGAAATAATTTCTCAACTTTTATGGCAAAAAGGAGACACTATGATCGTTAAACTGCCTGTATGTCAGTGAAAACCAAACAAAATAATGGCATTGTATCCTCCAGCAAGGGGAGAGAGAACACCAAGATCTGTATGCAGTACGAAGAAATAGGGCAAGATAGTGAAGAGAGTGTTTGGCATAATTTCAACAAGTGGAGAAAAATATGTGAACCAAGATTGGACAGCGATGCCAGCACACAAATTTCCATGATAACATCTTAAATATAGACTGAATTATCACTGTCATAAATATTCAACAATATTATATTATTCTGCAAAATTAAAACCTTCTTCTACTACTTAGATCTTTGACCAATAATAATGTGTATAATAAGAGAGGTGAATAATAATGGATCCATGGGGGGTGAAATATCTCTGCTGTTGATATTACTTACCAAGGGTTCAACCATTGTAGCGATTTCTGTGCATGCTAAACCCAAAACTTTGACATGAATCTAAGACAAAAGTCCGTGGTTGGACATAACCAAGTTCCAAGCCAGCTTCAATTTTCAGTGATCCTCATATGCAAGCCACTTGGAATAGAATGTCCATATTTATAATATATTTCATTAAATTCCTGCATATAATATTAAATGTGGTAATAAAAAGGACAAAATTTTAGACACGGGAACCCCACCCCCTATCCGAGAAAAACTACAACAATATCAGTAATTAAAAGCACAGGTTTATCAAGTTAACAAATCAAAATCTTATAATCTGGCACCACAAAAAACTGCAGGCTGAAGATGTTTATATATATATATATATATATATATATATATATATATATATATATATATATATATATATATATATGTTCTGGTAAAAGTACATATAAGCGTTATAGGATTTGATGGATGGATCTGAATAACAGAAGCTGAATGAAAACTGATGATCAAATAAAAAACATGAGAAACATGAGATGGCGAACTAAAATCCAAATATTAATTTCTCTCTCTTACTCTCTGCATTATGTGTGTGTGTCTTTATTGGGTGTAGATTTGGATAAAGTGATGTTTGAATATATATTAAGAAACTGAAAAGACACCATTTCTCTTGCAGCATTCCTGTTGAAAAGGAATATTCATAGATCTGTGAAGTCAGCACATAAAGGACCTAACACTGAGCCGCTCCACTGAGAGCCTCCAAAATCCAAATAGCCAATATTCGATAACCTAGGACTGTCTGCAAATGAAAAAGGCCTAATTAGTGTAGAATAATAATATTTAAAAGACAAGAAGGGCATCCATAAACAAAAATTTAACACTGCAAATTGCAAACAGAAAAGATAGATGCATGAAAAAAGGCACCTGACAGCAACAGAAAGGAAAGCAGAAAGAGCCACATCTCCTTCTTGTTGTTATGCATCATGATCTCGTGGACAATGCCTGGAACTTTGAGCTGTGTATGTATATGTGTACATGTGTATATATGTGTATATATGTATATACCTACCCACTTTCTTTTTCTTTTCTTTTTTTTTATCTCCTCTCTTTGATTGAGGGGTCTCTACTTGCAGTACTTGTTCAACTTTTTAAAGTCGTTTATGGCTGATGCAGCATCATCAAGATTCTCACATCAAAAAGACGAGCGGTTAGATTGCATCACAGTCCCATCCACCTTCGTTTGCATGTGAATCTTGATGATGCTACATCCGCAAACAACGACTGTGAATCTGTCCATGCAACTATAGCTTCTGAAAAAGAGAGGAATGCACATACATAGACATGTGTATATATTTAGAAGCTATAAAGCATTATTACCACTTTTAGTGAAACGTATGTATGGCTAAAAAGCTCAATAGGTTACTCCAATAGTGAAGACCAGTTAATGTCACGGAAATTTGTCCATGGGGAAAACAAAATAAAAATAAATAAATAAATAAAAAAGGGTGAACAACATGAAACAGAGAGAAAGCAAGAGAGGGTAAAAAATAGAAAAGAAAGAGGGGACACGGAAAATTGAGATTTTATGTGGAATTTTAGCAGCAAGGCCACGAGGAGTCGCTGATGTGGCCTGTTCTAAGTGGTCGGTTTGTGTTTGCCACACGAGGCCAGTTGGGTACCCCGAATGGAATCTAACCACATGAACTCGATTCATACCTCAAGAACAAAAGAAAAGCCAAAACCCCAATTAAAATAAATAAATAAAACAAGAAAACAAGCAAATTCAACCACTACATAAAAACAACAAAAACGCTTACTTTCAGAACCTTCAACGATTGAACAAAACAAAAACATGCCGGATTCAAAGCCAAGTTAAGTATACTTTTACAAAGTACAGGTTTTTGCTGTGTCGATTAAAAAGAACCATACTTTCGCTTGGTGTAAAAGAGATTTAAAAGAAGAACCGTTGATGTAAAAATCAAAACCAAACAGTAATCCCTCGAAAAGGGAAAGACTCACGTACCTTGGCAAATCTATATAGGAAGGAGTAGTTTCTCAAAACATAAAAAGGGCACATCGAGATATTTCATATTTATATATGTAGCCTTGAAAAAGATTATAGATCAGAGTTAGAATCGGAAGGAGAACATATAAAAAAACATACACAGTATGCCCCAATAGATCTAAAGCTGAGAGGAAAAGTATGGAGAAAACGAAAGAAACAAAGGTGGGAAGAGAGAGAGAGAGAGAGAGTGAGAGAGAAAAGGAGAGAGAAGGAAGTATGTGTTGTTGAATGGTAACAGTGGAAGAAGGTTGGGGACTAATATATAGGGGGAGGAAGGTGTATCTGTGAGTGATGGATGAAAATATATATATTGGTAATGAAATTGGTGATTTGGTTTCTCAATATTCCGATTGGTTGGACTTAGCTGTATATAAGGTACTGTACCTGGTTTTATGTGGCTAAGAAGATACTCGTTCTAATCTCCCCCTAAACCCTAATTTCAATTCATTGGCGGAGGGATGACGCCACAAAAAAATAAACTCTTCAATTTTTCTTTCATTTCAAAATTATTTTTAAATTATAAGCTTAATCAAAATTTATCTTTCATCAATTATAATAATGTAATGTAGATCACACACAGTTTTCCTAAATAAATATTTATTATTCAAAATAAAAAGAAATTGGTTTTATAAGAGTGGGTGTGTTTGTTTATGATATAAACTTGACATAAAAAGCTACCATATTTATCACAATATGTTTTAAAGTTTATTTTTGTGACAGAGACTACTGAAGGATATAGTTTTCATCAGTTTTTAAGTTTGACTTTTTATAGAAATCAATAAAATTTAATATTTTTAAAAATAGATGCTTGCACAATTTTAATAGAGTAGAAAAAAAAAATTAAGGTACTAATGTTATATTTACTTTACATAAATGATCTATTAGATTTTTTTTTCTAGTCTAAATCTTAACGTTCTAATTACAATAAATTTTATAAATTTTTGAATTCAGCCTAGATTTTATTCCCGTCAGTCTATGTAAAACACGGTTATCAATTTATTTTCTTATTTATCAGGGATAAAAATTCCTTTATCACGCTTGATATTGGTTTTTAAAATTTTAATAATAAAAATTAATAAATGTATTGTTTTGTGATATAACGGTTACATTTACACTATTTTACCCCTTCATGTATTATTTATTTTATCATTTTAACAAATAAGAAATGTAAATGGTCATTTGATAATAAGATTAGTGTTATAGTAATAAATTGTAACACTATATCATGTATTAATATCAAATTTAAAATATATTTTTCTTCACATAATATATATATATATATATATATATATATATATATATATATATATTTATTTATTTATTTATTTATATTCCGTTAAAGAGTGTAGACATGTAGGACATAATATATGGTTGCAGTCTTTATTTTTATTTAATGTTTTAAAGTGTGACAACTACATTCTACAAGATCTCAATTTCAGTCATTCAAAGGTAGTGTAAAACTTATTTATTCACATTCAAAACTTTTAAGATTTTCTTAAAATGACTTAAATTCAAATATGCATGAAACAAAAATTAGGTGTTATTTGGGTGATACTAAGTATGACCAGAAAAAAAGTGGCATTTGTGACATTAATGACATGTTTATAAACATAAAATAAACGCTATTAATTTTTTATGACTAAATTTATAATTTTATTATCATTATTATCATTATTTTTTATTATTAATGTATTCTATTTATAAAATATATGAGAGGGTCGTTATTACATAATGAAGTTTTTATCCAATCAAGTTTTGTTGAAAAGTGAGTTTTAATATGGGTTATTTTAAACAATGTATATTTACTTTATTTTTCATCCTTACTTTCACTTTTATTCTTACTTTACTTTTATATGTCCTCAATCATCATATTTATCGCTTTTGGTTCATATATTTTTTCTTCCTATAGTTCAAATTCACCATGGAATGGACATTCATCTTTTTTCTTTTTTCTCTTTTGTCCTTTTAACATATCAAATTTCACCTTAAATATATTTTAAACATATAGCAATGCATTTAAGACTACCTCTTCAAACTTTGAATTAGGTTGACAAATTTATATATTTGAACAACATTCATTGATTGTTAGTCCTAATAAGAGGTTGCAACCATACAACATTTTTTCTAATCTCCAATCCAAGACCTAGGATATGCAAAATAGATTGCTATTGACTCAAGTGATATTCATCTCAACCTAATAGTTTTACTAGCTTGTACGATAACAACTTTATTATTCATTTATGATTACAACTCTTAGCTATGTTTTTACCCTTCAAACACTTCTAACTTAATTGTTAATTGAATGTTATAGTTTTTCTAAAGAATAAAAATATATTGATTCTCCAAATCCAAGACTTCATGATTTTTCTCTTGAATAAATATGTTTTTTATTTGTGAGACGTGATATTGATTACAAATTACAAAGTATTTTAATTGAATCCATACCACTACAATAAAATTATAAAATAGTGACCAATTTTATGACAAAATAATATGTTTAGAGACTAATTTAGAAACCAATTTCCTAATTAGAGATTAATTTAGAGACCAATTCTTTTGGTAGTTAAAAAACCTAGGTAGCTACAATTAGTGACTAATTGATAATAGAAATTATTTTAATTACCAATTATAATCTTTTGAAACTATTTTAGTTACTAATAATTTTTAGTTTATAAATTAGTATTTAAATTTGTCACTATAATGACTAATTATTTTTTGTCACTAAAATTTGTCATTAATCAAGAATTTTCTTGTAGTGTATATTGGGTTTTTGGATAAGAATTTTTACAATTTCAAGAAATTGAAAATTAATTTAAGAATAAAAATATAATGGATGATCTAATGGTTCTTTGTTGAATAAATACATATTTTATCCAAGACTTAAAATTAGTTACGAATTACTTAAGTGTATTATGAAAGTAAAAATCCCACTTCTAGTATGATTTCAAGAAGTTTAAATTCAAATTATGGAATCAAATTTGAATAATTATCCTTATTCTGTTTCTTATGAGTATGTGAACTTGCGTGCAAAAACATTTGGAATGCTTTTCTGTAAAAAATTATGAATTTGACCCAAATACGAAGATTAGTACAGGTCTTAGAATTATACATCGTCTTAAAGAGAGTTTCGTAAAACATATAAAAAAAATGAATATCTAAATAAACTTGAAGTGTAAATTTGAGATGAATGTGAAGAAAATACTTGCCAAATGTCCAGAGAAAATAATACACAACTCACAAAATGCGAGAATATATAATAAATTATATGAAATATAAAAGGCTGTGAAGAAGAAAAAGAAATAGAAAAACAACACAGAATGGAAAAACTCACAATTGAAATTTAAAGAAAGGTTTAGTAGGAGAAGAAAGTGAATGAAAAACAATTAAAAGGAATGCACATAACAAAACATAAATGAAATAAATAACAAAGTAATTTGAATTAATTTTATATTAAAAACTTTAAATTTTTTTATAATTTTAATTAAGTTTCTACCGTTTGATTTCATCGATAATTCTGGAAATATAGTTGTTATTTTGTATCATACATTCAATATAAAAATATAAAAAAATTACTTAATTAACTTTTAATTTTTTTTTACTAAGTGTCAAAACAAATTTATACTTTTTAATTAAGTTTGTCGTCAATTGGAATGGCTTAACTGTTTGGTTTTACTGTCTCAAGCACATGAACTTAGAGGATAGAAAAATGAAGTTCTAAAACCTAATTAATTTTGCCTAACATCATTGTTTTGTGTCTCCACATATGATTGATTTCATATTTATTTTAGTATTTAATTTTTAAAAAGAAACCATGTAGTTATTTATAAAGATAATTAGAGTTTCAAAAATTCATTTTTTTATTATCAAAAGTTCTTTGTGTTCTATTCAAACTACAAAATTAAACTATCACTTAATCATGGATTGATTATCGAGACTTAATTGAAAAATATGTAGATTTTGAGCGCTTAATAAAACAAATATTTTTATTATTGACTCAATTGAAAATATCCAATTTTTTTTATGACCTTAAAACTTAATTAAATCATTTTTTATTTTATATGTAGAAATACATTATTTGATATTTTAGATTCATAATGGATATGACTAATTCACACTACATAAGTAATAGTAATTTATGTTTTTAAGTCGATTTCGTAAAAATTAGTTAAGTTTAAATTCACTTTGATATGAAATCAGAATTTATCTTTAAGAAGTTTAATCAATTTATCATGTCAACCGTTATCGAATTTCCCTCCTACAAAATATACATAATGTGAATTTTCTACTAATTTTTTAATGTTATTTCTTTACAGAACCTTCAAAATATACTGCATACTAAAAAAGATTTTTAATATATTTTTTAAATATCGTAATGAGTTTGCATCATTGTATTTTGATCTGAGATTAACAGTACCAAAATTCAAATGTACATATCTTCATTTGAGGTGATGTGGATGACATTATATAAGTGAGAACAATTATCATTTTATAAGCTAATTTTTTTGAGAATAAATTATACTTAAATTCATTTCTTGATACATATAAATAATGATGATGAAGAATAACACTCATGTCTCTCCAATTAATTATAAAATTTGAATTAAATTATAAAAAACAGATAATATAATCAAACCAAAATTAAAAAAAAAAAAGAGAAAAAATAAAAAAAAAAAAAAAAAAAAAAAAAAAAAAACAAAAATAAAAAAAAAAAAGAGGCTCAATTAAAGAAAAAACTTAATTTACGATAAAGTTAAAATTAAGTGAAAGAATATAAAAGATTTAGATTGACAAGAAAATATGCACGCATTGATGGTAGGTATAGATGAGTCTAGATGCTGAGTTGAAAATAGTGTCCTAAAGGATTTTCCTGAACACAGTTTAATTCGAAACTTCTTTTCTTCAAGCACTGTGTAGTTGTCAGTCTTTGTTTTTATAAAAATGTCTTCCAATATTTGCATGCTTAATTTTTTCTTGACTTTACCGGGCTTCACAAACTATATATAGAACCTTCAAATAAAATATAAGAGAGAAAAAAAAGCTGTCCAATAACACTTGTTATGACAGACTAGTCAAACTGATAGGTCAATACTCTGGTCCTAGTTACCATTGGACATCGAAGCTCGGGAAGTTTCTTTCAACAAATCCTTTTCATGAAGAAAAATAAAAACAAGTTTGAACACTTTCAAAAAGTGGCACCAACATTGTCATAGTCTATTGGGATGCACTACCTAATGGTGCCCCCATCCCTTCGGCAGAGGAGTCCTACAACACTAGAAGACGGGTCCCCCAATTTTGTGCACTTCTTCTCAACCACCCAGCTATAATACTTCATTTCCTTGGTTAATAAATCGACTCCATCCCATAAAATTATTTATAAGATAAAATTTGTATTTTATTTATATATTATAAAATTGTCTTATTTTTAGTCGGTATAGAATTTCTAACACACTTTCTTACACCAAGGTATATATATCTTGTGTGTGTGGAACTTTCTCAAGGTGCTGACTTTCTTAGGTTCTGATTTTCTCGACCTTATCAACCTTCTTGGCCTTTTGGCCTTCTTAATGTTTTCAGTCTTTTCAACGTTCTCGACCTTCTCAAATTCTCAGTATTCTCAAAGTTCTCAGCCTTTTCATATCCCATTATTAAGTTTTCGTCTTCTCAAGTTCTTGGTCTTTTCAAGTTCTCGGCACTCTCAAGTTGCTGACCTTCTCAAGTTCTCGAGATTATCTTCATCTGACTATCTTCCGAATTGCTACTTCCAAGTTGGTCATTTATAATATTCATACCCACCCTGAGAGGAGGTGATAAAGATATCATATATCTTCTGGTTTTGATTATATTGATAGAGATATCATATTATTTATTCCACTTTATTATTATCAGATATTATGTATTGTGATAATATATTAAATTTTTTTTCTCCTTTTATATTATGGGATATTGTACTCTATATATTAGACAAGTTTCTAATAAATTAATATTAAAGCTCTCATTGAGTTGTTCTTCATCAAACACCTCTTGTAGATATATTTGTGGTTTGTGGGTATTTTTCCTTCTCATGACTTATTCATATCTAAAACATTTTTCTTTTAAATTTATCAGCTTACCCAAATGAGTTATTCTTACTTGATAAACCAAATTTATATCTTTTAATTAAGATTAATGTACATATGTTAATATAATATGTTGGAAGTTTCACACTAGTGATAAGATCACTTATACATTTTTGCAAATTTCATCTTACAAACCAATTTAGTGAGGTTGAAATAAACTTAAAGTTAAATTCTTAACATACTATTAAGGTCATTGTTTAAAGTCTATCGTAGTAAAATTTGTTTTGTGTTGGACTTATTGTTCTATCCGCTATCAGATTATTATTAATATCTAGTAATACGTTCGATATGTATATGTCTCGACGTGAGAAGAGTGTGTTGGAAGTCCTGCTTTAATTATAAGACCAGTTTAGAGTATATAAGTGGATGTAAATTTCACCTTATGAACTTATTTTTGTATAAAATTAACTTCTTTAAAATAATACAACTTATCAATTCTCATGTAATCATGCTTATATCTACTTCTGCTTTTTCTTTTCTTTTTGAACTCATGGTTATAATAGCATTTATTTCAAAATGAAAACCATTTTAATTATACTTAAATAATTGGTGATGAAACGTTACGTCTATTTCTTTAAAAAAAAAAAATATTTGACCTCACAAACTAGTTCCATTTGTTTAGATTACAATAAGAATCCACACATTCATACTAATTGGAATTTTACAAGGTTGAGTTCTATATGATTGTGAATCTATATCTCATATTACGTAAAGTTAAAAAAAAAAATTGACCATCTTGTAAAAGAAACCTTATAAATATTTTTTTTTTAGTTTTAAGTTGAAGTAAGAAACTTTTTATTTGAATTGAACTTATATTTCATTTCATGGGTGTTATTTCTTTCTGAAAATTTTCTATCTGAAACATCACGTATCACTCTCATCATGC
>Ga0209589_1003294_pt1 | contig 28252 bp, 10 predicted proteins | sample CowpeawhiteBW_FD_187525 | JGI IMG/M metagenome (GOLD analysis project Ga0209589, IMG submission 187525) | Root nodule microbial communities of legume samples collected from California USA - Cow pea white BW (SPAdes) (version 2) | ecosystem: Host-associated > Plants > Roots > Nodule | place: USA...
CATTTAACTTTTTTTTTTGTTCTTTTTGTAGTTCAATAATTGGCATTGGGATAAAGGTTGAGATTTTGATATGGATCCATATTATATGGACCTCCACTTCCAACACCTAACAATCTTATCAACCTTATCAAGAGAATATTCTAAAACAAAATTGCAATGCTTAATTTGTTTTAATGATGTCTAAGATATAAAACAGGTGTTTCTCTTGTAGTTATATGATCAATAATAGGTACTAACCAAAATTTAATAGCATGATTGTGTTGCATATGATGATGGGAATATGAAGATGCAAACTAGGTGGGTACCAATGGAGATGTAATGATGTGAAATGATAAATTGAGTGACATGTGTGTCTGTCTTCATAGTTGACAGTGGTCAACAAAGAGTTATGTTTTTTATGATGTTTTCATTTATTCTGTAAATTAGAGTAAAAAGTGGTTGAAGATGTTCTTTCTAGCCATTTCATACCACACACACATGCATTGTCCACCACTCTTATCTTGGTTTTCATCATAATATGCTAACCACCAATTTAACTTTTAAAGCTACCTCCCATAATTTACAAAAATAAATTGTGGGCTCAATAAAAAAAAAATCTCTCAAACTAATTTCACATTTGAAATAAAAAAAAAATCTTCATTTCTCAATAAAGTTTGTTTAGTTATAAATTTGAAAAGAATCGTAAAAGAGATCGTAGGTTCAACTTTTTAATATCATTCAGGAATAATAAGGTTGACTTGTGAATTTGAAAACGAGGATGAGAGATGTTACAGATTCAACTCTTCTTATTAATAAAATATTAATAATTAACATTGTCGATTTGAACTTTTTATTTATACGATGCTCGACTTAGACTAGTTCGAAAATTTTGAACTTTGTATTCTATCCTAGATCTTCATTTTCTAACATTATGATTTTGAAACGTAAATGATGAATGGTGGTGTTAGATTGAGAAGATTTAGAGAGAAAAGAGAAGAGAGAGAGATAGAAAATGGTGAAAAGGGAAGGTGATGATCTAATGATAGAATTAGGAGAGTTGGTAACCCCCACAATGGCCCAACATTAGGCATAATTAGTACACTTTCCACGTGCCATACTCTCGCAGATGAGACGTAGGATTCCAAATTCTTGGCTATTCAAGTGGCCCTCTTTAACCACTCATCAAGGTTATATCACCACTTCAAATCATACATCATACATCATACCATCCATGAATCGCAAAGGTTACTTATTCATGGCTCTTGTTAAATTCTGATAACAAATTAGATGTCACTTTTGTTCGGGAGAGTTTGTGACATTAGTTTGTGTGGATATTAAAGAAGGGAGAGTTTGTGAGGTAATATATTATAATTGCTTTAAACTTAAGTTCATTCAAATAATATCGTTAGTTCAATTATTACATATTTACTTTAAAATTCAAAGTTTTATCACGGTTTTGTTTTTAGAAAACGTTTTGAATAGTTGAAAAAAAAACGTATTCAAAATGTATTTGATTTTGAGTGAGAAGTGATGTGAAATTTGGATTGGTTTTGTAATGTAAAGAATAATGAGGAAGAAGGGTAGTTTGTGAGAATCTGGCATGTGGATGTGCATGTGCTTGTTTAGATTGTTGAGGCACAGCACACATGCATGCATGGGGAAAAGTTTATCTTGCTTCGGCTTCTTATCCCTTTGTCTATTGATTGCACATTTTATCTTAATTTTAAGCCAGAATTCTTGGTCTGCTAAAGTTGTTAGTTTTATGTTAAATGTACGTTTTCTCTAGATTTTTTCAAATGATATGTACGAAGGAATTTTGGACGTGGAGAGCACCGGTTCATCCAATCATTACCAAAGAAAATGACAGAAATCAATGTTTTTAAGACCACAAAACAGGGATTCAAAGGGTTCAACTACAGTTCAAAGTAGAACAGAGTAATTAAGGTCTTACAGAAACCTATATTATATCTTATGAAATAAAATTTTATAAAATTATGATAAAACCATGTTAATATATTTGAATTAGCAAAAAAAAAATCGCATTACTTGTTTAACCATGTAAAAACTTCATAGCAAATGGTTAATAATAAGAATTCATTTGTAGATGTTTTTTACTTGAGCACTTTGTGCATCTCGTATATGAACATATTTATTTTAAAAAGAAAGTAGATAAATGATTGTCTATTGAATTTTTTTCACACCGGTGGAATCCATGACATACACAAAACATGAATGGAAAAAATAACGTCAAATTGATCAATAATGTGTAATTTACAATATTCTTGATCAGATACTCGTTTTTCTCGGCCTTCTCGTCAAAACTTCACTGCAAGCACGAATACCACTATGACACAAGAAATAGTCCAAAAGCAAAAACAAGTTTTATATACAAATATTGGTAGAATGGTTCAAGTTTCACAATCAAAAGGTTGCTGGTTGGGTACTAGATATCGTTTCAGATACTTGGACAGCTATGGTAACAAAAAACTATAACGAACAGAGAAGTGTTTGATAAGAAAAGTGACTACTGCTTTATCTTGATAATGAAGTTTTCCTCAGGCTGCTTTTCCCAAAAAAAATTTGCAGCCTCTATCCATCGGGGATGAACCAAGAACTTGTTTTCTTTCACTGCCCATCGTGACTTCTCAGTACCAACGTCAGTAGCAACTACGTGTGTCACAGATGGGTCAACCTCTGTCAAACAAGTAGCTCCCATCTGTTCTGCCATCTTCCGTAGAGATGGTAATGCACCATGAAAAATACGGCTGAAAACGATCACACAGCCACCCAAGACTTCACTTCGAACCGATGACAAAACCTTGAAAAGATGAATTGACTGTGAGGAACTCATCAAGATTGTAAAACTAAATGAATATTCGACTGACATAATGAGAGCAAGAAGATGAACAAATATGAGTAACTTAACTACCTGCCTCACATCTCGGTCAACAAGATCTTCTTGACGTTTCTACAAAGAATTCCCCACCACACAATTTTAGTATTGTATCAGAAATAGCAAACATGTAATCGGGATGGCATATGAGAAGTGACATACATCAAAGAATGAGCAGTGTACTTGTTTGAGCACTTTGAGAATTTTTGCAAGTGCTCCATCAGTTTCATCTTCATCATTTCCCAGTTCAGCAAGGGATTTGCAATTGAAGCCAAACTGCCGACAACTCGACGCAAAAAAATGGTATCTTTCCATCAGTATAAGATTATCTTTATGCTTCATCCATGCCTGCAACATTTTCATACATCCCATTAAAAAGAGACAATTTAGTTCATAATTTCAACATGACAAATGGCACCTGAAACATTCATTATACGGGTATATCATAGAACATTTAAACTGAGGTTTCTATATAGAAAAATAATAATAATTATATTCAATTTCTAAACAAAAAGGGTCCACTGTTGACCATTAACAGGCAAACCATTACACTAAAACCATCACAAGAGAAAAGATAGGAAGCCATGACAGTTATAGTAGTTCAAACCATGACAGTTAAAATTGCCATTTAAGTTCTCTTTGAAAGCCTTTCGGGAGGGGCAATGCTATGCAACATCCTCAGACACTACAAATATTCAACCAAGTGCTTATATAAAGATAGAGAGAATAAAATGTGATATGGTGTAAGAAAGTGGTTGGAAAGGGAGACCTCACTAAAAGTGATTAGCCACATTCCCCGATGGATATTAATTATCGACAAAGTCAGTGGATACTGTATCAATAATATCGGATAAAGAGTAGAGTCACTGGTTAACTCTGCAAAATGATTTCTGAAAGACCTTTAGACACAAGCAAAGGTGATTCTTTTTCATAACAAATATAGGGTATAAATTTTTTATTCATATTATATACTCATTTTTCGTTTATTTCATTAAAAATTGAAACATTCCCATTTAGAAGTAGTTTGACCAAAGTTGTGAGCCGTACAAGACTGCTAACAATGGCTGAATGGAAGGCATGTCTTTCAATGCTATTTAGCAATTGAAATATAATATTTTCTTCCATTTCGTCTGAATTAATCATAAACAAAAAGCAATTGACTTTATAGAACATATGCCAAACCAGTATGTCATTCAGATAGACTAAAAGAAAAATATTCTAGGACTGTCTTCAACATAAAAAATTTTTATCAAACAAACATTCCGGTTCAGTAACTCGGCACTACAAATAAAAAACGAGCAATGCACTCACGTGTTCTGTATCATCAAGAATTAAGACCGCACTTTCTTGCCCTAACACAACATCAAGACCCTTCTGATGCTTCTGAGTACCATCATCACGAGAAATAACCTTCGCATTGAAGTATTCTCCTCGAGGGTCAAGTAGCTTAGCCATCTCCAATGCATATGGCCGATCACCCATGGTATATATGTACATCTCAAACATTTCACTTGCTTCTTTCAGAAATGATCGGACAAAGGGCCGTAACTTGGTCATCATATGCATGTGCTCCAATTTGAAGAGGCTACCTTTAGAGACATCTATGATTTAATTCCATTACATAGAAGTTCAGAAACGCAACATCCACAATAAGAAGTAATAAGAACCCAGAATACCAAAGGTTGAAATAAAGGAAAAGTTATCAGAAAATACACACACAAGGAACTATAAGTACTGTAAAAGCTTTATTTTACGGAAAAAAAACGAAAGACTTTAAGTTGAATTTATTCAATGAACTTTCAACTATATAAGAAATGTCCTTTTTCGAGAAAGTTAGGATATTAATTAGTTAGTATTGGGGCTAGTAAGTTAAACACATAGGAGGGTGCAAGGGGAAAGGATCCACTCTATCTTGAATCATTGGAGAATTTGTGAATGGAGCAATCCTTTGTGAAGGGAAAACCCTAGAACGAGAGATCTCCTATACTCTGCTCTTTACATCCAATCCAATAAGATCTTTCTTTTCTTTCTCATTTGTATTCTCCGTTCTTAACAAGGACAGCATCAGCATGACTTGATTCTATTTATGACATGTTAGATGAAGCATGGTTGTTGCAATTGCGTAAAAAAATAAAATGATATTTCTCCATTTCTATTCCCATTCTTAACAAGGGCATTACTAGATTCTATATATGACATGTTAGATGAAGCATCGAAAAAGAAACGATGATAGTAATCTTATGCAATCAACAAACACAAGATTAAGAAATATGAGAACAGACAGAAATCACTCATTCATTCCCCTGCCACACTCTAACAAACCAAGTCCAAAACGTTCATGGTGCAAACATTTCAGTAAAAGATTATCTAATCACAGCACAGTAGTAGTAATATAGCAGATATCAACAGTCAGTTATATAATAAGACGAGATTGCAATGGCCAAATAGATTAACTGATATCAATGAAGTGATTGACGCAAAAAACATTTAAGCAAAACTGCTGATTTAGAATACAAATACCAATTACCAAAAGCATAAGCACATTGATTTACACGTACCTTCAAGAGAATCTGTCTGATTAAGCAAATGTGACTCTTCTGGACTCAAATGAGAAAGGTGAGTGGAATTGAGCAGAGTGTGATCTAGGTCAAGAACAAAGTAGAGTTTTCTTCGACACATCAAACTCTTCATGTCAGTATTGCGTAATCTAGAAATTTCCTCATCATGAAGTCTCAGTCCCTGAAAATAGAAATTTTCCATCATGTTTAATAAACTGGTATTTGGCTAAATTAAGTAACCTAGATTATGTCTACTTGCCCCATCTTGCTAACCAAATTATGAAAATGTTATGTTAAAGATTAGAGGATATTTATAATCCGTTGGTTCAACTTAACACTTCTATATGAATGCCCAGCACATCATATTTTAATTCTTATAGGAATTTAAATATAAAAATATATCCAAAATGAGTGGTGCCACAGGTTCAACACTACACTTTTTAATCTTAATAGATAACAAACAACCATTAAACCAGGAAATCACTATTTACCATTCTACAACTTATTTCAGATTAATCCAAGAGTGACACGAAATGCAAAAAACTATGCCACGCTGTAACAACTATCCAAAACTAAATTTGTAACTCCATAAGATAAATATCCAAAACAATGGATACCTTCTGTAAGTACCCAAATGTCTATTTCTTATATCCCGTATGAGTGGTCCTACAGATTCATCATCACTACACTTTTTATTCGCAATAGATAACGACTAAACCAGGAAATCACTATTTAACATTGTACAGCTTATTTCAGGTTAATCCAACAGTGGCGCAAATTGCAAAAACTGCCATGTAGCAGTAACAACTATCCAAAACTAAATTTGTAATTCCATAGCATAACCATCTGAAACAAATGGATACCTTATGTATGTACCCAAATGTCACACCAGATTCCCCATCCAACTTTTGTCCACATCGTATACACATACTTCCAAACGAGCCAGGATGCGTACATACATCTATATCGACAGATGCCTCTGCAACAACAAAAAAAAAAGTTACGAAACTTAACAGACAAGAATGGAATGTTGTATAAGAACCATAATAATAGTTACACAAACATGAGAAAGGTTGTGCAGATGAGTCATGACAAATAAGTATAAAATCTAGTTACTGTTACACATCGGCTCAAAGGAAAGGTAGTGTGGACTGAAAAAGGAACCCGATTGCTGTGTATCAGTCTATAAGAATTGACAGGATTAAATAAAAATAACTATTAATGTTTCTTAGTGAAGTGAGGAAAAAATTATTTGACTGAAGCAAGTTAAAGTTGACAATGCTATTTTATGTTCAACCGGTAAACTAGTTCGAGAGATTTATACATAGCACAAACTTCCTTAAAAATTGATTTTCTCACTCTAAAGAGAAGCAGCGGAGTAATAATTTATTTACTTATGCTCAGCTTCAAATGTTGTGCGAAGGATTCTGGTTCCCTGCAAAGATAATCAAAGAAAGAACTAAAGTAATTATACTTACCTAAATTCTGTTTGATGATTCCTTCTGAAGTAGACCCCTCAGTTTCCTCAATGCTTTCAATTTTACGTCTCTTAATTCTGCTTTAATTCATAAATTAAAGTATAACTTAGTGAAATTTAACCAAAAAATGAAATAAAAGATATTGTAGCATCATCTCTCACAATGATATCTGCAACATAAATACCCCAGAAGCACGAAATCTAAAATCATTCTTGCCCTCTTGGACTGCAAATTGGTTCACAATTCGACAGACTACAAGTAAAAATAAGATTTCATAGAAGCTGAAAATATTCCAAGCAAAACTACAATAAAACACACTTACTGTTAGTTATTAATTATACATAACAAGTAGTAATATAAATTTAATAAAATAGTTGACGAGAAATGAGGGAAAGAAGGATGCAGAAAAGATCCCATACCACATTCTTACTTCAGTCATTGTAACAATAATATAAGCAACGTTTTAATTAAAACCACTTGTTGTGATCTAACAAGATTTATCAAAAACAAACAATCAATCTGAGAAGCACCCAAGAACTTGAGGAACTAACCCTCCAAAACTAGCTATCAGGGAGAAGAACCAAACACTTAAATATTACCGAGCATCTCAAACTAACACCCTAAAGTAATACTCAAGTTCCTACCATAGTAATGCTCCTAAGAGTCAACCACTTTCATTATACAACACTTTACTTGGTGGCACTTCACTCAACTTGCCATTGGTCAGAACCTTCTACAGAAAAACCCTCCACAGGAAGCCCCATCAAAGACACTAGCAATCAACTCGAATACTTGTTGAAAGGATTAGTAACAAAACAGGTCACAGAGAATGGTACCATGTTAATAAAAGAGAAACTGAGAAGGCAATGTAATGAACTCCGTGAATTGGGTACAATGAGTATCCTTATTTATAATGAATAAGAGATACACAAATAAGAAACAAAATCAATATTTAATAACGGAAAACATTTGGTAAGATATTTCCCTATCAAATCATACCATATATATTGCTATTAAATGTGATTAAATCATATCTCTACCACTCCCCTTCAAGTTGGACTGTACATATCACTCGAGACAAACTAGTTAAAAATGTCATCAACACAAAACCACTTGAGCCTTAGTAAACATGTCAGTCATTTGGTTACTAAAGTTGACAAAGTAAACGATGACAAAGCTGGTAGATATTTCCCAAACATGACTTTGCTTTGGTACCATGTTTAAAAGACAGAAACTGAGAAGAAATATAATGAATTATGTGTTGGGTACACATATGAATATTCTTATTTATAATGAAGAAGAGATACAATAATAAGGAATCAAACATGTTTCAGATAACACGAGGACACAATATAATTTCAAACAAGGTTTCAATTTTGAACCCTGAATAAGGGAGAGAAATCTCAAATTTGTCCACTAAAATAAACCTTCAAGACAAATACTCTGTGGATAAATAGGAGTTTCAACCACTAATCAAATTTGCATTGGTAGTAGTTCTACAAAATCATATAATAGCTACAACATGAAAATGAGACACGATCTGAAACTGGGTAGAAGCCTAGCACTGCAACACAAATACAATTAACAAATATGACCGTAATTTGTCTGAACTCTGAAATCAGAACCACCGCACAGTACACTTAAAAACAAAAATGAACAAAGCCCTGTTCAACTCGAAGGGCTCAAGCATCATCTCTATGGATCAATTGATTCCCATTTCACCCTACCAAAAAACCTGATTTTCCTTAAAACCATTTATAAGCACCACAAGAACGTTTAGTCCTCTAATAGATCATGATCTCTTATTCAAATATTTCACTCACATCTAACGAACTTCAATATATTCAAAATTTGAGAAACCAAAGTTGACAAGAGTTGCTTAACTCATACCAGAGAACATACAATAAAAAGAATAAAACAGGTAATGAAGAGCACCTGAGACTCTCAAGCTCATCTTGGTTTTCATGCTCTTTAACCGGCGAGGAGTCAGGCGAACTTGCACCAAGTTCAGTATCAAGAAATGCAGCAAAGTCATCACTGCTGGATGAATGCACAGGAGAATCGGTAACAACACTCATCTGCATATACCCATCCAATAAAACCAAAATCCAGAAACAAAGGGGTCACAACAAATTGAAAAATCAAACAAGTGATAACAACTAGAAATCCAAGAAAAAACCGTGTCTCAAACAAAAGGAATATTATACAGAAAACCAACCCACGATGTCGATCCCTGTCTAGAAAGCAAAACTTTCGTTCACTAAAAAAATTAGCATGAAGTAATGTAATAAGATAAAATAAAGAATACGATAGATCGAAGGAATGTAACCTAGGAATTTTTTATTCAACGCATTGGTACTGACAAGGTAACTTCAACATGAGCATGATCTTGTTGAAGTAATTGATTAAGCTTAAATACATTCGGCTATCTTATGCTATCAGCAAGAGCATGTCGATACACATGAATACGCAAACAAGACCAAAACAGTATTAACCACTTACAGGAATGGTCGCACCCAACGAAGTAAGGATCAGAGGTTTTCCTTCGACGGCGAAGCAGCAAGACTGTGACCGTGGCTTTCTCGGTCCCTATTTCCTACGCTATGTGCTCCCGTCAGGGTTTGGCTTTAGGATCGAAACGTTTTAGGGATTTGGATTTTATGGTGAACTCTATTGGTTTGGGGTCTCAATAGTTTCTTTGGGGATTTGGGGAAAACAGTGTTTTTGTTTCATTATCAGAAGAGAATTGGGGATTTAGGCGCCATTTTTTCAGTAGCATGAAAAAGGAACGTCTTCTTCTGTCCCCAAAAAGGATCAAAGATTTTATCCTTTTACATTCACCTTCTTAATTTAATCATTTGTCGGAATTACGTCAACATATTAACCTTTTCTTTTCTACTTTTTTTTAATATTAATTTTTCGTTTCAACAATTTCAGAGATGGAATAAAATACAATAATTATTGCACCCTATTTTTATTTATCACATATTGAAACGAGAGTCCTAGAATTGATGGTATTTTTATAAAAAACAATATTATTATTTGGTATTTTTATTATTCTATAATTGATGGGTTAAGCATTGGAAAATGTTTGTGGAATGAATAAGATAGATTTCGTCTTAATGAGTGATGTTGGAGTCTTATCTTATAAATAACACGTTTTATATTGTTGATAACATTGTTACTATTAAAAAAATAAATATTATACAGTAATAAACCACGTGTTTAAAAAAAATTAAAATATAAAACAGTTATGTGAAATTGGAAGATTTTCGTGACTACGAGAACTAAAAATAAAGACTTAGTTAAATTATAAGTTTGTGATAAATTTAAGTATTTTTAATTAAGTTTTTATTATTATTTTTCATTAAGTACTTATTTTATATTTTTTAATTAAGTATTTGTCCTTTAATTTTTTTAATAATTAAATGAAATAATTACTATCTCATCATATCATGACATATTATTTAATTGTCTTCATATATTATTTTATGATAATATCAAATGACGTAATATGGTAGTTAACATAATAGATAATTTTTATTGACGGATAAATGTAAAATAAAATGAAGACAAAAGCAAAACGAAAAATCCAAATATGATATTACAAATCGCAGAACGAGCCTTGGGTGAACATTGCTCATTTAATATGATAAGTTGAACATTCAAATCGACTAAAACGAAATACAATAATTAAAAGTGATGTATATTGATTTAGAATTCAGTTTCTCTGATGAATTTTTGTTGTGTTATATACAATATTTTGGTATTTTTAAAATAATATTAATATATTTTAAAACTTCAAAATTAATAATAATCATGTACATTAAAGGCACAACAAAGAAATAGAAAAAAAAAATAAACAATAGAGAATCCAAAATTATTGATTCATGATCATACATTAGATCATGCAAACAACCACTTTTATTTTCAGGTAAATATGAAAGTCAAATAAGATTTTTGGTAACAAGTAGTAAAAGTTTCTTTATAAATACTCTTCGATCTCCTAATAACAACAAAATTACATACTTTTACTCTTTATTATTGTAAATGGAACATCCCATTTTTTTTATAAATGGATATCAATTAACCTGGACTCATTATAAAAAAGGTTATTAACAGTGTTAGTAATTGAATGTAGTGTGATTCACATTATAGTTCACGGCTAGCTAAGATTTTTTTTCAAAATAAAGTCATGAATATTCTAATTTCTAACTATAAAATTAAATATACATTTTCAATTGGGTAACCCCTGGTATAAAATACCTAAAATACTCTTATATAAATTCTCCATTTTCTTGTTCCAATTCCAAAGTTATTATCTCCATCAACTTCTATCTCTACTCCCCTCTATATATAAAATATATACAATCATCCCATAAAGAAAAAATAAATAAAAAAACATAAAATTGCAAGGATAAACTAATTTTTTGAAAGATTAAACTAAAATAGAAAGAGATTATATCTCGTCAAATTTGTAAAATAAATAATAAAATTTATAACAAAGATTATCAAAACAAATCTTTGATGGAAATCATTGTTTAACTCAATTTTTCTCATTTTCCCATTTAAACCAATCAATTGTTTCAACCCAATAACTCATTCAACAATACCATTTCATTATATGAACAAACCCAAAAACACATATACTTCACATACATCGAATCAAATATCGGGTATCAACCCACCTATCTTAGTCTACTCGTTTAAACAATTATTAACTCAAAATAGCTCAAACAACCAGATAATTCTACACTATAATTCCAGAAGATTAGTGTATTGAATAGACTCGTGATACTCTACACTTGTCATGCTTGCTACCAAATCCTCCATTGATGTTCCAACACTCGGGACCAATGTCCCCAAACAAAGTCGTGACAGATAACTTCACTAGCTCCATGAGTATGATCCTCTTTCATATCATAACTTCTGTCATATGGAGTCTCCTTCGACTCACACCACCTAGATATTTATATCTATGTGAGTAAGACACTGAGATACTAGTTGAGTCATGATAATCTCACACTCGGAATCCCCTTTCAATACATTTGAACTTAACTAAAATTAGCATTTTCCCTTTGAAATAATACTAATTTGACTACCATACATACTATAACGTTACGTATACACATACACTAGCAAAGATAAATTCAGATAATCATAATTACCTAGCATACAAGGAAACTATTTAGCAACACTATAAGGCACGATTAATTCACACTCAATAATAATCATATAGACATACCACAAATCCAAATCTCAAAAATGAAAAAAACAATGCAACATTCAATACTACATTGTTGTAATACAAACATCCTAAAAGAGGATTATCTCCTAAACATATACAAAAAGAACTTGAGGAGGATCTTTTACCATCAAAAGGACATAAAGATCATACAACTAAAGAATAATTTATATAATTAAATTTAATTATCTAAATGATCCAATTTTTTTTATTTTATTTAATATTTTGATATATTTGATATTTTTTTATATTTTTTATATCTTTTGTCATTTTTTAATATCTTTTGATGTTTTGGATACCTTTTGATATGTTTCCATTTTTATTTTTTATTTTTTATCTTTTAAGACCTATAAATACCAAGGTCTACAACAATTGTAATCACTTTCGGTCATTGATAAAGTTATTTCATTAAAGATAAGACTATATTGGTTATTGACTTATGCCTAAGGTTCTTATCAAAGGCAACAGGCAACAATCTTTGTGACGAATCTTTTTCCAACTTATCAATCTCATTGATGGTGGTGTTTCTATTATTAATTCTTTTCAACGAGGACAACATCTTTGTGGCAAATCTTCCAAATTCAAAGGTTTTTAATCTCCTTTTAACTAATGTGTTCAATTACTTTAAGACTTATAAGTAAAAGTTATTACACCACACCCAAATCATCCAATCCTACAAATCCAAACAATTATTTTACCATAATAATATTAAAGTCACGTATAGCTCTTTCTCATCTTATAGGCTAACTCTTTCATACATAATTATGATATTTCACACTAGTACATTATAAAACACACTTATGTATCCATTTTTCTCTTGTAAGTCGATCTCTTTGTAATCAAATTCATACCCACTCCATCAAGAAAGAAAAAATAGTATAAACACAAATTCATCTATTCATAATGGTAGTTTCTCATTACACTTTATAATTTCATAATTTAGATCAAATCACGTTTTTCAGTTTTCCAAATTTCAGCAAGCATATAAAGACAACATTCATACTATTTTTTTTTTAATTCAAAAACAATACCTTAAAATTTCAATTAAATTTACTTTCCTTGTCTTAAAGAAGAGTCTACCAACATTTTCCTTGAGCACCCCCACACTACTTAAGCTTGTCTCGTGTACAACAAAACTCTACAAAAATTAGATTGCAATTCCTTGACAACAAAGGGATGAGAATTCATTTAGAACACAGAAAAATCGATGCAAACCCATAAATTTACATGCATTGAAAATCAGAATTGACTTCTAACTAAATGAGCAAATTGCAATTATCTACATGTATAGACTGCTAAGAGCATATTGTACGAGTGTTACAAAAATCTGAAAAATATTTTTTTTCACTTGTTCAATCTTCGAAAGACATAGAAGGGTTGGATTTTATGAGGAGCAGAGAACAGAAAAAAAAATTATGAAGGAGAATAGGTAGAAAGATGTTATGTTTTTTAAAGAAATCCATTTTTATAAATTTTAACTTTTAATAATTTTTTTTTAAAAATAATCATTTATATATTTATTGAGTTTTTCCTGTAAATGTTAAATAAATTTTACTTAATTAATTATTTATCTTTCTAATTTATTGATATTATAAATATCATAAATTTATTTGGATAAAATATTTTTTATCCTTATTTAATTTAGGATAATATTTTACCACAATATAATAAATACAAAATAAGTTTAAAAGTTAAAAATAAAATATCATTATGCAAGTACAAAATTACTTTTTAATTTAACTATTTATAGTCCTGGATTGGTTTAATGTTTTTTAATTTTTTTCCTCGTAGAAATATAATTTCCTTTTGTGATTTTGAGAGTTGGAATTATGTTTAAATGTCAATATTAATAAATTAAACCAGATTATATCATAAATAATCATAATTTAAAAGTTCATTTTTTTCCCAAAATTATTTTTGAGTATAAGTATTTAATTTCCAAGACACACAAATAAAAAGGTTTTTCAGTTTTTATCTTTCTATCTCTCCTATATTGAATAAATAAAGAAGACAAATACAAAATGTACTTTAAGAAAGCTTTTATTTTTTATAATTTGGAATTATAATATTTAATAATGATTCAATTTTGAATTTCTATTTTTAAGTATATGAACTTAGACAAAATTATTTGCACATTATGTACAAATTTTTGTTAGTGCTTTTGAACTGTCTCCTTTTATTGAAAAGAAAAAATACTACCACATATGAACATTTTCATGTCATGAATTTATTTATTTTTTAGATTTTTTTTTTTTAATTTTGTCAACCTTTTTTACCTATAATCTTGTGACTTAAGACCAAATCTTGATGAGAAACCGAATAAAGCGGTTTAAATATAATATTCCAATGGTATCATTGAAAATATATTTCAAATTATACAATTCAAAATATTTTTAGTTAACCTATGAACAATTTGAACTTTTTTCTTGCTAAAACTACGTGTTTTTACATAAAAAAAAGAAGTCACAGTTCATATATGGTAGTATTTTTTTCTAGTGAGAGACCTGTTGTTGGCTTTTAAAACTTTCGAAATACTACACAAAATATCTACGACCCCAAAGGTTGGTTTAAATTTCTACCAGCCTTATTTCTCTATCAAACTCAACTTCAAACTACACGCATTTCAACAAATATTTAATCTGCGCATTTACATGATACTATGATTTAAAAAAATGTAAGTAACAAAAAAGGACTATCTCAACTGAATATTTCAGGCTGTTTCAGACTCTTGTATTAAATATATGCGACCTTGATCGTGCAAGCCATAACGATCTCCAACTAAAGCATAGTGTTATGGGGGCACTACGCATTCCATAATACGGAGTAAGAGTTTTCCCTTGTTTTTGGGGCCTCCTAAGATGATAATTAGTTTGGAAGAAGAAAACATCAAATGTAAGCTATACAGGAAGAAATCAAGCATTGCATTACAGATGTGAAATCAATGACAATGTAGCTAACAGATAACCAAGCCGGGGGGAGAAAGAAAAAATTAATAACGACTGCCCAGGTTTGCTGGAAATACTTACAAGATAGAATCATACAGTTTCCGTTGAAGAGGGAAGAGGAAGATATATACATGTTGGCTGGTTAATAACAAAACTCGTGCAAACTACACCATTTCTGCTATGATTCACAATTGTTTAAAATAGAATAATTACTGTGAGGAGGAGAATGACATTCAGAAAAAAGATGTAAGGAGAATAATGGGTTCAAAATTTTACCTAACATCGTAGTGCAATGCAATCCTCTTCGTTTTGGTTATCAATGTCAGCTACTACTACTTGTGTCCACTCACTATACACGCTCCTCAAAAACACCATACACCACACCTGGTTTTGTCCAGTCAAATTCCTTGTCAAGTTAGAGTATATACTGATTCCCAAAGCTAGTAGAGTCTATTTGACATTGCCAGTCCGGATAGGTGTAGGTAAAATTCTTTCTGATTCACATTTCTTTTTCTCATTTTCAGTTTTCTTCATTTCAAGTTCTAGCTGCTTGCAGTTTTCTTCATGGGCTTTGTTGAACATCCTGGTAAAGTTGAGCAAAGTTGACGCGACTGCAGAAAATTCAAAATAATTACAAGAATAAGCAGTATAGAAATACAAGTAGAGGCATAAATATAATTATACAAGTTGAGAGTGCATTCATTCTTCCCATAAAAGGGATCACAGTCAAGCCTTGCATACCATTCCAGAATAGACTTAGAATTTGCATAAAACGAAATTATCCGTTTTAAGTTGGGAAGCTAAAAACAAAGGCAGTTATTATAAAATTTTAACACTCACATACATGCAGCCAAGTGAAGAATCCATGCACGTACTTTTAGGAAGATATAATTTTGGTGAAGTACAAAGATAACAATATAATAATTATATGCCAATCCGAGGGTGCTCACTTAAATTAGCTATCAAGAAAAGTACCGTATTTCACTCACACACCTTGCTCAAATGGGCAACGAGATGGATCTTCACCAAAATAGAGAATCAATGCATCCACGTTCCTACCCTGTAAACATACACTCTTAAAGTAAAGCATAACCTTTTTAAGGTTTTAAAAGATATAATATATTGTAGAAAGCCTACCACGGTAGAATATAGTGAAGCAATTGAGCGGACTTCAGCTTCAGCAGAACCGAGGAACTCTTTCAGTTTCTGTGGTTAAAACTAAGTCAAAGCCTGGCAATGCATATAATTTATTACAGCATTTAGCAAACAAAAGAGGACTTCACAATTTTAATCTTGCACACGTTCTCCTAAAGTCATAACTTAAAACTCTCACATTAGATCACTCACAGACAGCATGATAGCTCTAATTGGTATCTTAATAATAAGGTTGAAGTCTTTTTTTCTTCCTGTGATCCCAATTATATGATAGGGTCCATTTTGGTTGGATCAGGTAGGATCACGACCTTACTCGTAAAAATAGAAAAATAAGCAAGTTAAACCCGTTTTCCCAAAAATAAAAGCCCAACAACCTATGACATCTGAAGCCTCAGTCTCTTTTTTGTGTGGTTTCTTGTCCAGGGTGCTTGTTCTGATGTTCCTTCTTTTTGTTTGACCCTGTTGGGCGCTTGCTCTGCTTTTTGTTTGAACGTGCTTCTTCTTCATCTTGTAGCATTTCATGAAGAAGGAGGTTCTACTGTTTCTTTACTGGGTTATTGGTTTTGGTGCTGTTTTGGTCTTGATAAATGTCTGTTTTGGTGCTGAAAACGTCTCTACAGCTAAAGACGTAGTTCGTGTTTGACTGATTAGGTTCAATGTCAAAAACTCGGTGTTTTGTATTTGAAGTTGTTTATTAGTTAGTAATTTAGAAGTTATTATTTTATGACTAGTTAGTTGGATATAACCTTTCAGATTGTCAATTTAAGATTGTTTGTAGAGATTGAAAGTCAATTTTCAAATTTATGTTATTGTGTGTGTATATAATAATCTGTATTGATAATCTTAGTGACATGAAGGCAAACTCCATTGACTTTAATTAATGTAGATAGTTCACCACCACCAATAAGTGAAATAATTTTCTTTTTGGTGTGGAAATATGAAACTAGAAGCAGTGAAAATGAATAACCGCAATTTGAAAAAAGGAAACACAAGAGTCCGGGAATCAACTATAGTAGAAGTAAAGGCATGATACCTTGCGAAAAGTTTCTGATATAGGCCCATCACATTCAGCAGTTGAGAGTTCCTGTACTACTTTTTCTAATCCTTTGTTTATAGCTTGCATCTCCTCAGCCAAAAACTTCAATTGGATCTATGCAAAATTATTTAAGCCACTGTTAGTAGAATACCTATCAATATACTGAACAGAAAAGTCTCGAGAAGTTTCGAACCTTTGCTGCTGGCTCTAGGTCAGAAAGATCGTTGGAGAAGTCTAAGACATCCGGTAGTTTGTCAACAAGCACCTATGGAAAATTATGATCACCTTAATATCAGCAGATGAAAAAAAGAACAATCTTTCCCCAAGTTAACATTACAAGTGATTTTATAGCACCGGAAGAAATTCAAACATTTTGCAAAACATAAAAAGGAATACAAAAGGGAATAAATAGCAACATGTACCTTACAAAGATAATGCATAAGAGTCATCTTTTTGTCCCGTGCCCGTGTCTCGGTTAGTTTAAGAAGGCTGTCCAATCTGAATCCAATAGCAGAACCTAAAAGAAGATTGGAAAATATAAACATAGGAGATTGACAAAATGAAATAAATAATGATGAGTAAAAATCTAAAGAAAAAGTAAAAAAATTATGCAAAATGTGAATTATTTAGTTTTCAGCACATATGTCTGAAAAAAGATAATGATTGCTATCGAACTCATACATCATGTTATAAACATTACAGATTTTCAAATGACTACATAATAACCAACTTTAGTGTCCTCTATTTATTTTATATTTTATTTAGAGTAACGAATATTCTATCCCCCTAACCATAATTTCAGGGTGGTGCTTATGACAGAAACCACTCCTTCAGATGGAATATTGTAGTTAAAATAGGGAGTATGTTATGTAAAGGAAAAAATGTTATGTTAGGAGTTATATAACACTCTTGTTTTTGTTGTTGTGATATACACAGATGTTATGTTCCTCTTCAAACTTTCTTTGTTGAGAGTGAGTGTTGTTAGCAGATATTGAATTGTGTTTAACAATTTGGTATTGGATAAGCCTGCAACGATGGTGACTACAAAGAACTAGAGACATGCATGGACATAATGGAGAGGACGATGGTGGATTCACAAGAATTAGCAACACCATTATATTCAAACCCTCGATTTCAAGCAGAAAACATGGATTCAAATCTTGTAAGATGTTGGAAATCGGTTTGATGATGGAGCATTTATTGACCCATTTGCTGAACTGGCAAGACTGAAACAAGAAGGGTCTTTAATTGAATATCAGGAGAATTTTGATAACCTTTAGGCTCAGGGTGATGATTTCTGAGGAGAAAGCTTCAAATATTTTCTTTTTCTTTCAGGCTTGAGTGCAGAGTTAGAGATGGACCAATGCTACTTGCTATACAAACACAACAATTTCAGACTGTATTCCATGTGCCTACTCAATTACCTCCAAAAAGAAGGTATGATCATAAGATTATTCTAACAAGTAATATACCTGTTTGGTTAAAGCCATACAAATACTCAAATACTCAAAAAACTGAGATTGAGAGGCAAGATAAAGCTTTATTGTTCACGGGCAGTTCAAGTTGCTATGCATCACCTCTAGTTTTGGTTTAAGAAGAAAAATGGGTCTGGGAGATGTTGCACGGATTTAATTGCTGTCAAAAATAAATTTCCAACACCCTTAATTAAAGACCTCTTGGATAAATTACATGGTTCCATGTATTTTCCTAAACTAAACCGGATTTAAGGAGTGGTTATAATCAAGTGAGGATGCTCGAGGAGGATATTTACAAAACAACTTTTAGAACTTCAATGTGGAGACCTTGTGTACTTAAAACTTCAACCTTACAGGCAGGATACGTTGGCTAATACCTCTTTTCACAAACTAGTTGTAAGGTATTATGGCCCTTATAAAGTGTTAGATTGAATTGGAATGGTTTCCTATAGTTTAAAATTACCAGCAGGAACAAAGATTCATAATGTATTCCATGTGTCCTTATTGAAGAAATACCATGGTGACAAGCCAGCTCCGCTCAACTACCTTTAATGAATGAAGAAGGTGAAGTTGTGCCACAACCTCTGGCAGCGTTAGACAGAAGAATTAAATAGAAAGCTACATCAAATTCAATGGAAGGAGACTAATTTAGAGGATGCTGTATAGAGAGAGCTACATCAAATGTAGCTTCAATTTCCAGACTTTGATTGGAATTGTTAGAAATTGGCCTTGAGGTCAAGTCCAGAGTAGACGGGAGGGACAATTGTTAAGAGTTAAAATAGGGAGTTTATGTAAATGAAAAAACTGTCATGTTGAGGGTTATATAACACCATTGTTTTTGTTGCTGTGACATACATAGAAGTTTGATTGTCTAGTGATATTTCTTTTTAGGGGTATCTTTTATTACTAAAGGAGGGTATTTAGGGAATGATTGATTGTGTTAGAGGGGAACGGGGTTGGTTATATCTCCCCTTTGTAAAAATGTTGGGATCATTCTTGGGCGTTAGTTTGGATATTTGGAGCAGAGAGATTCCTTTCTTGCTTGGGAGAGCTCTGCTCTCAAGAAGCTTGCCTTCTTGCCTGTCAATTCTGTTATTTTCCTTCTCCGACTCCAGGTACCTCTGATACACATTGTATCAGCGTATATTCAAGAAGAACCAAGATAGAAAAAGTTTCAACATCAATATTTCGATTACATATGTGGCATAACAAATGCATTCATCTAATTAATATAGTTTTCACTTAACCAGTCTTAATTGCCATTGACAGGTGAGACTGCTTTAGTAACAACATCCAAGCACACACATTGTTCTCCAAATTAAAATGAATAATATGGTTGATTAATGAAGAAAATATTTTGATCTGAAGTGTCAAGGAACAAAGGAGCAGAATACTGATGGACTTTATTTTATTTTTGAAATTGAATAATAAACAGAGGAACAATAGCTTGCCCTCTAAGAAAAAAGAAAGAGTTCAAAGTTTACAATCACAACTTGGCGAGGGGTAACAATAAAGTAAATTACAAGAGGTAAGGAAAACAAATAAGGGACACTAACACATACGAAATCACACGAAATGCGGTTTGAATACCATGCACAGAGGCCATAAATTATAGATATTTTCTAAATATTATGGTACTTTTCTTTGTTATAAACTTGAATGGTCCGTGTTGCATTTATCTGCTGTGAATATTTATTTAAACATACCCCTGGCTGTTCCTTGGTTCAAAGCATTTCCTAAAGAAAGTATTGTATGCATAATTCTCTTTAGTTTGACCGAATTCCTGATCTGAAAAAAGAAACAAACTCGAAAAAATGAGAGAGAGAGAGAAACTATGTTGCAAAAAGAGGTTTAAGTAAAAAGGAATAATCATGCCTCTTCTGAAGCAGCATTCACAACAAGCAGGCTCTTTCTTAGGTCAGAAACCTACATAAAAGTATCATGGTCAAACTGTTAATAAGTTTAAGTCCATTTTTTTTCTGGTAAAGATCCATGAAAAGAGTAATATATTAACCTGAGAGCGAAATTGAATCTTGAATGAAAAAACTCTGAGCTTGGATTCCACTCGTGGTACTTTCATCAATTCCATTAAGAACTGTAATGAAGAATTTATGAAAATATAATTCAGATTCATGCCAAGAGAGAATAGAAATGCAGTTTCCGTGATTACGGTTAAAACTGTACAATCAATGCTATAATTTAAATATTCATAAATCTTGCACTGACAGAAGAGATCCAAAATTACAGGCACCAAGTCCTGAAACCCTATATACCTGTTCACATCTTCCTAACTTCTCCCTATCCCCGTTATAACCCTGTTCAGAATAAATGAAGTTGTGAAATTTTGGAAAAGAAAGAGGATACTCGTTATAAGATGAACATAGCATAGTTTTTAACCATAATTTAATCTCCCAACCTTGAGCAATTCCATTTCCTCTTTTGTTGGACAGAACTTTATGAGGTTCTCAACCTGATCAGAGTCCAGTGCTGACTCTTCCAGTGCTAGCACTGAGGTCTGTGAATATTTCAAATGGACCACTATTAATGAATATAACACACAAAAATGGTTTAAGGAAATAGTTAACAGTTCTACAGATATTTCATATAAAACCAAGACTTCTCATTCACTTTATATCTTCCAGAATCACGACACAATAATTATTTCATACATCCTTCCCACAATAAAATAATCATTCCAATCAATTTGCAAATATCAAGCCTCATTTAGTGTAGGCTCAAGAAATAAAGATTCTATGATAGATTTTGATTTATTTACTCTTTCAAAATTCACTATTTTTAATTTCTAACAAATGCATCAAAAATTTTGCTTCGTAACTTGCAAAATCATTATAAATATCTTTGAATGAAAATCATATACTGAAAACACACAAAAACAATGCAGCATGCCCTCAGTATGCTACAGTCATACAAGTTTGAAAAAAGTATTTATGTTAAAACATTCAGATCTTCGTTTATTTCAAAGAGAAACCAATTTCCAATAAATAGATAAGACAGTTTAGGTGAAGAAAAAATAAATTAAAAACAATAATGGAAAACAGGAAAAGGATGAGAAGAACAAGTATACTGTGCTCTTTATAGTTATGCTATAAAATTTATGCCAACATTCATAGTTTCCAATGAAAACAAATCACTAACATATTCTAGGATGACTATTAATCAAAATTCAATTTTCAATCAAATCGTAGTTCCCTTATTAACTAGGACTCAATCTTAATTAAAAAAAAAAACATTTGGTTTTCTTTCCTACATTATTAGACCATAAACGTAAATGTCAATCTTACCATTAAATCATGCAAAGGCACTTTCACTTGGGAAAGCATGATTTCACAGTTATATGCTCGCCTATGCTCAATCTGCAAGGAGTGATAAAATCAATCTAAATCAAAATAAAAAGGATTATAATTTTGTGGTGACCACAAACTATATATTAATGAGAAAAAAAAAAGATAAATAGAACCTACTTTAGGGACTATGTCACACTGACAAACAGAAAACACTGATTATTTTCAACATTGCACCATGCAAGTGAACTCTTATAGTTGTAAATACGTGAAAGGGAGAGACTACCACAGATAATATTGGTGGTTTTAAGATGGGTTGATGATATAATATAATAGTGTTCAAAAGTAATTATGTGAACATTAATTTTGATTCTTCAGTTTGTCAACTCTAAAGGTTTCCTTCAAGGAAAAGCTGATAGATGAAACCACTTACAACTTTATGGCTGCATATAACCAACATAAAATGACAACTACTGGTTATTATAAGTACTAGGAACTATAGCTCTTTCCTAGTAATTATTTTCTTGCATTTTCCCATCACACTCGGGTATAAACAACTAGATTATGTAAAAATCCACAAGCAATCTTAGTGGTACTACAAACTGAAAATAATTACCAGTTGCACTTTTTCAGATTTAGGCCCAGCTGAGCTTTGGACATTTGACTTTTTGGCAATACCTGAAGTTGGGACTGCTGCTGAGAAGAGATTCTCAAGCTCTGACATATCAATTTCTGGGGCCCTACATTTAGATAATAAAAGGGAAGGCAGGTAAGATACGATAACAATTGAAAGATAATCTGTCCTAAGAAATGAAGCACCATAGCCAATCAACATTACTTGGAAGCTTCACCAGACTTCGGTGACTCTGCCCACAAACTTCCTTGCACTGCTCTAGATAGTTTCAACCAATGCAAAGGCTTCAACCTTTTAGTGTTATTCTTTGAGGTAATTGTTCGCGATAAAATTCCCTTTAAGTTAGTTGCTGAACTAGATCGAGCGTTCACAGAAAGAGATCCTGAAAATGAACTGCCTGATTTTAGACCTCCTTTACCAAAGGGCATTGGAGGAGGTGGAGCAGCAGGTGCTCCAGGTGGAGGTGGAGGAGCAGGTGCACCAGGAGGAGGGGGAGGAGCAGGCGCACCAGGAGGAGGGGGAGGAGCAGGCGCACCAGGAGGAGGGGGAGGAGCAGGTGCACCAGGAGGAGGGGGAGGAGGAGGGGGAGGCGCAGGTGCCTCAGGAGGAGAGGGAGGAGCTAGAGATTTTTGCAATGATGAATTAGTGTGATTTGAGTAAAGTACTTCACTTGAAAGTGGAGGTGGAGGTGGAGGTGGTACTATAGTAAAACCTGCAACTTCCCCAGAGAGACAAGGAGGTTTAAACCTAGTAGGTTGCTCCTCTTTTAGAGAAAGGGGAGGAGAGGGTCCATCTCTAACCTGTGGCGCCACATTCATATGTGATAAAGGAGAAGGATGGGGTGCAGCTTTAACATGCAGTTCTTTCTTTGGAGGAAGAGGAGGTGGTGGAGGAGGTGGTGGAGGTGGTCTAGCTCGAACTAGTCTATGATCATTTACTGGAGGAGTGGGAGGAGGAGGCGGAGTTGGAGGTCGTGGAGGGGAAGACTCTATTCTTGTTTTAATAGGAGGAATCTCATCCACATTTTTGGAAGAAAGTGAAGGAGATGATTGGGTTGAAGTAAGTGTTGGAGCTGAAGGACAGGAAATGATGTCAGCCAGTAACTTGCTATGAAAAGTAGATGACAATTGGGTGTCAGGTGTAGGGACAGAAATAGATGAATGACTTCTGTCTTGTGATTGGTGTCTTGATTGCAAAGGCACAACATAATAAGAAGGGGGAGATTTTGTTTGGCAAGGAGAATCATGAGCTTCTTTATCACTAGTGGATTGAGGCCTCAAAGGAGGTGTTCGAGGGGAAAACGAAGTATCGGTAGAAAATATGGCAGGATGAGGTGCTTGCAGTTTTATGTCAAGATTTGTAGGTCTTGTTGGACATTTATTGGATTCCGAGGTCCTTTTAGAAGTTCTGACTGAATCTTGACAAATATTGTTAGGTATACTATGTTGCTGCGGAATACCCTCGAACTTGTTGGTCTTCTCCTCTTTTCTACTCATACGGGATGTCTTGGTTGAGAATGAAGACCGTACCTCTTCATTCAAATTCCCTTGAGGCGTTCTAGGACCTTTTTCATCTAAGCTATCATTCATAGTCGAATCACTTATAAGTTGGAGAGCATTTAGGGCAACATCTGCCTTGGGGTTCATCCAGTCTACATGGCTAAAGATCTCTTGAACCTTGGCAAATGCTTCCATTGGCAGTCCATCCTTCTCCTCAAAGCATGAGGTCCTATCGGCAACAACAATTGCAGCATCCATCTCTGAGAAAAGGATCTTAATACAAACATAAACCACAAAAATAAATTCACCGTTAGGAATGTACAATCAGAAGCATCATGATTACTGTTGGAAACAAGTTGTACCTCAACTCTAAAATCGTTTGGAAAGTGATCTTTAGCATCCCATAAAATGTCAATTTCATCCCGGTTAAGCATCAAAATATTAGATCTAACAAAGGCTGTGTTAAACATGATTCGAAACATCATCCTTTCACTCTCCATGTCACCATTAAAGTTAATAGTCTCAATGACAACGTCACCTTGAATATGGCAGTTGATATCAATTTTAATAAGTTCACACTCTCCCTGCAACACAAAAACAAGAAATTGCACAATAATTGCATAAGTTATTATAGCAGATTCCAGATGCAACTTGCTGGGTAGAATAAATAAGCTGACACACCATGTCTATTACAACAGCAAAATTTCGGCAAACAAAAATATTTATTAGAATTTAAAGAGAACAAGCCTGTCCTGAACTCAATTTTCTAAAGCCTATATCCATAAGGTGTATTGAAATATGACTAGGATCTCTTAAATGCTAAACATAGATTTTACAAACATGTTTCTCCTTTCTTCTTTTAAGTACGTCCCCCTTTTTTTCTTTTGCATTTTTGGGATAATCGCTGCCAAGTGCAGCCTCTTGATCAAAACTAAGACTTATCTTAAATGTAGCCCCCATATTTGTCAAGGAGGAATCAATAACCAATGTTGTTCATCAGTATCACTATAAGCTTATGTTTCAAGGTTCAATTCACGTTGCCAAAACATAATTATTAAAGATCGTTTTGATAACTAGAAAAACAAGTTTGAGCTGCAATTTAGTGGTTTATAACTATTTAAAGTTAAATCATATGAAAAGTGTACAACACAATTTACAAAAGTATTCTGCAAATCAAAATGGCCTTAAATACAACGAGAATTGAAGAAGGAAAAGAGAAAAAGAGATTTTTCCCTATTACATCTGAAAGCCTTTTTGCCACAATTTATGAGATTGCAAATGATCTCAAGAACAGGTACAGATTTATTTCGGCACTTTTTTGCAAAATAGCAGTAACACCAAAGTCTTTTCATCTGCTGAAAACAATAAATTTCAGGATAATAGTTTTCATGATATATGTAATCAGTGCATGCCTTCTATAAGGTACAGGCTCCAAAATAAAATCAACGAATTGTAATATCAAAAACAGGAGGCTCAAGAACCCAGAGCAATTCACTTGAAAGCATGAGGTAAATTCACATACCTGCTTAAAGGCCCGAACATTTTTGCTTCTCTTGGGCGTTGAGTACAACATTTTGGGAAATTTATCAGCATTAAAGGGATCCTGTCCATAAATTCTAAACACAGGATGACAACCACCTTCACTGTCAAAGTTTGGGAAGAGTCTGAGAATGATGCAGTCCAACATAAGTGCCCTGTCCAGAGGAGGCCAATCTAAGGCCACATTCCTCCTGGAAATATACAGCAGATACCTCAGTTGGGAAGGGATAGGATTCAACGGTGACAACAAATGCAAAAGCTCGTGAGGAGCCTGCCTGTAAACCATATCGAGAGTCCTCTGCTCCCCAGTATAAGCCTTTCTATAAATCAACAATGCAGCCAACATGAAAGCCAAAACAGGCCAACCACCAGGTTCACAATGCATCAGCAACATATTGTCTTGCCCAAGCGAGAGCCAGCTTTCACCAGACCTCAGAAAGTGGTGGATGAGCTCCATTTTTAGCACGGGAACACCTTGGTAGTGCAGAGGATAGTCCATGATAGTAATGTCATGCTCAGACATGATACTTCCCATCTGAGTCTTGGTACCTTCCTCGCGAAAATTGAAAATAAGAATCGAAGCATCAGGCAAGTTCTCCTTAAGTCGACCAACTATCCCGTCCATGTAATCTTTGTAATTGTAATTCCCTTCTTTCCATGTATCCGTGGTGAAGCAGCAATCAAAAACTACATTCACAGTGAATCTTCATTGTCAATTCCAACAACAATCACTAACTCAACTCCTAATGATAATAACAAGTTAAAGTCATTTCAAATTGAACAAATTATTCCCTTTGAAATCCAATCCACCCGTCATTGCCACATTTCCAAGCAATCAAACAGACACCAAATGTTCCACGAATCATATATTTTGAATTGCTAAATCATTTTCCACAAATTGAGAACGAGAAAAGCAGAGAAAGTACCGTGAACTCTCTCGCAGATCTCGAGGAGGCCATCTGGAGGCTTGCGGAAGAACAATTTGCGGAGCATAGCCAACGTCCGCGAAGCTTCAGATTCAGGCTTCACTAACCCTATCCCACGCGATGGATTCGAGAACCACAAATTCTCATTCGGCAGAGCCTAACGTAACGTCACGATTTGCCTTGAGCTTTACGCCACAAAATCGCTCAGCAGCGCTTTCGCAGAAGAATGCAAGAATGAACGAAACGAGAGTTTGGATGGATTTATCGTCGCTTCTGTTTCTCTCTTTTTGTTTCTCAGTGAAAAGAAAAAGAAAGTTTTGCGGGGGAGATGGGTCCGTTCGTTTTATTTCTCGTATTGTATCGTAGCTGAATAACGTCACTGCAGTTGAGGTTACCAACCGACTCACACTCAGCGGTTGCTGACGTGGACGCCCTTACATGATACACGTGTACCACGTGATATCCATTACGGGTAATTTAATTACTGTTATTTTCCATTTTCGGAAATTTCCCGTATGGCACGTGTCTCTATCATAGTATGATAAGTGTTCGTTAGTTGTTAGCACTCGGATGTTGCATGTCGGATTTTGTTCTACGTGTCTCCACCTAAGACTAACTATCAATAAAACATTGCGTTATTATTATATTATATTACAAATTTTTAATAATTTGGTGCGTTTATTTTATGAGTTAATAGGCACATTTAGCATAAAATATTTTCGTTAAGGTAGTATTAATAAAAATCGAAGAATTTAGTATTTTGTTCTTCTTAATTTTGTGTATACCTTCCACTACTTCTAGCTTCCTAACTAATTTTCTCAGCAATCATTAACTAGTCCGATTCCTATCAAAATGCTAGAAAAGAAAAATATGATAAGTTACCTATTGAAATAGAATATGTACACATCAAATTTAAGTGTTCACTTTTCTCATATAAATAAATAAAATTACTTATATTTCTCTAAGAATAAAAATAATAAAGAATTAAAACAATTATAAAACATAGTCTTCTTTATACATAATTATATAAATTTGTATAATGAAGTTTGAAACCAAGTAACTTCTTTATGTTCAACTGAGGGGACAAATAAATCTTAAATTTGAAAAATTGTCTTAACTAAGGAGAAAATTAAAATAATGAAAAGAGAAGAATTAGTTCGATGGGAAAAGGAATTTTAAGTTGATAACGGTTAGAGGTATTTCTTGTGCTTGAAGATTTATCATGATTAAAGAGTTAAAGGAAAAAAAAAAAGATGGTGAGTAGTCAGAAAATGTTTAAAAAGTTAAAGAATGAAAAAATAAAGGGTTGGTTGGGTTAAGGCAGAAAGAAATTATAGTAATTGTGGGTTGGAAGACAGTAATTTGGACCACCAAACAAACTATGTGGTAGCTAGGTTTCTTAGAAAGAGGGAATATGAGCTGGGGATTTCAACAATAATTGACCAACAACCTTCACTAACACAATTGTTTTTAGGGGTGGCAATGCGGGCTGAAAATACTAGCCCGCCCCGCATACTCCTTGGCCCGCGGGTCGGTCCGCTTTTTTTTTTTAAAAAAAGATTATTTTTTTTATTTTTTTTTTTTTTTT
>Ga0209589_1003296_pt1 | contig 28247 bp, 15 predicted proteins | sample CowpeawhiteBW_FD_187525 | JGI IMG/M metagenome (GOLD analysis project Ga0209589, IMG submission 187525) | Root nodule microbial communities of legume samples collected from California USA - Cow pea white BW (SPAdes) (version 2) | ecosystem: Host-associated > Plants > Roots > Nodule | place: USA...
TTTTTTTCTATTAACATTATTTTCTATTAACAACTTTTAAACCATTTTAAATAAAGTTCAATGTAAAATATTAATTAAATGAACTTAATTTGGTTAAAAATATTTACTTGAAATATCAATTTTGATGGAAATATTTGTGTACATTTATACAGAAATTAAATTTGATTTCAATTTGGAGAGGGACAAAATTGCAAATTTTTACAAAAATTGGGACTAAATTGAGACAAATTAAAATAAAGGGACCAAATTGAGACTAAGAAAATGACACGTGGCATAATACTGACACGTGTCACTGTCACTGCCACGTGGCATGATGACAGTTTGACACGTGGCAATTTTTTTAATTTTTTAAAAAAATTCAAAAAAAAATTCAAAAAAAAATTAACAAAAAAATTCAAAAAATCGAGGAACTGACACGTGGCACTCCCTCTAACGGTGTCAACGTTGACTTAACGGCAAGGGCAAACGTGAGACGTTTCAACAAAAAAGGGGACCATTTTGAGACTTTTAAAAATTTGGATACCATTTTGAGATTTTGACTCCAAAATGGGAACCAAACGCATAATTAAACCAAAAAAAAAACTAAAAACAGAAAAGGGATGGAGAATTGAATCTTAACAAAAACATAAATAAATTAGTTATTCACCCGAACAATTTGATTTTTTTTTATTAGCGAATTTGATTGACTTATCTTTTCCCTTAGTTTACTATCATACATAAATAATTTTTTAGGTTAATAAAAAAATTTCTACATCTTATTTATAAATTTCTATATTTGTTTGATGTTTACCTATTGTAACACCCCATTTAATTAATGACGCTACTTAAAGGAATGTCACGCGGAATAGTATTAGAAACGAAGTCCTGGAGTGTAGACACTACTCCTCATGATTATCCAAGAGAAACTCGAATAAGAAAAGGGCACACTACGATGCCATAACAAAGTATAAAATATAAATCAACAACATTTAGAATTTTAAGCCTAAAGACCAGCGGTACACGGGCCATAGCCCTAAAGGAAAGTTCAAGTAAACTTAGATCCAGTCCAAGCAAACTATGCAGCGGAACCTCCATCACCCTGATAATTGTGGGGAGTTTTCACCTCTGCTCACATTAACAAGTTGATGATCATTGTAAAAGAAAAGACCACACCACAGAACATACAACAAACAACAGAAGGGTAAGCTAGAGCCAAAATTAGTTTCATCATGCAATTAAATATACTTTCACAGTCCAATATACATACATCATCCAAGCATGTTATGACCTTCCAATCAATACACTAAGACTCAACTCGACTCCTCCGGATACATATAATCTGGTCGGATTCAGCGGATGCTTGCACTTGTGGTGGATACCTCTGCTCACCCCCGAGCTATGTGTTACAAGTGTTACAATGAATCAATCCCTCACACACAAGGTTAGCCCTTAGTGAGTTTCAGGCCTCCAGCTACTCTCACCACAAGAGACAGTCCGCTCTAAGTGAGACTAACTGACTCCTTAGAGTGTCAGGATGCAACCTTACCTTGAATCCTTACCAAATTATATAGATGGGGCACCACCATGGACACCCACTAATAGGGGTCATGGAATTACGTCCTGACCACTGAAGGACGACCCTGAAACCCCACCTAGGAATGTTCAAGGAATTACGTACTGACCTCATACCAAACATATTCAAGCAACCAAACAATATTATTCATGCGTTTAAAATCGTATACCCACCTCTATGGTCCATCCTCATTCACATTCCATGTTGAGTCCATACTATCTCATTCTTCCCAACTCATGAATACATAATTTTATCTCATGCCAATACCATGTCACTTTGATTACCAACCATCACTTTCATTTCCCATGCCAAGATCACATAATCACATCAATCCAGTTCATAGTCACCGATTTTGTCATACATTTCACATGCCTCATGCAATAAATGGAATATATCATAAATTGAGAAACTCACAACAACTCAGCGAAGAAAATAGCATGGCCTGCAGCGGACCTTGCTTAAGCCAGAAGCCCTCGCTCAGGCGAGAGGGGTTCCCTCGCTCAAGCTACAGGCTCTAGCATAGGCGAGACCGCGACAGAGACCCTAGGAGATTCTCGCACATTCGCTTAGGCGAGCCCTCCCTCGTCTGAGCGAGACAACCCCTCGCCCAAAGGTGAGGTTCCTCGCCTGGGCTAAACTGCAGCGACACCTCAAGACTTTCACGCCTTCTCACTTAGGCGAGCATCTCTCGCCTGAGCAAGATAGTGCCTCGCTTATAACAAGAGCACTTCGCTTGACTGAGAGTTCGTGAGTGTCACCTTGGTCTGTCCCTGTCAGTCTCGCCTGGGCGAGTCGGTCTCGCTTAGGCGAGAACAACAGATCTCGCCACTGTTTCCCTACAATAGTCGCATTTTCACAACCAATACAACTACACATGGCAATCCAAACATTCACAGCAACTTACTGACTATACAAATATCAAGTAACTTCCAAACAAACCAAAAAAATATAGACTAAAACTCATAACTCTAGCTTCCCTTACCTAGAAAGGAGCTAATATCGGGCTTCGACTCTTAAACCAATGGGACCGACAACTCCAAGAGCATATCTAAGAACTAGAACCAATAACACAGAACATAAACGAGGTTACTAAAGTGGGCCTCTAGTGGAAAAATACAAAAAAGAACATTGAAAGGAACCAGTAGGGGTTGGGGTTTAACTTATGTGAAGATGAGCTGAGCTTAGAGCTAGCTTGACCAAGATTGGGGCTAAACCCTAACAGAGCCTCTGTAGGGAGAAGGAGAATGTGAGAGTACTGTGTCTACAAGAAAGACAGAAGTGAAAGGGGTTTTGCTGCCTTAGGAGCCTTGGACACCCTATGGGTCAGCCCTTAGGCCCATTAGATTAGGAGCAGTCCTTTAAAAATTAGGACAGAATAAAAAGAGGATTTTATACCTATACTAAAATTTGAGACATTATATTTTCTCTATTTAAATTGTTCTTTTAGAAAGGAAGTTGAATAAACAAAAACAAAAACTTTTTCTTAAAAAAATGAAAAGACTCGAAGTAATTATTAAACCATACTAGGAAAATTAAAATTAGAAGAACATAGTATAAAAGAATTTAGATGTGACCACAAGAAGAGCTAATTTAATTTTAAGAAATACTATTATCAATACATATAATATTAATAAGCTTGACTTGAATTATTTATTTCAAAACAAAACCAACAATTTAAATGGAACCAATCAATCACGTTTATTTAAAAATGTTAATAAGTTGTTTAAATTGAATAATCTTATTAATAATAATAATAATAATAATAATAAAAGAGAAATAAATATATACAAATAAAAATAATATAAAGAACGAAATTATAGAATTAAACTACATATATTTATTTTATAAAGTACACAATGTAAAATTAGAACTGCATGAAATGGTTCCGTTTTATAAAAGGTTTACATATTAGATTTATTTGAAGCTAAAGTTTTAATAACGCATTTTAATTTTAAAATTTGATGCAGATTTAATTAAAATATAAATTTATAAAATTTTAAAAATTATATTATAATATAAAATATTAAAAATCATATAATATAATTATTGGATAAAATATTACAAGTGTCGATAAATTTTAAAAATTATAAAAATATATAAAAAATATAAAAGATATATTAAAAAATAAAAAATTTGTTACTTTATTTTATCTATATTATATATGTATAATAAAATATAAAATTAAATGACTTTATGAGTTTTTTATAAAGATATAAATTTATTAGTTGGAGAATTTTTTGTTTTCAAACACGTATTTAAGCGAAATGCAACTTAAACAAAGTGCAGAGAGTTAAACAAAAGATTATTGTATCTACTAATTTTATGTCACCGAACTTATAAAAATGAGAAACCCATCGGAAGAGAAATTATTACTAAGACACGTGTCACCTTTCCATTGGCAAAACCAGACTGCCCCTGACTGAGAGTGAGAGAGTTGCCAGGCAACGATGCCCCGTGAAACCTGCTCACACAACTTGAACACACAGCCCATTCACTTTCCCAAACTGACCAAACTAGCTGTATTCATAATCAACGGCCTCCGTTCTCTCTTCCCTCAAACACAAGACAGATCAACGCTCCAAAATCCCCGAACATAACCTTTCGTGTCAGTTTCTGTCAGCCTCGGATTGCTCCACCACCATCACCTGCACCCCGCTTTTATCCACACCCTCCTCAGGTGCTGTTCCCACTGCGCTCAACACAACTCCACCACTTCCTTTCGCTTTAGGGTTCTCACTTCTCACTCTGCGCATTTTCTCCATTTCCTTGTTCTCTTCTTATATAACGCTGTTTCCGCAGTGGTTATCATCGTGGCTCTCCAGTGGTTTCGTGGAATGTTTGGGATTTTGAGAGATGGAGGGCGCGTGGCAGAGGAATTGTGATTCGCCGTTTCAGCCGTCCATGTCTGCGACGGTTTCCTCCGTACTGGCGCCGGAGCCGGTAACCTGACTCTGCTCTGCTCTGTTTGTTTGTTTGTCTGAGCTGTTTCTTTCGGTTACTGTGATTACCTGTGCGTTTCGGTTGTTACAGTTTAGTTCTGTTCGACTCCGTGTTAATTACGCATTTTCATGCCAATTTCCACATAAAGAACGTGAAATCTACTATGCATTGCTTAGAAAAAAAAAAAACACGCGTCGAGTTGTGTTGGATGATAAACCAAATATGCAGTAATGCGACGACGAACGTACGTTTCGTGAATGTTCTTATCTGTAACCTGATAAATTGCTTTGTTGTTTCGATGCAATGCAATGTAATTTATCATTGTTCAACCGTGATGACCATGTAAACTCTCCGTAATTTTGTTGGTGCTGTCATTATTATAATATATATATATATATATATATATATATATATATATATATATATATATATATTCCTACGAACCAATGCTATTTAAAGAAATTATGTATCGTGTCACGTGATTCGCATAGTGAAAGATTTTTGTTTCGTGTTTATTTAGGTTTCGAGTTCTCTACGAAATGGATTCTACTTGGAAATCGTCTATGTTTGTATTATGCTCACTCCTTGAACTAATAATTGGTAATGTGGTTGTGTTATAGCGATACGTTATTTGCTGTCTTTTTTAATGAAGTTTTAGTTGAGATATTACAGTACTAATACTAATAGTCACTACGTTTCAATTTATTTTTTATAGGAACCAATTCTATTTAAAGGAATCATGTGTATTGTGTCAAGATTTGCATAGCGGAATTATTTTTGCCTCATTTATTGATGTTTTGAGTTTGTAAAAAAATTCCAATAGTGGGACTCAAATCTAATTGAAAAGCGTCTATGTTTGCACGTATATACACTTGAATTAGTTAGTATCTGGTGACGTGGCGTGTATTAGTGATACTTTATTTGCTGTCTCTTATAACGAACTTTTAGTTGACATATCACAGTAGTTTGATTGGATACACTAATTGTAGTAAATTTGATCGAACAAGAACATTCATTGGAAACTGGGAAAGCTTTTTTTCTTTGGAAATAATGCATCTGCTCGGGATCTGCAGGTTTTCTGTTTTTAAATTAAAAAAATTAATATAATGAGAAAGAACATGGATGTTAGGACCCCAGATGTCCTTAATTTTTTTTTTCTTAACAAGGTCTTTACTGACAATTAAGAAATAATATTCCGTCTAGTTTTGAAAATTTCTGACAGTGGTGATGAATTGCTGAGCAGAAAAGGTTTGCATTTGGTTGGTAGTTTTCGGTTTGGGTGGCCTTTTTTAGAGTGGATAGGTTGTCATTCAACTTACAAAAATGATATTATTAATTTGGTTTGTTTTGGATCTCATTACTGCTCCTTTAGTGCACTAATTGTAAATTGTTTATGTGGCCTTGCCTATGATCATAATTTGTTTTCCGTGGAGGCTACTGTTGTCTAGTAGCTTCAAAATTCGTTTGAGCATGATGGGAATTTTTTCATAGTATTTATTCATCTTTGGGAATAGCACGCTCATCTTCATTTGCAACCAAATGAGTATGAACACTTAAAATAGCGGCTTACCTATGTTGGATACTTTGAGTAATCCTAAATGCATTTTACATTTTTTTCTGCTTTTTCTTTTTGAACTTTTATGGCATTATAGACGGAAATACTACAGATACAATAACTGGAGAAGTTGAAATATTTTATCAGGTGACAACAGCTAATGCGCCCTTGCTCTCTTTTAAAACAGTGATTATCTTTTGGTTTAAGTCTTATGTATTTTGTTAATTTCATTCTTTATATTTTGTATTATGGTTATTTAATGTTCTAACAGTTATGCTGCATCTGGCTCACATGTTGTATCTATGCTTTATGGTCGCCAACTTTGCATGTACTACATCATTAATAATACCGTCTTTAAGAATTTTTTTCTTTCTTTTAAGATCTCTGTGTTTTTATTAGTACTCTTGCTATTTTCATAGATCTCTTTTATCATGTTCTTTTAAATAGGAGATAGATGCAAGTTATCTTTATCCACAATTTGCCCATGGTTTAAGATCAAAATTTGTTGGAGGGATGCAAGGCCCTATTTACCCAAGCTTTCCCCTCTCAACCACCCATGGATCAGGCCAAACAGATGCTGGAAATTCTTTTCTGACTCTACTTTATGGTTCTCCATCCTCGTTACGGTATGATTTTCAGAATATGTCTGAATGCAAGCTTGGCATGTCATCTGGTGATAATACTGATGCTATTGGGAATTCTGTTGTTGGTTCTATAGAAAGTGGAACCTTCCGGACATCCGTTGTGGGGTTGATAACAGAAAATTTGGTTAACTGTAACCTGCAAAGTTGGGTGAATAATTTTCCTGAGATTTCTTCTAGAGCAATGGTTGGTTTGAATAATAGTAGTAATTTTGTCTTCCATAATATCTGGGCAAGCAATACTGCTACTCAGCACACAGTTCCTGGTGATACAAAAGCGGCGGAATCTTTTTCTTTTCCAGGTCAGTGCCGAGGTACATGCACTGCATTTGGTCTGAACGGTCGCTGCTCAGATATTCACACTACACCAAATGATGCTTTAGAATGGAGCTCATCTAAGTATTCAACTCCTTATATGAGTGGGTGTCCTCGTGTGTTCTGCATGGGAAAAAGTGAGTGGTAGAAGCTTATAGTGTCCTATTGAATAAGATATATCCTTGGTTATTGTATAGATAGCTCACATTTCCAATTTTAATTTAAAGGTGGCCAGCTTCTTCTTAGCCATACAGGGCTTCTTGGTGTTGTTTGCTCATGCCATTGTTCCCACATGTCTGTTCTTAAGTTTTGTGAGGTGAATCCCGTAAAACTGGTTCTACTCTATAACAATGTTTAGTCACACCCTTCTTGAGCAGTTGATTTCACATTTTTATGCACAATTAATGCTTACTGGTTTGTCTTCTCTGATATTGCAGCATTCAGGTTTACATGGCGGTGATCCAGGGGATGCTGTTTGTATGGAGAGTGGGGAGACCATTTCACAATGGCGGAAGGTTTACTTTTTGAAGTTTGGGGTAAGTCGTAGCTCTCATGCCATTTTTTTGTTGATGTTTCTTGATATATAATGTATGCTATTGTGTTTTGGAGACGAGTGTTTGTACTTTATCTTTTGCTTATTATTACATTAGGAATTTATCATCTTCTTTGTTCTGAGTGTTGATGCTTTGCTTTAAGTTTTTCCATTGAGCATGGAATCATAGATTTCTTTTCCATTCTTCAAGTTTATTCAAGATTTGAGGATGTCATGTTCTGGTCCCTAAAATTTTATTCAGTTGCTTCTAGTTTTCTCCTTTCTGTTGGAATTTTTCTAGTACACATAAGCTGATGTTTGTTGTTTAGTGTGTTGGGTTGGAGGGAACAGAGAAGAGGGAGGGAATTGTTTTATCCTAATTTGGTTTAAAAATTTGGAGGGAAAGGAGGGGGGTGATAAGCGAACTAAATTTCCTGCTTGCTACTTTTGTCTTCCCTCTAATATTGGGATGATTTTAAGAGTTAGGAAGATGATTTAAATTGTTGAAGTGTGCAAATTAAATCGTCTTTATGACACTGGTTGCCATATGCACATTCTCTAACACTGACAGTCAAGAAAGCTAATCATTAAGCTAAACTTCTCCTATGCTACAAACTATTAAATCTTATATATTTATATAAATTGTCACTAACAAGTTCTTTTACTTATTTGCTGACTAATGACTTCATAAATTTCCCATTAGATTTACGATCATACCACCAAACCATGAATTGTATTTCTTATTCAGTCAGCCTGTCCTGTTTTTGTAAGTATGTTTTGCATGGGGTAAAATAGCAACTACAAAGTAATATCGATAACTCTAGATATTACACTTTAGATTACTGTACAACCCAAACATGTATGCTAATCTTATGTTTGTTCATCCTAGTCATAGTTATAGTCATTCTTGGATTATTCTTTCATTAGGGCATTGTAGTATTGTTATAGGCAATGACACTTATTTGTGTGAACTCTTGCTAACTTATTACAACAGAACCATATTTTAAACTGTGTGTGCAAATTTGATAAATCTGTGCATTCATTTTACCTTTCCTTTTGTTGTTGGCTTTAAGAATTGAATTTCTTATTTGCATGTTTGAAGCAACGAGAACACTCGATGGTGATACTTTTATGATGCTTTAGATTAGGTCTCTGGGGAATGAGAATGAATGGGACTGGCCAGAAGTATTATCAACAACAGGAAGTCCGATGAAATCCAATGCATCGGCATTTGATATGTCCAAGACTAATTTGTCTCATATTTTGAGTTCATCTGCAGTCATGTCAAGGTCTGGAAAGTCTTCTGACTATGTCATGTTTCCAAATAATGCTCATATGGAGAACAATTTATTTATTGGTACATTGTCCAGAAAACAAGCAAAAACAATCCAGGATGGTTGCAACATTCCACTCAAAGGTTTTACTGGTATTTCACAAAACAGCTTTGTTGGTCAGTTGAAAAACCAATTAATGGAATCTAATCTTGCTATGTACACAACTGCACCAAATTTTGGTGGAACTCAACTGGATGATGGTTGTCACCCTATACCTCCTTTCCTGGATTCTCTGAAAAGGAAAGTAAGTTTGTCAACTGTCCACTCACCTTTGCAAACACCAACAAACCGTTTGAAAGACCATGATTGCATGAAAAAAAATGCAAATGGTCTTGTAGGCAGAGATGCGGCTTCATCTAATGTTGACCTTAGGCTTGGTCAATCACCTCAGACAGGAAATCCACTTCCATCATTTGTAGAACCACTGCAGTTTAAGGCCCTTGCCAGTACACCAAAATTGCAACCTCAGAAGCAGATGATTAATAGTGCGTTGAATCAATGTTTTGTTTTAGCTTATTGCTTGAGTGTTATATTGTATCTATTATTTAGTCAGTGTATTGTCCTTTTGTTTAATTTTGAAGAAACCTCTTAACAATGTACGTTGTACATTAGATGCAGACCTCAGCAGGGGGGAGGGATTACAGAATAATTTTAGCTATGCTGCTGCTTCATTCAAAATGGTTGAAGAATTGCCTCAGCTTAAACCCAAGAACTATATGTCAGCGGTGAGTAAGGCTTCTGTTAAAGCTAGATCAGAAATACAAAATGTGGCTAAGGGTGTATCATTTTCACCATTTTTGCAAGTTGATGTACCTGGAAGAAAGACACAAGCTAGTGAAATTTTGTGGGTTGATGACAGCCCTAACATGCCTAAGAAACTATATTCTGATTATGGTCACACAGGAAGGAAATCAAATAAATCTGTCGTAGGGACCAATAAATATTTGGAAAATGATATAGGTGTGAGCTTTGCCAAAGATTCTGGTGGCAAAAAAAATCTGGGATTTGGAATTGGTCAGTTAATGGAATATCCAAGCTCCATCATGAGATCTGTTGGTGGTTATGATAGTTGTATTTCAGTTGTTCACGAAAAGATGCATGAAGCAAATTTTGAATCTAGCTTGCCATCAGAGACATCCGTTCGTGCAAATATTTTGCATGGTTCACACAATACGTCTTCTCATGGGCTAGAAAATTATGTGAATCCTCAGACCTCCATTCCATTTAAAGAGATTTTGAAAGCCCCCCCGTATCATGTTTCAGTTTCTGTGTCAAATCAGACTCCGACTTTGCCACAGCAGCAGGCCATTAATATGGATGCTTATTTTGTTGATGAAAACACGAGGTTGCTTGCTATGACACAGATACCAGAGTTATCTAAGCAACATCATGCATTGCATTTTAATATGAATCAGAAGCAAGGGGGATCCAGCAGTATTTTGAAAGTTCAGCATTATACTTGTGAGGCTTCAACATCTGAACAGGGAACCTCTTGTGCAACATTGAAATTGCCTCAGAATAGTTGGATATTTGAGAATCATGAGAATACTGTTGGTTTAGAGAAATTGCCTTCCCTCAAAGGCAAGCATAATGCTTTTTTAATTTTCCCATGACTTTTAACTGTGGTTTTAGAGATAGCCTTCCATTGATTGTGAAATTTAATGTTAGTTTAGTTTTGTAGCTTGTGCATTTAATTGTGATTGTTCTTACAGGTATGAACGGATATTATCATTTGTCTGACCTGTCACCAACACCTTTACATTCTAAAGAAAAGGAATCACAATGTAAACATTCTTACGATCTTCAAAATGAAGAGACTTCTTTAAGGTAATTGCAGAAAACTATGATGTTAAATGTCATAAGGATATCTGTGTTGCACTGCTAGAAAATTATCTTTTTGTAGCTTTGATTTTAAAATCAGCTAGCATATTTAGTTTGCAGCATATTCTAATGGCTTCTTAAGGAGTGATTTTCCCTTGATTCTATAACTATGTTTAGGGTATGAGTTGTTGTTTTATTTGACTCTAGAAGGGTGAGGAAGAAGATACTAGGGGCGCATTTGGAGAACTGTATGTTTGGGTTTTTGAAATAGGTTATGATTTCTGTAAGTTAAAGTTCATGGTGAAGCTTACGAATGAAATAAGCTTACGATTATCACAGGGGAGTTTTTCGGAAAACACTGAAATCAATGATTTTTACCATTTTTACACATATATAATATTCCCAAACCCATTATAAAATCATAGAACTCACCAGGATACCAAAAGTTTGATGAATATACTAGCTCTTAAACATCAAAGGGACTTTCTTGATTTTTAAATAACCTGAGACAGAGAACAATAACATTTTGGTCCCCAATAAACTTCTTTGGGTCCTTTAAGGTTAGAGACATGTTACTTTATAATAGGAATCCAAGCACATCTTTCATTAGGAACATCAAAATGTTTGATTCTACATTTGTTAGAAGTATGTCCTTTTTGCATACAATAGAAACATGTAAAACAATTTATATTCCAAGAATGAGTTGTTCCTTTTTCTACCCATACTCTACAAGTTCTTTTTTTTTTATTCGTGGGAGCTTGCTTATTTTTATGAAAGACCTTTCTCCTAAACATTGGTTTTTCAAAACTTTTATTATTTATTGCATCTTCAAGTTGTTTTTCAAGAATGTTAATATCAAACATATAACTTTTGCAAGATGCACATTCAACATTTTCAGCCTTTTTATTTTCTAAAATTGAAATTTTATTTTTCAAAATTTCTTCTTCCTCAAGAGACTTTTCAAACTTACTTTGTAACTCCTTAAAATCAAATTTTAATTTCTTGTGAGCAACATCTAATTTACTAGATTTAAAAAGCAATTGTTGAAATGCATCATATAGAGCATCATAATCATTTTCACCATAAGAGCTTACCTCACTATCAGAAGAGTCATGGTCAACAATCAAACATAGATTTGCTTCCACATCAGATTCACTAGAACTGGATGAGCTTGAAGAAGAACTTGAAGAAGAACTTGAATCGTTATCCTCTCATTTCTTTTTCTTGAAAACCTTTTTGCCCTTCTTCTCTTTACCCTTTTTATCATTTGGGCAGTCCGCTTTTATGTGACCTGTTTCACCACATCCATAGCAATTGAAATTTGAAACAAAGTTTTGGTTTTCGTTTTTTTATACCTTTTGTGATGTTCTTTGCCTTTGTTCTTCATAAACTTTGTGAATTTCTTTATCATGAGACTCATATTTTCATTGTCAGAGTCATCATCTTCTTTGAGGCTTTTGCTTTTCAAAATCTCATATTTGAAAGCTATGATCCTTTTCCTTCCTTGGTCCTCTTCTTCATTTAAACACCCATGTTCAAGTTCAAGTTCCTGCTCTCTCAACTTACCAAAAAGAGCCTCCATGGACATTGTTGCTAGATTTTGAGATTCAGAGATCGCCGTAACCTTTGGCTGCCATGTCCTGTTCAAAGATTTCAAAATTTTAATATTTAATTCATCAATATCAAAATTTTTACCTAATCCAGAGAGATGATTAACAATGTGGGTGAATCTCTTATGCACATTGTAAATGGTTTCGCCTTGTTGCATTCGAAACATTTCGTATTCTTGTATTAAGGAGTTCTTGCGTGCCCTTTTTACGTCATCTGTTCCTTCATGAGTCACGCAAAATTTCCCACATATTTCGTGCACTGGTGCAGACTGAGATCCTGTAAAACTCATCAAGGGTTAAAGCAGATGAAATAATATTTTTAGCCTTTACATCGTACTGAGCTCGTCTATTTTTCATCTGCAATTCATTGTGAGAATGGCTTTGGTTCCTGCACATCATTTACAACATTAACCGGCACAAATGGACCATTTAACATTGCATCCAAATACCTCTATCAACATATTCCAGAAAAATTTGCATCCTAACTTTCCAGAAAGGATAATTTTCTCTAGTAAAAAGAAGAGGTCTGTTGATAGACGCACCCTCGGCAAAAGTTTGATTTTGTCCAACCATTTTCGAAAATTTTGAAGAACTATCAAAGCAAGCTCTGATACCAATTGTTGGTATCGCGCAGCGGAATGTTTGGCATTTGGACAAAAACCAAGAGGAGGGTGAATTGGGTTCTTAATAAAAATTGTGCTTTTAAAATTTTCCCTTTTAATATCAAAGAACAATTAAAATTATTTCCTTTATTTTAATAAACATAATAAAATAAAGAGAGTAGAGAAAAGAAAATTGCATAAAGTATTTATACTGGTTTGGATCAAAAGACCTTACGTCTAGTTGTTAATCTCTAAAAAATGAGATTAACTCAATCACTAAAATAAACCAAATTTACAATCAATGATAAGAAAGATTAAGTTTAGAAAACACCTCCTTTGAAATCTTAAGGGATGAAAACACCTTCCTTGAATCACACAAGGAATGAACACCTCCTTTGAATCACACAAAGGATGACTGACTTCTCTTAGCATCAGCTGACTTCTCCTAGCATCAGCAGCAGCACTCAATCACTTAAGATCCCACTTGATGAAAGTTATCGCTCTACCCACACTAGGTTTTTCAAAGCCTTCCTACCGAGAGTTCTCAAGTACTCAAACTTCTCTAACTTTTGTATTTTACAATGAAAGCCTACCACTCTATTTATAAAAGTCTATTTAGAAATTAGGTTAAGAATATGAAAAGTTAAGTCACAACTGCCATAGATAATCGATTATCATAAGTGATAATCGATTATTCCAGAGCAGTTTCTGAAAAACATTGTTTCGCGCTGATAATTGATTATCCTCTGAAATAATCGATTATTGCAGAGTAGTTTTTGAAAAGTTTAAAAGAAAACTTATGATAATCGATTATCATAAGTGATAATCGATTATCACAGTGCGTTTTGTAAAAATAAGACTTTCTCTCAGTGTTCTGTTGTTTGGGTTCTGCCTTTTGACTCTTGACCTACTAATTTAACTATCTTAAATAATGTACACATATTACAAGACTTTAAACAACTAAACTCTTAAGTCTTCAATTAATCTCTTGAATCGAAGCATTCTTTTAAGTCTTCAACATTTTTCCATCCATCATCATCAAGTCTTCCATACTTCTTCATAAGTCATCATCATCATCAAAACTCCGTATTGGAGGAAGATGTTCATCTTCTTCTTTTTGTCAACATAGAGGCCATTCCATAATTGGCTACCCTGGTATAATACTTAAGGCTTTGGGGATAAATCAGTCTCCAACATTATTCTGTAGCAGTGACTATTGTACCCGTTATTTTGTTGACATTTGTGGATGAAACTGCAACTCTTGTTCTTTTTCAGGTAATTTCTTAAGCATATTTATTTAGGTAAAACCTCAAGATTGTGTAAATTGATCTTCAAATTTCTGTAGAGAAAGCTGACTATATAAGTTTGGCATCTTAAATGTGAGTGGATGTAGAAATGCTTCCTAACATGTTGATAGAGATATATAGGTGAAATCATCCATTGTGAGAAGAGTGGGTGATGGAACTTTAACGCAATATGTTGCAAGAATAGGTACTGTAGTTTTTGTTTATGCTGGGATAAACACCTAAAACCAGTAACTGCGAAAAAAAATGCCTGCCTGGCTTTGTTTTTATGCATGTCATTTGGGTATTTCATTGATAAACATTATTCATTTTTCTAATTCCCTCTTGTCAGATCAGAAAATTGGGTTACATTTACTAATATCTGCAAACTTTTCCATCCACTTTAAGTGACAATCTAATTATTTTTGTCACTTTCTCTCCTACAATTTAGATGTTGCAGCCTTGGTATAAGCAAAGACAATATCAGATCTAGTGCATTTGAAAAATGCTCTGAGCAACCGTCAAATATATGTGTGGAAGGGAAGTATCCTTGTACTGCTCTGATAAACTGTTGCCAACCCCTTTGTAAGAACATAGGGCAACAATTTGCTGATGTCAGTGGTGAAACTTCTTTGAAGATGCCTTCAGATTTGTGTAGAAATCTGAATATTTCGAACAATGGAAATATCCACTTTGAGCAAGGTGGGAAGATACTTGGCCAAGACTCAACCATAATTGGCTTTCATACTCCTCAATGGAGAGATGTGCCCAGTAAGGTCAGGAAAGCAGTTTGTGATGCAACAACTTTAGATCAAACATCTAATGGTTTGGATAAGGAAGGACGAGATGGTTTTCAACTTGGAAAAATTTCCACAAAACGCTCCAAAAGAACCACTGATATGGGAGACCTGTCAGAAGAGAAAGAAAATTCTAATGTTTCTTCTGGATGCTCTGCTCCTGTGATTACTCAGGCCTCTGTGATGGTGAACAAAATTGATTACTGTACTGATGATGCTATAGACACTGGCTTTGTCAACAACCTTGTAGTTGATGAAGGGTCAGGTATTGATCAAGGCTCCATGTCAGATTTGGTTGAAAGTAAAAGAACTGATGAGTCTCTAGGCTTGATCTCTGGGAATTATTTGAAACATGGTTGTTCGAGAGTGTTGAATGATGAATCATGTTGTGATCTACTTGATGATCTTAAACTGTTAGATTCCTTGATATGGAAGAAAGAAAGGAATCAAAATCATTTTGTGCTTTCTGCTAATTGTAAAACCAATCAATCTCAAAAAGTCAAGAGGGGCATCAAAGGAAGAAAGCGAAAGAGAAATGCAGTGAGGATTCTAGATGCTTCATTATCTTCCGAATTCACTTCCTTGTTGCACAATAAGAATAATGAAGATGCTGAGATTTTTAATTCCTCTTCTTGTTTGTCAAAAGAAATGCAACTGCATTCTCTGCCTAGCCTGCAGAAATCATTTAACAAGTCTTCCTTTGTTCAACCTTGTAACAAACGAATACAGTCTGCATTTGCATCCAAAATTGTTTCCTTTAAGAATCGTCTAAGAAAGCATCTCGGTCATAAAGTTGCCTATGAGTCTCAATCAGATTCTGATGCTGAGTTTCACTCATTTCCTGGAGTTTCTGGAACAAAGAGATTGAGAAAGAATCTCACTTCTGATTTTGAGCAGTTTCATATGCAAGAACCATCCTATGAGGAACCTGAAAATGGTAAGTTGAGGCCATTCTTATGCAGGAAGGAAAATGATCATGGAATCACAAGGCCAGTAGTCTGTGGAAAACATGGGGAAATTTGTAAAGAACATTTGGCTAAAGAGGTGCAAAAGCCTGCAAAAATTGTCTCCCTCAAGAAGGTCCTTAAGTCTTCCAAAAGGTGTATGAGCCACACAAATGGAAAACGTAGACTAACTTTAAAAAAGCAATGGAAGAGATTGAGCATTGGAACAGATAGTGGGTACTGCTGTGGGAACCATGGTTTAAAAATTAAGGAAAGCATTGAAACACAAAATACAATAATTTATGATGAAGCAAATGTTGATATGTCCCTGGAAGACTTGGAGAGAGGTGGCAAGCAAGATGCTAAAGATAAGCAGGTTGTTAGGGTTGGAAATAGAGAAAATGTTCCTTTGAAGGTGAAGAACAAGGACATTCGGAAACACCGTAGCATTAATGAGCTCTCTGCTAAAGGTGAATTTGAGAAGAGCTATGTGATTGTTTTTCTAAATAATTGTTTTAGCAACAAATTAAACAGAATCTAGAATGATGAGGTGTGGATTATTAACATATTCATGTTTGGAGTAGTTTATCAATTGGTTTATTATTTATTCCTTGACTTAAATGCGGGCTTTCTTTCATGATTGGAGTGCCACACCCTATGATGATCTACAAGCTGATCTTGATAGATGTTGACTAATGCTTGGTTTTATTGACTATTCATATTCTACCAAACTTTGTTACTTGAGTATTGTGATTTCATCAGGAGTCTAGTAGCAACAACTTCTGAGTGATGATTTATTAAATTTAGGGTTGAAATTTATCCGAGCACGTCCCCATACTACAATATTTATTAATAGTATGCATTGTTATTTACACATGTATGTCTTCTTCATTTGAAACATGGTTCTTATTTACACGTATTTGTAGAGAATTATTTTCCTGAGAAATGTCTCCTCACAGTGTTTAAATGCATGTTAGAAACCAAAGTGACGGATATGATGAATTGTGCTCAAGACAGAGAGACTGGTTTGTGTAGCCCAAAAAGTAGAAAGTAAGCAAATAAAAAACTGTCCTATTTACATATTCTGTTTTAGATGTATTCCATTTAAATGCCAGTGTTTTCTTTCCATATTGTTATTCTTACTGTGTGTCTCATTGCTATTGTTGTCTTGCAGCTCTATTCAAGGTCACCTAAACATATCTACTATAAACTCAGATACGTTCTGCTGTGTGTGTCGAAGCTCAAGCAATGATAAAATCAACTGTTTGTTGGAATGTTGTCAATGCCTAATTAGAGTATGTTTATTTTTACAGTTAAGTAATATTGAATTGTTGAACGGTTCATATTTTTTGTATGAAACAAGATTTTAATATATCACCTTTATCTTGTCTGCCAGGTGCACCAAGCTTGCTATGGTGTTTCCAAATTACCCAAAAGAAGTCGCTGGTGTTGCAGACCATGCCGAACGAACTCAAAAAATATTGTATATTCAATGTGCATTTTTAATTTTGTATTTGATTTCTCAATCCTTATATATGAGTTTTGTTTTTTGTGCTTTCCTTTCTAATACATGAAGCCATTCATCAAAATCTTTTACTCCGTGTGTTAGTTTTTTATTCTTTCCCTCTATTCAGACCCCAAGATAAAGTTATTCATCTGTTGAATAATTTTTTCATGAATATTTGTGATTCCTCTGCTGCTGTGTATGTATAGTCTTCTATAATAAGTTCATTGAAAATGAAAATTAATCTAACACTTCTTTCCATGCTTTTTATTTTGCGTGGTTCCAATATCAAGGCATGTGTCCTATGTGGTTATGGAGGTGGAGCCATGACTCGAGCAACAATGAGTCATGCGATTGTCAAGAGCCTCCTAAAAGTGTGGAATGGTGAGAAAGATGGCATGCCTAAGCATACAACTTCATGTGAATTTTTTGGAAAGGAAATGTATGCATTCCCATCCTCAAGGGCTGATCAAAAAAGTGTTTTGAAGACAAAAGTCGGTGATACATCAACAGATCTGGTGAAAGTTCAAATATCTACAAATCATATGCAGCATACCCCCACTAGTCTTTCTAAATTCAAGGTACACAACAGCATTACTGCAGGAGTTCTTGATCCAACTGTTAAACAATGGATTCATATGGTTTGTGGTCTTTGGACTCCTGGAACAAGATGCCCGAATGTTGACACCATGAGTGCTTTTGATGTATCTGGTGTTTCGCGTCCCAGGGCAAATGTGGTGAGTACCTAACAGGAGTTTTATATTGCTAAGCCGGTTGAACACTGATTTCTGAATTGAAGTAAAACTAAAGTTATTATTGTTCTCCATGGGTTCTGACCCTTTTACCATTATTAGTAATTTTGTGTGAATACAGTAGTCTGTTTACATCGTATAACGTGTAGGTATTCTATTTCTCTATTTTTGTTGTATCTTATTATTCGAAACAAGGACACAAACTAATTCATATAATGCAAAACAGGCTATAAGCTGTTTGTCACATAGATAATCACTGTTTATTTCTTCCTTTGTCTGTCTTGTTACAGTACAGGCAGTTAACCCAATAATTTCACAATTTTGTGCTTTTTATTGGTTATTTCACTAATTTGTGCTGTGCTATTTATTTTCATGTTCTGGGTTATTTGGGTAAGCTTCGCACTGATTGTTGGGCCTTATATGTGAGCTTAGTAGTTTGTGGAATGAATGCAATATAGAGTTGTAAAAGTTGGAAGTGTTTGACTATGGAAATGAAGAAATATATTATGCCTGCAACTTGCTCTGACTTGTATGTAAGGTCAAACTTATTTTTCGACTGTTTCTTAACATTATTTTGTGGCATTTAGCATTTGCTCTGCTTTCGCTAAACTATTTTTCACAGGTTTGTTCCATTTGCAATCGATCGGGTGGTTCTTGTATAGAGTGTAGGGTGGCTGATTGCTCTGTCAAGTTTCATCCTTGGTGTTCTCATCAAAAGGTACTTTTTCTTTTTGATAAGTGGGAATTTACATCATAAAACTTTCGGCTGATGCCTTAGTTAAACTATTTCCAAAACTATAATTTTTATTTATAAGGTCCGCTGTCTAATAATATCTGTTGTTAGGGAAAATGTCTCGTACCATAGCTTATGAAAAAATTCAGATCTATTCTTCCCTACCAGTAGATATGCCAAAGGATGTTGCCAAGGTTTTTCTCGAGTACTATTTGTCTGAGTTCTTTCGAAATAGGTCATTTCATTTGTATCGTGGGTTTATTACTTACGACATGCTTAAAGCTTAAGCTTAGTTGACTTAGTTTGGGTGGGGACTGCTATAGTATATTAGGATTATCGCTTGCTGTTTGTGAACTTGGGTTTGTATTAGTATTACTGCTGCATGACTTAGGGCTCTATTAATCTCATCAAAACATGTTTGGAGCTTCAATCAGAATTGCTCCTGTGAAGAAAATGTAATCGCATGACTCTACATGTTGACTTACAATTTTAACTATCATGATGAACTTTACCTCATTTTAAATCTTCCTGGTTTCGCAAGTACTTTGCAAGTGCTTTGCAATTGTCGGTTATTTTGCACTTGACAATTGGGCATTGCTGTGGTATGCACTTTCTTTTTCTTGAGTTTGGTACCTAAGATGAGTTGTCAAGAATTTCTACCAACTATGAATGTTTCATTGATTTTAAACATATATTATGAATTCTGCTGTAAATAAATATTTGATAATGCAAATTAAGTGTTGCATCCATTAGTGTGCCATAACTCCCATGAAAATTGCTTCTCAACTTTACAGAACCTGTTGCAAAGTGAGACTGAAGGTATTGATGATGAAAAGATTGGATTTTATGGAAGATGCATGCTTCATGCTATTGAACCTAGATATTTGTCCATGTATGATCCTATTCATGAAATGGGAAGCCAAGAAGAAAAGGAATTCACCTGTGCCAGGGTAGAGGTATTTTCTTCATTCATAGCATTTTTGGGACTTATATCCTCTCGGGTGATGTGGGGAACCATTTTCAGGGCAAAAGTTTTTTGGAATACTGACATATAATGATATTAAATGTCTTATTCTGGATTATTGTAGGGTTACAAGGGAAGAAGATGGGATGGTTTTCAGAATAATCACTGCCAAGGTGGATGCCTTGTTCCTGAGGAGCAGCTTAATGCTTGGATTCACATCAATGGGCAGAAATTATGTTCTCAAGGACTCACAAAATTCCCAGATTTGGATATGGAGCATGATTGTCGAGTATGTATTGATTGTGTTACATAGCCTCCAATATGGATATTACATTTGTTTTGTTGAAATATGAGTTTTAAATTTTGTTTACTAGTAGTAGCTGATTAATATTTTAGATTAAGTATTTTCCTGGGATGTGTAACTAATATGACTCTGTTAGTATTATGGAAAATATTACATCCTATCTTGTCCTATCCTAGAGTATCTTTATCCTTTAGATTCACGTTCCTCTTTACTGGTGATTTCTCAAGATCAGTCACCATATTTCCTCTTGTTAATTTGTCTCTTATTTAGTTAGTATTATGATTAGTGTAATGGTTAATACTCTAGGTTTCTTAATCATATCCATACATTGTAATATTAACATATCTCAGTTAATATTAATCTAATGTTTCATTGTCATTTATCCTTCCTCCCTCTTCTTAAATCCTCTTATTTCAACATTTTTAAAGTCAAGAAGATAATGTTTAGTTTTCCTAACAAAAATTGCATTTCCATATATCTCGGGCATCTTACTTTAGCAGATCATAAGCTTTATGACTATGAAAACGTGTACTTTTTTAGATAGAGTTTCTAATTTTTATTGTAAGCTTCAGCCTATTGTCCTGACTTTCTTGTTTCCTGCTGTATGCAGAAGGACTACGCTCGGTACAAACAAGCAAAGGGATGGAAACACCTTGTTGTATACAAGTCCCGTATACACGCACTTGGTCTTTACACTTCTCGATTCATTTCCCGGGGTGAAGTGGTATGATACTGGTTTACAAGTGTTCATATGCCTCTACACTGATTGCAAATATTAAGCGTATCTTGTGCTTCTTTAGGTAGTTGAATATATTGGTGAAATTGTGGGATTGCGTGTGGCTGATAAAAGGGAGAAGGATTATCAATCTGGAAAGAAACTTCAGTACAAGAGTGCCTGCTACTTCTTCAGGATAGACAAAGAGCATATTATTGATGCCACAAGGAAAGGGGGGATTGCTCGTTTTGTTAACCACTCGTGTCTGGTATGTTTACTTCAAGTTTGACTCTTTGTTTATTGTTCATCTCGTTTTTAGTTTTCTCGATTTTATTGTGCATTCATTAATGCCTTCGTCTACGCTTATGGTTGTTGGCTTATAAAGACTCAATACTTGTCGTAAAATTGATTCCGCTAGTGTCCTCAAATATGTATGTTAAGAACGCTTAGTATTGATGATCTTGTCCAAAAAAGCTACCGTGCTTGTACAAACAAGAACCTTTTTTCTAATCAGTCTTTGTGCAAGTGCATGCTGCATGTACTTTCAACTCCATACTCCTGGAATGAAGGTTGTTCATATTTGAAACCGACCCAAAATTCGTAAAACCAGATGTTGATCATAACTGATATTTTCTGAATTTATTTTTTCCTAAACTAAACGGTGCGGTTTGGGATCAAGAATAAAATTAAGTAAAATCGCTTATTGTACTTAAGTAAAATATTATAAATTTAGAGTTAATTAAAAGCTAACAAATATCTAAGAGAAAGTCTCTTTAAGGTCGTTTATGGACTGATTGAAGTTTACTTATAAAATATTTATATTTATTAAAACAAGGTAATACATCTGTATTGTAATTGTTAACTATATTATCTAATTTATTTATAAATAATAGAGGAAGCTAAAGCTAAAATTATAAATATAAATATAATCATACAAACAGAATTTATTTTGTATGTCTATTTCACAATTCTTCATACATTTATGTTTAACAGTATGTACAAACGTTTTAAATTTTATTTTTTTTTTGTAAAAAATGAACAAATTGTAATCGACAAAATTCGTAAAAATTGCTGTAAACAAAACTGAAGAATGGTAGTTTGATTTGGTTATTATTTAATAAAAAACCAATTCACTGAGCAAACTAAATCCCTACTCATGAATATTTCTGTGGTCTATCCTTGATATAACTTGTGTCCCACGACCGTTAGAAGTTTCAATAGATGAGATGTGTTTTAACAATTGCTCTGTTCCATTTGTTCTTCAATTCATTCTAACAAATATTTTTTTATTATGACCAGCCAAATTGCGTGGCAAAAGTGATTACTATAAGGCATGAAAAGAAGGTAAATTGCGAACATTTTATTCAATTTTCTGGATTCAGTAGGTTATGGTTTAGAAAGTGTCACCACTTGATTATACATAGGAATTATTTCATTCACGGTTCTTGATTACAGCAAAGGTTACTTAATGTTGGATTTGTTGGCAAATATATACACGTTGTGGATTATTTTTTTTTTTTTATATGCTCTGATAGTTTGTATATTTAGACGCACCCGGTCCTTCCAAGCAACGTTGTGACTTACGTTTGTGGTTTCAGCTTCCATTTTTTTTCTTTTACTGCACGCTAATGGAAAAATTGGGTTTTGCTTTTTTTCAAGGTTGTCTTCTTTGCTGAGAGGGATATATTTCCTGGTGAAGAGATCACGTATGATTACCATTTTAACCATGAGGACGAAGGAAAGATTCAATGTTACTGCAATTCAAAAAATTGCAGGCGATATATGAACTGACGACTTGCAATTGTGGACTACATGGTAGCATTCATGGCTCCTGAAAATGCAAGTCGCTGCAATGTAATCAAGGTGCCATTTGTAGTTTGTATATAACTGGCAAGAGTTTGCTACGAGATCTATACGTGGAGCAGCGAAAGTTTTGCTCCTTAATTTTTTGTAAACGAGTTTTTCCCTTGATTGTCTTAATATTTTGATCTTCAATCAGTTTTTCTCATCTTCAATTATTAGACGCCTTCAGGATTAATGAAATTAAGGTGAAGAAAGTTTCCATAGAAACAAATAGTTTGGCAGCAGCTGAACGCAATCATTTCGTAAAAGCACACGTTACAATTTCCCAGCCTTGTCGCACAGCCACAACCATGTTCGAAGAATTAAATAAATACATAAGCACAGGCGTTTACAGTGTATTCTCTCGAACGATTGTAATTTGTAACCACCTGTAGCGCCTACGACCACCAATTTGGTATACTTGCGGTAGCTTCGTTCACCATTTTTACCAGAGTCACCTGTTAAGGTTTATAGCTGAATGTTAAAGTTCTCCGGATAATCGTCAACATCAAAAGTCTAAAAAAAGATAACTTTTCAAAAAGTCTGAACTAAAATGTTTCATGTAAGGTACAACCGGAATAGCAAACAAAAGAAAGCCACCGCGAACAAAAAATATGAAACTAGGTAAAACCATGGAGAGGTGAAATTACATACCACACTTTCTGGAACACCGGGGGGCGGCAATGTCAGATTTTTCGGAGGGGCAACTTTATCAAACGATCTTTTATCAAATCTCCACTCTCCAATCTTTCCATACGTCAGCTCACCCTAAAATATTTAACATCACACACAATGAGTGACAACTGTAAGCAATTAAATAGAAATTAAGATGTACTTTTCCTAGATTGATCGTTGAATTATAAATATTTTCCTTTAAGCTCAATCCCAAAACAGTACCTTCATGGTATAGTCACAACCATATGTATAGTGAATTATGTATGTCTTGCCAATTTCTTTGTCCCATGGAGGCTGAAACGCATAATAAACAAACAAATATTAGCCATTTTGAGGATAGAGAGCTTTCGATGAATTATGCGTTTTATTGAAAAGCTATGAAATATAAAGCACCAAATGATAGACCAAAAAAAAAAACTTCAGTTTTTAATAACCTTTTTACAGGAACTTTTTAATTATAAATCGCTCGGGTTAAGATCTTCCAAAAAACAAAATAAAACCAAACTCTTTAGGTATTCAAGTGCGTACGAAGAAATTGAGGTGCTTAAATTGAATTTATCGCGAGCAATGGGTTCAATTTATTTTATTTTATTTTATTTTTCTTCTTCTTTCCATGATTGTTAGAAAATATATCCCGACAGACTCTTATCATTGATAATTTAAATGGCTACACAAGACTAGAGTGTTTTACTTGGGATCTAGTCACTAGTGTACGATAGGACATTCTCACATATAACTCATTTTTTTCTAAGCTGCAAGTAATGGATAGACATCAAAGATCCTTGTATAATTTGTATATGAATACTGGTCGCATAAAAAACTTAAAGAAAGAACCTTATTGAACCTGAATCATGAAGTCTTTGTGTAATATGTTACGAACACCGTGAAGAGCAGATGCAACCGCATAAGCATACCTAAGTCACCCATAGAAAATAAAAACATAAAAAAGGTAAAGTTGTTGTGAGTTTTTAAGAAAGGATAACATGAATAAGAGAAGGAAAACAATAAAATTACATTTCAAGAACCCATCCAAAAGCTTTATCAGTTTCAGGATCCTTTTTCATTGCCAGGGAAACATTCATCCAAGTGGGAGCAATCTTCTTAAGGAATTCCTAACATTCATCCACACAAAATTCATGAAATGGCACCAAATCAAACACTATTCATTAGTATCACAGAAAACCAATTGACAGATACCTTCCCAACAATAACTGGTGAATTCCCAATTGGATCAATATCAGTTATTGGTCCCTTTTCCACAGGAAAGTACTTCCTTAGCACTTTTTCATACTTCTTAGGCTCGATGTAGAAGAAAGGGAACGCAGCTCCAAGCCCATCTGTGGCTAAGTTGGGTATAGGTTTCACAATTATATGATCTGGCTCTGCCATCAATATGTAACTGATACACAGTGCTAACAAAAGTCAAAACCAAATTCCCAAGAGAGAGAAATACAGAAAATTATTGCAGTCTTCAATATAGAAATTTAAAGTTAAAAAACAGCTCATACTCTTCTTTAATATCAGCTTTTTCAAGCCACTGCACAAATGCCCATGGTCTATTAAGCACAATGTATCCCTGTTATACAGTGCAGATGTGTAAGAATCCACAACAATGAGGAATAAACTAATGATTTTCATCCCTGAAAAATGTACCTCACGTATCAGTCGTTGACTTAAATTAATGTTTTTAGTCCCTCAATTATTCAAACCCTTTTATGATTGGAACTAGCATTTCATAATCGAAATCTGTAACAAAGATCACATTTCCAATAGCTATTTTCTCCCATTTCAGAAATAGTACATTCTGAATTTAGACTCGTCGACAATGACAACTTCTTATAATTTGAGTTTGAATCTAACTCAATCTCAAAAGCTAGTTAAGGGAAGGGATTAGAAACGTCCCTGTTCTTTGTTTGTTCTTTTGGTAGAGAAACACAACCCAACCACTTGAAATTACAAAAAACAAAAGTCAACATATCACCATGTTGTCGGAAAACAGTTCAAAACCTTTTACAGTGTGATACCATTCCCACAAATTAATCATTCAGAAATTGAACCCCCCATATAAAAAAATTCAATTTTTTTCAACTTGAGAAAAACTACATCCACAGTGAAGCAGAGAAACACAGCAAAAAACACCCAACACAACCCAGAAAGCATAATTGTGAAAGAAGCAAAGCAAAACCTGATCCATCCCAGCAGGTAAAGGCTGAGCAACAAAGGTGGGGATCTCATCCATGAACTGGTCAGGCTTCCCAGAGTGAAGGATCCGAGTGAAGCCACCCATCCCAGATTGGGGTCCATCCTTGAATTTGTTGTACCAAAAATACATCACTCTGCACTGCCACGTGTTGTAGACAGAATCAGAAGCAGTGACTGCAGTGTGAAAAAGCCTCTTCTTTTGGGAGGAGGATCTGTGAAGTGGCATCTTGATGAGAGGATCCACCGAAATGGAAGGGCGAGAAGGCCCTGGGAAGTCCTGCTTGAGAGGGGCATTGGCTGAGATGATGATGTTGTATGTTATGAGAGCCACTGAGAAAGTTATCAGAATTGTGAAGAACAAATTGCCACACCCCATTTTCCAATTCGATGGGTTTGCTTCAAATGAAGAACGAAGAAGCAAAAAGGAAGAATCTTTGTTCAGAATTATAGAGAATAGAGAGTAGTTGTTGGATTTGACAACTGAGGCGGCTTGGTCATACTTCTTCTGTTCTGTGTCCAGTTGTTGTGATGCATTGAAATGAAACTCCAAAAAGTCTTCTCCTATTTATCTTTTTTAATTGTTCCCTTTTCATCAATAATAATAATAAGATATATTTAGTGTCTATTTTGTTTATACTATGCTATTGTTGGTAAAGTGAATTTATATGGTCAGCCATCGCCATCAGAGTCACTGTCTCTTTTAACAATTTTTTCACTTGCATTAATTAATTAGGCACATTTTCTGAAACTTTAATTTCAGAAAATGTGCCTAATTAAGGTCAACAATATTCAAGTATATAACTTCTATTTATACGATATAGTTGGTTATGTTAGATTAGATAATCGAGGTTGTAGTTAAGAGTTTTTCAAATTAGAATCATTTTTAAAAATTTTCCAACAAAACATTTGAGAAATATTCAAATATATTTTTTATTTTACTTCTTAACAGGCCCCATAACTGTTTACAGATATAAGAACTAAGACAATTAGAAATATGAGTAATTAAAACAACTTATTAATTTATTGCAAAAAATTTAGAGGGAAAACACAGTAAAAACAGCATAATAATTCAAATAATTAATTAAAATTAATATGTATAGTTAGTTGTGATTGAATTATGGTATACAACCTATACTACCAGTACTTTAATTAATCATTATTTTAAATGCTATAAATAAACTATTAATTTTAAATATTTTTTATTAAACTTTTGAAATTGGTAATTAATTATATACTTTTATATTTTTTGAAGGTATAATTACTGATTTGTTACCTCAACTTTTTGGTTAAGTTCAATTTGGTCCTCATATTTTTGGTTTGTTTAATTTAGTACCTCAATTATCTAAAAGATTCAATTTGGTCCTCTCCGTTAAGTTGGAATTAACACCGTGTCCGTACAGGACGTGTCAAGCTGTGAAATTTTTAATTTTTTTTAAAATTTTTAAGAAAAAAAATTAATTTTTTTTTTAAAAAATTTTAAAACTGTGTCAGTTTACCATGGTGCCACGTGGCAGCTTACAATCATGACACGTGGAAGTGGTAATAGTTGTTTTCAATTTAGTCCTCTATTTAAATTTTTGGTTCAATTTAGTACTCCAATTTTTTAAAATGATCCAATTTGGTCCTCTCTAACTTGAGACAAAATTAGTAAATAAGTTTAATTACAACTTATATATACATGTTACAATAACTTTTTCTAATATATATACATCAAATTATTTCACCTAAATACTTAAATTATTTTATTTTTTACATTTTTTACCTTTGTAATTTTTTACACATGAAATTTTTTACACTTGTAAAAAATAAAATAATTTGAATATTTAGGTGTAGTGATTTGATGTATAAATCCAAAACAATTATTTTAGTGGACAGGTATGAAGATTGATGTGGTCGACTATGTCGCTTCTTGTTTAGTATGCCAAAAGGCGAAGATTGAGCATCAGAGGCCGGGTGGCACGTTGGAACCTCTTGACATTCCCCAGTGGAAATGGGATAGCATTTCCATGGATTTTGTCACGCACTTGCTGCGGTCTGTGAGAGGGCATGACTCGATCTGGGTTATTGTAGACAGATTGACACAGTGTGTTCACTTCCTGCCAATCAATCAGAAGATGTCATTGGATAAACTAGCGGAGTTATATGTCAGGGAGATCGTTATACTTCATGGTGTGCTAGCGAGTATTGTGTCAGATAGGGATCCGAGGTTCACCTCCAGGTTTTGGCAATCATTGCAGAATGCCTTAGGCACGCAGCTGAGAATGAGCTCGGCATATCATCCTCAAACTGATGGGTAGTCTGAGAGAACCATACAGTCACTGGAGGATCTGCTGAGGACTTGTGTGTTAGATCATCTGGGTACGTGGAGTGACATGTTGCCATTGGTGGAGTTCACGTACAATAATAGCTACCATTCCAGCATTGGGATGGCACCGTACGAGGTAGAGATGTCAAAATGGGTTTCAACCCGTGAGCCAACCCGGCTCACCACGGGTTCGAGCCGGGTTGGGTTGAGAAAAATTCAACTTTTTTAAAAGTGGGTTGAACTCAACCCGGCTCACTTAACCCACGGGTTAAACGGGTTCGAGCCGGGTTGAAGGTGGGTTGGCTCACTTAACCCACCAACATTT
>Ga0209589_1003297_pt1 | contig 28246 bp, 16 predicted proteins | sample CowpeawhiteBW_FD_187525 | JGI IMG/M metagenome (GOLD analysis project Ga0209589, IMG submission 187525) | Root nodule microbial communities of legume samples collected from California USA - Cow pea white BW (SPAdes) (version 2) | ecosystem: Host-associated > Plants > Roots > Nodule | place: USA...
AAAAAAAAAAAAATAGAAAAAAAATAATATATATATATATATATAGGGGTTACTTGATTAATTGTGAATATTTTAATAATTTAAACGAGAATGGAGATATGGCGGGGACGGGTATTATGGCGGGTATATGTACATCCTCATACCCATCCCCATACCCAACTGAAAAAGTCGGGGATTCCCCATACCCATACCCATACCTAGTCAATGCGGGGATTCCCCGTCAAAACGAGGACGGGTTCGGGCAATACCCACGGGGACGGGTTTATTTGCCATCTCTAATTTTGAGGTTATAATGAAATAATTTCTATGTTCTTTTTATTATTGTTGAGGTTTTAATTCATTTATGTCTTTTATCTTTGAATCACGTGAAAAGTAATGGTTTTTACATCATAGCTAATTAGTGAGATGTTTTAATCTATATGCATATCAATCATGAGTTCAAAGGTTTTTAATTTTAATTGAGAATTTACTTTGATTAAATTTAGAAACTTTCATATGATTGAATGGGTTTTTACCAATGATTGAGAATGTACTTTGATTAGAGAGGAAAACTTTAACTATAATTAATCAAGAATGTACTTTGGTTAATTAGCTTTTTGCTTGATTTTAGAGGTAAAACAATATACATGATTAAGGATAGTTATATTTAATTGAGAATGTACTTTGGTTAAATTTACTATGATTAATCTACAAAGTTCTTGCTTTTGATTGAGAATTTAATTTGGTTAATAGTGAGAACGCCATCAAATTAATTGAGAATTTACATTGATTAATTTGTAAACCTACAACAATAATTAATTGAGTAATAATCTTTAGATAACCGATGATGGATCTATTTTGAAAAAGTAGTGGAATCAATCTATTTTTTTTATTATTATTTTTATCTTATTTTATTTTTTTCCATTTTTTATTTTTTTCTTTCAAATACTATTATATTTGACTAACTGTTTTGTATAGATTTTATAAGAACTAACTTGTTAAAAATCAATTCTGTGTTCGTTAGGAGACGACTTAGGGTTACTTTACCCTTTCTTTTTTCTTGACTAGTATCTTAGCAATACTGAAGTTGTTATAGTTTAGTAGTATTAATTTGATTGCGTCAATGACAGCGTTATCAAATTTGATTATGATGAGTGCGTATTTTTGCCCTCTTTTAATGTTTAATTATGGATTTTTTTATTGAATTTTTTTCTTAAAAGATTAATTTAATTGGGATTTCCTATAATTGTGTTTATTGAGCATGAGATAGAAAAACATGTTAAAAATAGCTTTTTAGTTGCATAAATGTTCTTTGAATATTTTGAGGTGTGTTAGTGCAGCTGCAGCTAAGTTGAGCTCATGGGACTGTGGAAATAATTTGCTTAAAGCTTCATGACACTTTAAAGATAAATCCAAGCATAAGAAATTATCAAAATCACTAAAGTCCAAGCCAAGCATTAGCAATAAAAAAGTCTAGTCCAAGTCTTATATAAAGAGACCAAGGGATTCCGAAGTTCCGAAGACAAGTTTGGAACTTCGGAATTTAGGAACCCTTAGGGGGGCCTAAATTCTGAAGTTTCGAACTTGTCATTTCTGCTTCTCCCTTTGTCTCTTTATATAGGACTTGGACTAGACTTTTTTGTTGCTAAAATCTCTCAAATATCTTTTAAAATAAAGATGAAGATAAATATTTAAAAATATTTGGAGAGATATAGACTATTTGACAAAATAATTGGTCCATAATATCAATATCTAATATAATTAAATTAATTAATTACTTAACAGATATATGATAAATTATCACCAATTAATATTTGTATTAATTTTCCAAATTAACCCTTTGCAATCTCCTCAAATTATCTTCCAAATAATCCAATATCTTCAAGATGTATTCGTTTGTTGTGGATCTAAAAATATTCAAGAAGATCTTGTAATATTTAAAAAGATTTGGTAGTTATTATCTTTTGATATTGTATGATATAATTAAAAAAATAATTATTTAAAAATATCAAATAAAATATCTAAAGATATATTTTTCCCCAATTATCTTCTATCATAAAGATAAAGAAAACCGCAAGGTCCAATTTTTTGTTGCTCCCTTCTTGGCTTAGCCAAACTTCTTCACTTTTTCAAGCTTTTCTTGTCGTCTTCATGCAATGCTTGGCTTGGATAAATGAAGTGGAAGCTGGAGCCACCTGTTTTATGATAGTGGCTCATACAGAGAAGAATAACACCGTAGAGAAAATCAGTATGATATCAGTAGTGGAGGAGTATGCAGATGTGTTTCCAGATGAAATACCAGAATTGCCACCGAGCAGGCATGTAGATTTCACCATTGATCTTATCCTTGGAGCTGGCCCAGTATCCATGGCACCAGCGGAGTTGGCTGAGTTGAAGAAGCAAATAGAAGACTTGCTTGAGAAGAAGTTCATCCGGCCGAGCGCATCACACCTTGGGGAGCACCGGTACTCTTGGTAAAGAAAAAGGACGGCAGTTTGAGGTTGTGTGTTGATTATCGTCAATTGAATAAGCTGACTATAAAGAATAAGTATCCACTGGCGAGGATAGACGATTTGCTGGATCAGCTTAGGGGAGCCGTAGTGTTCTCTAAGATTGATTTGAGGTCTGGATATCATCAGATCTTAGTCAAATCGGAGGATGTGTAGAAGATGGCTTTCAGGTCACGCTACGGGCATTATGAGTATGTAGTGATGCCGTTCGGGGTGACAAATGCTCATGTTATTTTCATGGACTACATGAACAGGATATTCCGACCGTACCTGGATCAGTTTGTTGTCGTGTTTATTGATGACATACTGATATATTCTGAGAGTTGGGATGAGCATGCAGAGCATCTAAGAGTGGTGTTGGGAATTCTCAGAGAGCATAAATTGTATGGGAAGCTGTCGAAGTGTGAGTTTTGGCTGGATGAGGTACAGTTCTTGGGCCATGTAATCTCAGCCCAGGGAATAGCAGTGGACCCAACGAAGATTGAAATAGTGGTGAAGTGAGAGAGACCGCAGACAGTTACTGAGGTGAGAAGCTTCTTGGGTCTGGCGGGTTATTACAGGCGATTTGTGGAAGGGTTCTCCAAGATGGTGAGTCCATTGGCTCAACTCACTAGAAAGGACCAGCCTTTCTCTTGGACAGACGAGTGTGAAATCTGTTTTGAGGACATGAAGAGGAGATTAACCACTGCACATATACTAGTTATTCCTGACACAACAAAGATATTTGAGGTGTATTGTGATGCCTCATATCAAGGCTTGGGATGTGTGCTAATGCAGGAGAAACGTCTGGTTGCTTATGCCTCTCGCCAGTTGAAGGTGCATGAGAAGAATTACCCGACGCACGATTTAGAGTTAGCTGCAGTAGTTTTTGCCCTCAAAACATGGAGGCATTATTTGTATGGGGCATAGTTTCAGGTATTCAACGATCACAAGAGTTTAAAATACTTGTTTGATCAGAAGGAGCTGAATATGAGGCAGAGACGTTGGATGAAATACCTGAAGGATTACGACTTTGAGCTGTTATACCACCCTGGTAAGGTTAATGTCGTAGCAGACGCCCTGAGCAGGAAGAAAGCTCATGTGTCAGCCATGATGATTAAGGAGTTAGAACTGATCGAGAAGCTGCGAGATATGAATCTAGGATTGGATATGGAGGCATGTCATATACGGTGCAGCATGTTGAGGATCACTAATGAGTTCCTGGATGAGGTTCGGGTGGAACAGGGTAAGGATCAGGGACTGCACCAGATTATTAGTGAGTTGGGCACAAAGAAGAGAAAGGACTTCAAGATGGACAGAGATGGTATTCTGCGTTTCAGAGAGAGGGTGTGTGTACCCAGCAGTCGAGTTTTGAGGAAAATGCTTTTGGATGAAGGGCATAAGAGTCGTCTTAGCATACATTCAGGTGTGACTAAGATGTACAAGGACTTGAAGGCGACTTTTTGGTGAACTGGCATGAAAACTAATGTGGCAGATTATGTAGCATCTTGCTTAGTTTGCCAAAAAGCGAAGATCGAGCATCAGAGGTCAGGTGGTACGTTGGAGCCTCTTGACATTCCTAAGTGGAAATGGGACAATATTTCCATGGACTTTGTTACACACCTGCCAAGGTCGGTGAGGGGGCATGATTCTATTTGGGTAATAGTGGATAGATTGACAAAGTGCGCTCACTTCTTGCCAATCAATCAGAAGATGTCTCTGGATAAACCGGTAGAGTTGTATGTTAGGGAGATAGTCAGGTTACATGGTGTGCCTACTAGTATTATCTCATATAGAGATCTGAGGTTCACATCGAGATTCTAGCAGTCACTACAGAACACCTTAGGCACTTAGCTGAGAATGAGCTCGGCATATCATCCTCAGACTGATGGCCAATCTGAGAGAACTATATAGTCTTTAGAGGATTTACTGAGAACATGTGTCCTGGATCACCTCGGGACGTGGAGTGATGTGCTACCGCTGGTGGAGTTCACTTATAATAACAGCTACCATACCAGTATTGGGATGACATCTTACGAGGCCTTGTATGGCAGGAGATGTCGGACACCTTTGTGTTGGCAGTAGGATGGAGAGTTTATGGTACTTGGGCCAGAATTCTTACAATAGACTACTGAGAAAGTAATGGTAATACAGGATCGGATGCGTGCAACTCAGAGTCGGCAGAAATCCTACACAGATAAGAGGAGGAGGCCACTTGAGTTTGAGGCTGGTAACCACGTGTTCCTCAGGGTTACACCTACAGCAGGTATTGGGAGAGCATTGAAGTCGAGAAAGTTGACTCCTCGATTCATCGGTCCTTATCAGATTACGAGACGAATCATACCAGTGGCGTACGAGATTGCATTACCACCTCACTTAGCAAATTTGCACAACGTCTTCCATGTGTCACAACTGAGGAAGTGTGTGGCAGATCCTACTCATGTGCTGGAGCAGGATGATGTTCAGGTGCGTGAGAATCTAACTCTGGGAGTTGGACCGGTGAGAATTCTAGATTCTCAAGTCAAACAACTCAGAGGGAAGGAAATTCGGACAGTGAAGGTTCTCTGAGACGAGGCAACCCAGGAGATGACTTGGGAGATGGAGGATCTCATGAGGAAGTCTTATCCTCACCTATTTACTAGTAAGTCCTATTTTCAAGGACGAAAACTTTTAAAGGTGGGAGAAATGTAAGACCCGTGAAAATTAATTAATTAAATAATTAATTAATTAATAAATGCAAGTAAAAAGAGTACTAGCTCAAGTGGTTGAGAGTACTTTGATTGTATGAAAGGACTTGGGTTCGAGTCCTATGTAGGCCAATTATGTGTTGTTGTTTTATTATTAATTTTTAATAATATGTATGAGCATGGAATTGGTAATGTAACTCTATACTGGTGGGAGTGTATCACGAAACATGATATGGTTGGGTGGTTGTGTATTGAATTGAACATTGGAATGGTATGGGTTCAAACCTTGGTAAACCCAAATTTGACTTCCTTTTTGCTAAATACTAGTTGTGGTTTAAATGTGAAGAGGTAAAGAAAACCAAGCAGAAGGGAAAACAATAAGGGCTGAAAAACCACCAAATGATGGCTCTTGAATATCAATTAACACCTCATTAAGGGTATTTTCGTTTTTTTTTTCACTTAAACCTCTATTAAGACTTTTATAAAAGGCAAAGTTTAGGAGTAAATAGGGTTTCTGCAATTGGTTTAGCTTACCTATAGAGAGGAGAGCGAGATTGAGATAGATTAAGAGAGTTAAAAGTTGGTGCAAAGAAAATTGTGGGAACATTGAGGGGAAAGTCGTTGGAGGCAAGAAGAAGAGTTATATCATTACAATCTCTGCAAGAAGTCTAGGTTAGGGGTGCTGAGTTTAATTGTGCGAATTTTTGGCATGTGTTGTTGCGTTTAATCCTCAATTGGATTCAATGTGGTATGATTGGGATACTTATATGCAATGTAATTGATAATTGGGAATGGGTTGTGTGTATAAAGCCTCTCTTGGTGTTTTATATGAATTGAATGAGGGTTTTAGGTACTGTTGTTGTTGGTTATGGCCAAACCTCTAGTTTTGGTGATTTAAACCTGTTTAATACATGTTCCTGTGGTTGCTTGATCGAATGAAATGTTTGGTTTCGATTGAATTGGTTTTTGGGTACGTTTTTGGCGTTTAAGTGCATGAGCAGAGGCGAAATTCTCCAAGTTTTGCCCAAGCGAGTCTCTCTCGCCTAGACGAGAGATGCAGAAGCTTGAACAGGGTTTTGGCTCGAGCTTTTCGCTCAGGCGACCCAGTTGGGGGGGTTGAGCTACACGTTATCTCGCTCAGGCGAGATTGGCTCGCCTAAGCGAGGTCGTGAGGAAACCTGGATGTTTTGAGCACGACTTCTCTCCCAGGCGAGAAGTTTTGGGGTGTTGAGCGACAAATACACTCGCTTAGGCGAGAATGGCTCGCCTAAGCGAGGTCGCGATGAGACTTGGTGTTTTTTTGATTGAATCCTCGTCCAAGCGAGGAGCTTTGTGTGTATTGAGCGACTTGAGGTCTCGCTCAGGCGAGAAGAGCTCGCCTAAGCGAGATGAAGAGGTACAACCACTGTTACACGCTCGCTTAGGCGAGGTGGGCTAGCCTAAGCGAGACCGAGGTTATAGCTTGGGCGAACAGGCATGGCTTAAGCGAGAGTGGCGCAGAGCCATATTCTTATGCACTGCTTGGACTGTTTGTTTGGTATTTCCTAACTTATATGAATTATATGCTTGTGCTTGTGGTGTTTGGGCTTGAAGGACTAAGTCCAATAGGGGTTTGGGATGTGCTTGATGGTTGGACGCATGATGGGCATGGAACTGTGTAGTTCCCGTCGGCTGCTAAGTGGCGAGGAGTCCTTAGTATGGTGATTACATGCGACGGGCGCATGATGGGCAAGGAACTGTTATGTTCCCATCGGCTGCTATTGGGCGAGGAGTCCATAGTATGGTGATTGCGTGCGTGCCATAGTCCGGGCGAGAGAGGCTTGGATGTTTTACTACATACGAGGAGTTTGTAGGGCAGGACTATGAGCAGGATAGGCTCATAGGGTTGGACCACGAATGGGTTAGTTTCGTGGAAGCACAGTGAAGTTCCAAGATCTAGTTCATGTATATGACTCATGAAGGACTATGAGATCATGGATGGGTAATTTGAAAACAATGAAATACTTAGTCATGTTATTTTTGGGATGGGTGACATATTTATTTCATGTATATATTTATATATTGTGCATAGCTCACCTTATTTGTGTGTGTGTGGCGATGATCGGATAACTTGTTATCCGGGAGCAGAGGATTTGACAGGTGAGCCAGGAGATGCTTAGAGGCGGAGTGCAGGGGCTACCTGGGCTTTTGAAAGGATTTTCATATTTAGACTTTTGATGTAAAATTTATTATGTTAAATTTTGGTGGATTTTGTAATAATGTAATTGCGAACATATGGATTATGTTATATTAAAGTTTTTAATTTCCCGCGTTTTGGGAAATGGACTTATAATAAATATGATTTTATTTTCTTATTTTTATTTTATTAATTAAAACCCGTAATATCCTATCGGGATGTTACATAGGATGGTGGTCGAAATTAGAAAAGTAGGTGGAAGAGAAGGAAGTGAAGGAAGAGGAAGACAAATAAGAAGAAGATGAGACCTCAAAAGATTAAAATGACCTCAAGGAGTAGTGGTGGCACGACAGCCGATCAATGGTGAGAATGAAAAAAAATGAAAAGGAAGAGAAAGGGAAAGAAGAAGAAGAAAACTCAATCTACTATTTTGCTGACAGATATTATCGATAGATATCTACCGACAAATATTTACTGATAAATTTGAAACTATTAAAATTGATAAATATCTATATCCGGCAATAAACCTTATTGACAAATTTTGTGCTATTATCAACTATTATTTGATTATAAATCACAATTTTCTAATATATTTTTTTTAAATTAAATAAATCTTTTAAATTAAATAATTAATTAACCACCTCAAAAATATAATTTCATCCAAAGACGTCTAAACTCTGAAATAATGTTGTATTATCAACTCTAGTTAGATATTTATTACAAAAGGTAAAACATAATTTTACTCTTTCTAAAATATTTTTAGAAAATTTTTATTATTTCCTTTTAGTCCCTAAAAAAATTTCATGCATTTCTTGTCCCTTTAAAATTAAAATGTATCAAATTTGGTTTCTGATGATAATTTCACTAAATTAATGTCCTGTGTCTAAGTGGATTATACATGAAAAATATTAGTGGTTCACTATTAGTCCTGTAACCTATATGTAATTTACTTTTAGTCCCTATTACACATGGATAACTTACTTTTAGCTCTGAAAGTTCTCAAAGTTTTGAAGACACATACAATATTACTACTATCCTACTTCTGAAGAAAAATAAATGACATCTTTAAGAAATTATGTGTTAAGTTATTAATTATTCTCTGTTCAACTAATTTATCAAAATTAACAAATAACAGACAGACTTACAAATAACAATCCTGAAGATTATATTATATGTTTAATTGAACGAATAATTTTTTTTGTGTTATGGCAACATCGAGTGTTTTAAGTTTGTGGTCGTGGAACATTAAATAAAGTGATTGACAAAAAAAAAAGATATTAAAACATTTTCAATAAAAATAGATAGTTGAGATTTTTAAATTTAGTGAAATTAAATTAAAAATCTCAATAAATAATGCGAGGAATAAATCACTAAAACTTTTTCTTTTCTTTCTGTTTACTACATCACTCATAATATCTTTCGTTTTCTGTATCATGTTTCCATCTCTTTTTTCGAAAATAAATCACTATTTTGAATGGAAATAATTCACAGATTAACAGTTAAAAATTTGTTGTCATTTTTTTGTTTGAATAATTTATGATCAAGTAATGGCATTTAATGGTGTGAAGATCGTAGCTCCACATATTTTACCAAGTGCCACATATTCTATGAGCAAGCTGTTTTCTTTTCCTACCTTTTCGTATCAAAATTGTTTCATACTTTTTAAATTTTCTTGTGCCTTTTGTTTGTATTATAAGGTAAGTCTAAGACCTAGTGACAAAGACAATAAGCTTAGAAACAACTTCACAATTAGACTTGGAAATTAACTCAACCATTAAGAAAATAATTCACTTAAACCACTCTTATTGATATCCACCCTCTCTTTTCATTTTAGAATTCTCATTTTAAAATTTTGTATTTTAAAAGATATGTTATTGTTATTCTTATTAGGATTCCAAGTAAGAGTGATCTTCTTTGAATAGGAAAAAGTTTGAAGAAGGGATGACAATGCTGCATAAAAATTATAAACTAGTTTTGTTGTCATATTTCACATAATGATGGATCTTCAAATCTTTGAATCAGCCTGCATAAATAAGATATTGAAAAAAGTTGTACAAATATTAATTATGACAATAATTTTATTTTAATATTTCATATGTTTGTTGTATCTATGAGTCTATATCATTGATAATAAAATTGAAATAAATTAATTATAATATTAAGATACATATCAAATAAATATATGTCAAGTTAAACCATGAAAACTAAAATACATGGTTTGTACTGTGTATTTTTTTTTAATCGACCATTTGACTCACTTTATATTATTATCCTTAATTAAAAGAATAACATAAGAAAAAAAAACACTTCGTTATTAATATTATCTATTAATATTTCTCTTTTAATTATAATATTTGGTATTCTAATTCTGACCCAAGTTTGTTCGGGAGTCGTTAGAAATAATGATTACGTTTCTAAAGTATTATTCGTTTCGGAGCATTTGAACTTCCTTTATTAGATGTATCGAAACATTTGGGAATCCAAGTAACAACTATCCAAGGTTAAATATAATCCAATTAGGAAGTTGCAAGAATCTTATAGTACTACAATAAGAGGTACCTTCATGTTCTATTTTAGTTCCATGTACCTCTAAAGTGGGAAGTCAAGGGAGGGGTTACCCGTTGTTGTCAAGTAGTTGCTTCTTCATTCTGCTTACGTCTCTAGTGAAAAAGAAAAACCCACGTAAATCTAAAGAGAAAACTGAGATGAATTCTCCAGCCACGTGAAGATATTTTTGTGATATGCATGAAGCCACAAAATGTGAAGAAGAGAGAAAATGAAAGATTGCATGAGAGCCAAAGGAAGATTAATTGAGGCATGACCCACTTGGAACAATGACTCACTCTAGTTGCCTTTGTGGACGATCACTAATGCCACACCTGTTCTTGGCTTCATTGTCAATGTGAGTGAGGTGGGGTGCTGAATGTTGTTCCTTTGAAATATGAGAGAAAATTGTGTGATTGTGACACCCCTTTTGGAACAATCTATTGTTGAGTATGTACATTGTATTGGAAGTTGTGGGGTTGCCTTGGAATCCAATAATTATAGATTCACAACTTGGGGATCAAAGAAAAACATGACAAAGGGTATCATGGAATCTTGGTTGTGTTTTTTTTTTGTTGTGCATGTGCAATGACAAACACAAACTTACGTATTGGTATTGTTGAGAATTTAAGTGTGAGTTTAAGTTTTATATTGAGTAAAAATGAAAAAGTAAAATACGATAAGGATGAATACTCGTAAACTTATTATCTTAAAATTTTTGATTGAAGATGACGTCAATCATTTATGTGTAGGTTGGACTCATGTCTCATTAGTTTGTATTTTTTCGATAATTTTCTCTTGAAAGACTCACTTGTACATAAAAAGTGGACAAGTGTACCTCTAATTTTTAAAAATTATTATCAAATATCTATAAAGTATTTTGCCTTCATATTTATCTTCCTAATTTTACCTATTTATTCTATTTATTCTTTATTTTTATTTTAAAAAATTTCTGAATTGATATCCAAATAATTTATAATTACCTTACTAACTTAGGATATTAGATCCTATCGTAAACAAGTCTTGTTTATTTTGAGCAGACATGTTTTAGTGATAAAAATCGAAAGTTTGGATATTGTGTTGTGAAATGTTGGTGTCTTTTATTAGGTTTAACTTTCATTCATAATCTTGTTGAAGAAAAATGAAATAGGTTTAGCTCCAATACGTACGTTAATCTCTTGAACTAATGGGTTCAGTGGAATAAAAATGGTTATAAATTAAAACAGTTCGATCGTGTTCAATAAACATGTAAGAGTAGAAAAATATGATATTTTCTTGATTTTATATATTTTTTTAAAAAATTATACAATATATATTAAAAATAAGCAAAACAGTTTTAATATGATTTGAGTGAGATTTAATCTACTAGTTATTTAATAGTTTTCAAATTTCATCAGCGAAATTCAGTTCTAATATCTAAAATTTAATAAAAAAAATATATTAAAAAGTTTAAAGTTTGCTTTGAGGTGTGGCTTCATTTAGCGATTTAGATTTCGATGAATTTAAGGTAATGTTCTTATCTTTTAGTCATATGCTGAATATATAGATTAAGATTAGCACAGAATGATAGGATGATCTAGTGATTAAAAGAAAGGGTAGAAAGTAATTAAGAAAAATAATTTTAATACATATTTATTTATTATAGTTTATATCATTTAAGATATTCACTTCAAATAATGTTAAAGATAATAGGAAAGATGTTTGAATGTTTTCAGATCATAATTTTTAATTTTAATATGAAAACTAGTCCATCATTTATAATTCATCAATAACATATTTAACGATTTTTTTTCGAGTAGCATCACTTTTATTTACTCACATAACACGTTACACATTGTACACTAAATTTACAAATATTACATGATTTGTGATTGTAAGTGGGAAGTCAGTCTTCCAAAGACCGGAATTCCAGCATTCTTTGACAACTTTTTTTCTAATTCTCGGTTAGAATTCAGTCCAAGACTCGAAATCTGAATTGAGTTTTTTATTTTTATTTTTCGTTTTTTAAATGGTTGGAAGAGATTTTTGAAAAAAACTAAAAAAAATATTTATTTATTTTAGGTGTTATTTGGGAAAAACATGAAAGTAGATATAATTTGAACATCTTTTTTAGTTTGTGGAGTTAAAAAAATAATTTAAAAATAGATTTTGTATTTTGTATTAAGTTTTTTTAGGTGTTATTTGGAAAAATAAAAGTAAATTTTTTTAAAAGTTTTTTTTTTTTAATTTGTGTAGTATTATTTTATTTTAATTGATGTTTGGACATAAAATTGTACGAATTATAATAACAAAAGTAAAAATAATTATCGTATGAATATTGAAATTTTTTATTTTTTAATTATGGTAATTTATAAAAATTGTATATTAAAAGGATACAAAAACATTTATTTTTTTATTTTTCTAAATAACACCTAAAATAACTAAAAATACAATACTAAATCTATTTTTAAAATTTTTTTTAACCTCTAATTCAACCATTTTTTACAAAAACGAAAATAAGAAAATAACACCTAAATCTTTCTTTTTTTTAATTTCAAATTTTCACCTACAATCTCAAACCATGCTATATGTGTAAATTTAGTGTGTAGTGTGCTTTGTGGATAAACAAAAGCAGGAACAGTGCTACTGAGAAAAAAAATCCGTATTTAACTCTAAAATTGAGTAAAATTAGGTTAACTTTGATTCACAATAAACAAAAATTCTAAATGTTTTCAGCTCAAACCTATTTTTAATTAGATTATAATTCTTTTTTACACGTTTAGTAACATTAAAACTATAGAAATGAATATTAAAATGAAATTGAAAAAAAAATAGTCCGTTTAATACAATAAATATTAGCATGTTTTATTTTTAGTATAATAAAAAAATTATAATTTTATTACAAAAAATTAATTTTGGTTGAAAATCATTAATGATTAATATAATTGAATATAAGTTTAATTTTTAGCAATTGTCACATGTATTTGTATTTGTTAAAGAGAAATTAGTGTTAATAAGAAATTCCTTTTCTCTTTGTTTTTTTGTTTTATAAATTTAAAATTCTTAATGTTCCTTCAAAGTTATTGCATATTAATATTATTTTATCTTTAATAAATAAATTTGACAATTTCTAAGAACTAAACTTGATTATTCAATTATTAATAGAATTTAAACAAAATTAATAAAATTAAAGTTTTCATATTAAGATTATATTTTTTTAACAAAATTCAAACAAAAGTAATGGAATTAAAGCTTTCATATTAAGATTGTACTCTTTTTTTTTTCTTATTATACTTGATATACTTAACCGACTATTTACCAAAAAAAAAACTTGTTATAAATATATTAATTTAAAAAATAAAAAAGAATTTATCAAAACATCAACCTAATTTAAGTAAAAATACATAAATCTAAAAAGATTAATCTATTATTTTATTTAGTTTTGACTTGAAATTAACAAACTAATTAATTAAATCCATATGAACCAATTACACCATTTATTTTTGTTGAACATGGCATTAATACAAATCACCACATTAATGCACACACAAGTAATGTTGGTATCAATTCAACTAATTAAGTTTCAACTTGAAAGTTGGTTAGATTTATCCAATCATAAATATTCATATTTAGTCCAATAAACTTGCTTAACCAATGCAACTGATGAAGGATCTATATTTGATAAAAAAAAAAAAAAAAAAAAAAAAAAAAAAAAAAAAAAAAAAAAAAAAAAAAAAAAAAAAAAAAAAAAAAAAAAAAAAAAAAAACTCTCTTCGACATCATCATATTCTATTGCAGGATATTGTTTTTTCTTTTGCATGCTTCAGATCCATTTAAGTTCCAGTTTTGGGCTCCTCTCCAAACTCTAATGGGCTTTGGGCCCATCTTAAATAAAAGTGATCCAAAATTTTGAATATATCGAGGACGCTGCCTAGGCAGTTTTTTTTTTCTGCACCTCCATAATTTCAACATGCATCCTCATAAATTTAAAAATTAAAATATGCCCTTTAATTTAGAAATGTTTTTCAGTTATGCATTATATGATCTCGAGATGTTTTGGAATATATATGTTTCACAATACAAGTTTATCTTATTTAAAGATGTACATTTCAAAATATAAAATAAAAGTTGTATTTTAGAATGAACAATCTAAAATACAAAAATTGTTTTTCGAAATGTATAATGTACTTTTTATTTTTTGTATTCCATAATGTGTATTCTAAAATATAAATTATAAATTACGTAGTTCAGATTCTATATTAAAAAACTTAAAAATGCATCAAGGATTCTATAAATCAGAATGTATTTTTCAATAACATACACAATAGCAAGAATAAATAAAAGTCAAAAAAATCAATCTCTTCGGTTAGTACGTCAGGCATTGGGTAAATAAGGTAGTTCCTGAACTTCCTGATAATGGTAAAGTGTCATGACAATATGTCTAACAAAAGCTCAAGGAAAAGTATGGGTGGGCAAAAAGATTTGAATTGTGAAATCTAATCCATAATAATTCAAATCAAATATTACTTTAAGTCTACTTATATTTCCTAAATTCAAATCTATATTTTTGGATTTTAAATTTAATCCACTTAATTGATTTTGGATCAAATTTAGATTAGACCATTTTTGGATTTTAAAAATCTAAAAAATCAAGATGTGTCTAAATCAAGTTAAGGTGGTTAAGGACTAGATTGAACCAAGTCGACTCAGATCTAAGGTCGAGTACAATTGGTTTGGGTTGAAGAGTCAAGTTGAATCAGCCCAAACCAAATGATCAAGTCCATTCAACTCAAGTCGACCTTGGTTGAGCCTGAGTCAAAGAATAAAGACGAATTGACCCGAGTCAAAGGTCGAGGCAAATCTGCCCATATCGTAGGTCCAAGAGAGTGTCAACCTCGGCTGATAGTCAAACCGAGTTTCCAGGATGAAGGTCAAGTCGAGTTGTCCAAGACAAAGGTTGAGCCAAGTTTGTCCAAGATGAAGAGTTGAGCCGAGTTGGATCGATATATAGGTCAAGGTGTGTCAATATGGGCAGAAGGTCAAACCAAGTCAGTCGTGTCGAAGGTCAATTAAGTCTTTCCTAAGTCAAAGGTTGAGTAAAGTCAGCCTGGTCGAAGGTCGAACCGAATCAAAGTTTAAGTAGAGTCTATCCTGGCCGAAAGTCAAGTCAACCTAAGATAAAGGTGATTGTGTCAAGTTAGCCTCGACAAAATGTTGAGTTGAGTTGGTTGAGATGAAGGTTGAGCCAAGTTGGTCTTGGTCGAAGAATTAAGTTAGGTTGGCTCGGTATGAAGGTCGAGATGAGTTAATGTAAGTAGAAGCTCGAGTCAAATCGACTCTGGTTAAAGGTCAAGTTAAGTCGGTCCCAATTGAAGTTTAAATTGAGTTGTTCCAGCCAAAGCTTAGCCCAATCAATCCAAATCGAAGGTCGAACAAAGTCAACTTTAGTTGAGGGTTAAGATAAGCCAACCCTGTTGAAGGTCAACACAAATCAGTCTGGGTCAAAGGTTAAGATAAATTGGCACAACCTTGTTGAATGTCCTTTTATGTATAAATTCAATTGTGGTTTATCTCCCCTTTTATATTTGTGTTGGTTTAATTTGTAATTTGGTCTTTATTTTTGTAAAAAAATAAAAAACTCATTGTGACTCCTTTTGTTAAATGGATATATTAATATCGTTTGAAAGTGTCACGTGTTAAATTTTTAGTATCTACATGTGATAATATGAGTCATCTTCTACTTTAAATCATCCTTTAATGACCCTCCTTGTCATGAATTTATATTTCTCAAAAAGAATGTTTGAAATCTCCTAAAATTAAATTATAATATAATATATAAATTAGTATACATTTAACTTTATTAAACCAATTTTATATGATTAAATCAAACTTAAATATACTACCTTAATGGTATTGAGACATTAAAGTTTATCATAGTTAAGAATTTAGACTATTATGCTACCTATTATAGAGTCTTCTTCCATTCTCACATCCCTAAATGCATGATGTTCTTGGTGTGAAGAGATATATCGTACATTCCAATGTTGTAAGACGGAATTAAACTACTACTAAGTATTAAATAATAAATGACTTTTTTTTTTTTGGTTGATTCTTAAAATTCAATTCAAAGTAAATTATGCTTAATTAAAATAACTGAATTAACTTGTTCTACTCGGTTCTCAAACACTTTCACCAATTTTAAAATGAACAAAAAGTTAGTTTTCTGTTAAAACTGATTCAACTCCTCTCATCTCTATAAAGAAATGTAATGATGTAGTTAATTATAATTTCCTTGATCATTAGTATTCTCTCAGCCAGGACCACAACCAACTTGAGGTTTGTGTAGTTTGAATTTCAAATTTGGTAACAATTTGAAAAAAAAAAAATTGGAATCAATTTAAAAAATCAAGATTCAAAACTTCAAAACTAACAATTAATTACCTTGAGAGTATTAATTCCATTAAAAGGCGTGAATGTAAGTAAGCAAAAAGGAAGGAAGATGGTGATGAATGAATTGATAAGCAAAAAAATCACAATAAAATATATTACATGATGAAAATCGAAATTAAAGGGCACAAAAACATAAAATGGCAAATAAACGTGGTGCCATAAGAATATGAATCATGAAGAAAACACAAGAAACTGAAAGGAGAAGCTCAAAAGAGAAACCCAAAAGCAAGAACAAGAAAAGAAGCGACCGCGGTTGGGACGAAGATGGCGGTGGCATCCGATGTGGGACTTGGAGCGGGTGAATCTGCAGCTGAGGCTGCCATAATCAACATGGCCATGGCGACAAAGAAAAGCTTCATCTTCAATGCCTCCATTGTTTCTGAGTGTATAACTTTTTTTGTTTGAGAAGAGAAGAGAGAAAGATTCAGAGGTAGTAGTAGTAGTGGTTGTTGAAAAGGAGGTGCTGGTGTGAGGTGTTTTATATAGTGGCTTCATGAACAACACAACAAACGTGAATCGTTGGTTTTTTAACGGGCAGGGGCAGGCTGCCCTAATATTTTATTTTATTTTCGGGGATTTCGAAGCTGCCTTATAATTCCCACTTATATTATGAAATGAAATTGTTGGCATGTATGGATGGAGATTTACTGTTAGGACAAGAGGAAAACGTTACAATTTGGAGTGCAAATATTAGGTGAAGCAAATTATAATTTGATCCAAAGCATTTACATTTTTTAAGTAAAAGAGTTATGTTATATACATATTATTATTGATTTAAATCACTATTTCACAATATTATAAATTGATTTGTATGATATTTTTAATATTAATGTATGCATTTATAGATATTTTATTAACAACAAAAATATCACTATATCGCTAATTAATTTTAACATTAATTTAATTCACAGCTATTCATATTTAAAATTAAAGATGTAATATTTGTATAACTTATCATTGGGGGTTAAGATAAAAAAAATTACACTATTTAATTTTATCTGACATGAAATTTTGGAACTTATAATATAAAACCATAAATAAATCATTTCAAGAGAATATTATGATTTTTCAATTATACAATAATTTCTATCTAACTTATTATATGACAATTCATGATTAACTTGAAATATAGATATCAATAATCCACAAATACATATTCAATTTTCAGATATTGTGTCTAGTGCACACACTTTTATTATGTACTAACAAAAATAGTTATCACAAGAGTAAAAAGCAAATAAAACAAATATATATAGAGAAAGAGAAAAATAGTTGTAAAAATTGGTATGTATTAAAAGTGGAGTAAAAATGATTGGATAAAGCTTTTTGGGATTTTCGGTCAGCCAAAGTTGCCCGTATGGGTTGTTGGACAGGGTGTCTGTATTGGGCTTCTTGGTGCTATACAGCTGTCACCAACTGTTTGTAGGCCCACACTTCTTCTTTCAAATTTTTTAAAGTTACTTTTTTCTTTCTTTCTCAAAATAGGTTTTTTTAATTGTCTTTCTTTAAAGTAAAATAATTGAGTTTGAACATTGAATATATTATTTGGTCCTATACTCATATAAATTTGAATATATTCAAGATTAATGCTTCTTACATAAACTAGCAAAAATGATAACGGGTGAGACATGTATGTATCTTGCATTTTCTTAATTACATTATTTTATAAATTTTTAATATATTTATAAATTTTTAATATATATATAAATTTTTTATTTTATATGATTTGATTTACTATAAAGAAATAAGATAATTAAATATATTATTTATTATACATTAATCCTATAAAATGAGTTGGTAAAATAAACATTGGATTTTATTTATATACCATAATTTAAACATATTTTCATTAAATATAAAATCTTAAATATAATTTTTATATCTTAAATATGAAACTATATATTTATGAATAATTTGATAAAGGTTAACTTATAAACCTAACAACATTTATTAGAATAGACTCTCATATCATTCTTCAAATAAATATTGATATATTCATCATAAAAACAATTTGTCTATCTCCATAAAATAATGATGTTGTATTTACTCAAAATTTAGGAGGGAGGTTATCATTCATGAATTAAAAACGTAAAGAATAATTTGTGGGGTAGGTAACCTTAATTATTATTACATGTTAGATTTTATATGTTTTAACATCAACAGAAAGACATATGTACATAAAAATGTTTGTATTTAATTATTTCTGCAAAGATTTCCATTGATTCGTCTTTTATAGTTTATTTGGTGTTTAGGTATTTCCAATGAGTGGATAATTTAGCAAAATGGTGAGTGTGATGCATGTTGAGCTGGTTTAGAGACTTAGTTTTCTTGATTAAGTGGTCCTTCCAATTATATATAATACTATGAACTTTGATAATTTTAATGTGAACTAACTAATCTCATTACTTTATATTTTTCCTTGTTGGCCATGTGGGTTGTGATGATTGAGCACTTGAAAAATGCAATTTTTAATTGTTGTCACAAAAACTTCCATTGAAAAAGAATTGAAAACATAGCTTTAATTAAAAAATGTTGCATTTTGCACCAATGATTGGGTGTTATATGATTGCCTATAATTCAGGGTTGATTAATTGGGTGTGACAAAGTAAAAGTTTGGCAAAACTTCGTTTTCCTTTGTGATGAAGAACTCTTTCAAGGTTGATGGAGACTTCATTAAGCTATTTAGGACCCCATATTCTAAATATAGAAGGAACCATTTTCTTAGATATGAAAAAAACAATAAAGGTGTTTGAAAATTTTTACTTGTATAAGTTCTATTTTTCTTTTCAAATTCTTAGATCCGCGAATCCTATGAATAACCCACCCATTTTTAAAGCATATGCAGATAAATATACGGAATATTTAGTTCAACTCTTTATAGATTTTAACATGTTTAACATAATTTTGTTTTTTAATATTAAAACGTAACTATACAAATAACGGGTAAATGTGATAAGGTTCAAGTTGTTTGGAATAATTTCTTTTTAAATTTTATCATTAAGAATGCTCAACAAAAATTATAGTTAGGAGTAGTTTTTAACAGATTTCTTTCGATTTAAAAAGAGTGAGATTCTTGATAAATTGAACTTCATCTCAACAAGGCCGAAAGGAATGATTTAAAAACATTGGAAACATTGAATTCTTAATTTTTTTTTGTCCCTATGCACAACAATGGAACCATTTACGGAGAAAAAAAATTAAAATCACTTAGATGCATAAAAACTAGTACAAAACATAATCGATAGCTTAATTAAATGTTTAATGCATATCATGAGTGTGAGTTTGTGTGTCCTAAAAGGACCGCAATGAAAGGTTTAAATTCAGGGAAAGCATGGAGTTGGAGTAATTATATTCATATGTAATGCATTCAACACATTGCATAAAATTTTATTAAAATATTTAATAATGCAACTTTGAAAAATGACCTTGTGAATATGGATCAATATGATCGAGTCCATAACTTACTACTACTACAACAAAGTCAATCTAGAAGTAGCAAATTAGATTGATAAAATTCCAAAACACAAATGAGTAATTGTGTATGATAAAGATAGAAGATGAGTCACTTGACTACAAACATAGCGGAATTGACCAATTCAATCATCAAGAAAACAAGAAATTTGTCAATTTCTTCCATGGTCATGGCTACATACACAAAATGTAATAAATTATTTACTAAAAGAGGGAAGCACATCACTACAATGATTAATACTGGTCATGTCCATTTAGAAGTAGCAACGACGGTCCTAAAAGTTGCTCATGCAAAATCAAACACTTACAAGGTGCTTAAATTTGATAGAAGCAACACAAGATTCTTGGTAGGAGATGGTAAATCCAAGAGAAATTCGATCTGTTAGAAAATTCGTCGTTAGACAAGATGAAAGGTGGTGTGATCGTAGAAAGTTCCAAAACTTTCACCTCCCATGCTCTCATATGATTGCAATCACGCATTACCACCACGATTCTAATATGTACATCAATCATGTGTATAGGTTAAATATAGTGATTAAAGTCACAATAATTTGTGTGGAGCTTAAATACGAAGATTTGGTCAACACACCAAGGTCCACAACTTTATCCTAATTCAACAATAAGAAGTTTCAAGAATAGGTCAAAGTTGTAACATACGAAAAAAAGAGAGAAAAATAATAATATTATAATATAATAAAATAGTAATAAAAATAAAAAGGAAGAAAATGTAACAGGAATGCTTATCCTCTCTCCTTTGTCACTTTTTCTCTCTCTTGTGAGTCTACAAGCTTCTCATCTCTCCTCACTTTTTCACTTTACTACTCCAATCTTTGTCATTTCACACCACTGTGAAATTTGGGAGTTGAGGAGTATTTTGAACCGATCAAATTTGAAAACAAAAGTAAGTTCTTATTTACCCTATAGAATCATTCCTCCCTAATTTTCGTGCTATTTTAGTCATCAATCTTAGTAGGAACAATCGAGATAAGTGATCCTCTCAGCTTATTCTACCATATACTGAAATTTTGTATTATTTGGATAACCTTGTTCTAGGTCTCTAGTTTTTAGTAACAATGTTTTCAAGTTGTGTGGAAGCTTAGTTTTGAGGAAGAGTCGATCTAAGGTAAGAGAAGTTGGTAAAAACTTAGAAATACTATTTATTAAATTTTGGTAGTGATAATGTTGTGATATTGAACCTTGTGGTGTAATGGATTAATTGTGTAATTATTTTGATTATTTTATTTGAATCTATATTATTACATATTTGTGGATGATGGTGATGAAAGTGTGGAATTGGTGAGATGATGAATTTAGTTTAATGAAGTGATGCACTTTGTTTGGTTTTTATTGTTTTGAGTTGCATAATCCTCAGTAAATTGATTTAGAATGTATAAGTATTGTCACTTGAATTGCTTGGGTTGGTTTTGCATTGAATTGAACTTTGATGGCATGATTGTAGTGTTGTTCTATTCATCTAATTTCTTTTGTGTGTTAATTGGAGTATTTGTAATGTAGCTCTTAAAAAGAAATAGAAATGGAATAGAGTAAAATAAATGGTTTATGTTTGACATGTTTCAAATTGGTGCATTGGTATATTGAGACATTTCTTTGAAAAGATATAATTGTATATGTCGAAAGAAAGCGTTTAAATAACTCAAATATACCAATGAACCATTTTAAAAATGTTAAAACTCTTTTATATCTATTATAGCACTGACAATATCGTAGAATCAATGGGCGTCAAGCAGAGAACTCAAAACAGTGAGTTTCAGTGGTCCAAAGCATCATGTGCCACTCTAGGGCTTCTGGCATTGGACGCAAGTTTCCTGGCCCGGCGCTAGGTTTTGAGAGCTGGTAGCCAACATGATTTTATTAGTGAGTTGTCCGGTAAAATCACGATTCACGCTTCTTAACTGTTGGATCGAACTGAAATTTTGACAATTGATCCAATACACATGATTCTTCATTTTGACCATTGGGATCTTTTATTTGAGGTTCGTGGTTAGAGAAATTACTTTCGCAGTTTTGATATAATTAATGGAAATATTATAATTGAATGTTATGCTAATGTAATAGAAAATAAATGGTGAATTATTAACATGAAATTTGAAATGAATAGTAGGTGATTTATGTTGTGTGATGATATAAGATTATATTAGAATGTTATATGTGAAAAATGGTTTGAATGTGATGAATGTAGTGACTCCTAAGGAGGGAGTACTACATTGATGTGATGATAGGAAGTGTATTGAGAGGGATTCTGAAAGACTATCCTAACTCTGCTAATATTGTACTCATGTAAGGAAAGATATCTAATTGAGAGAGTTAATGGAGGTTCCTACAATCTAGGGCTTTAATATGAAAGAGGGTCGAACCTCGCAAATATAAGGAATTTACCATGGTCATACTTTAGAGGGATTTGTGTACTGATGTAAAATATATAGCTATAACTCTTTAGATGTAGGAGTGAGTATGACAGATGCAAAGTTTTAGAGTTTGCTCAATACACTTGACTTTCGAAAGTAGATTCAAATGTATAATTGTTGTGGGCCATGAGGATTTTGGTTATCTTTGTGCCGAAACTGGCATGCTTTTGGTAAACATTTGATTGTTGTTAAGAGTATGTGATGGTTGAATTGAATGGGATTAAAATTTATTCTAATGTGATATATTATAAATGATATGTTTGGTTATATTTACATTAGCTTACCCTGTTATCTATCTATTATGTTGTGGTTTGTCCATGAGGATTGAGTTGTGAGGGTTGTGTTGTGATGATTGAGGCTTGGAGTTGTATTATGATAGATAATGAATTTTCTTGCTAGTAATTATTGAATTCAAATTAGATGAGGAATTCTATCTATAATACAATTTTGATTGATTAACCATACTTAGAATAAAGATGAAGATAGTGTAATAAATGGTGGGACATGTAACTTATGTAAAGAATTATTATGTACATTCAATGAAAAATATTGATTTTAATTTGATGATGGAATTGACATATGAAGTATTTGTTAATTTACACTAGCTTACCATTCTATTTGTGGTTGTGGTTTCCACCTTCGATGATTGTATGTTATATGTAAACAAAGTATCATGAGGTGGTGGAGGAAATAGAATTGAGGCCACAAAGCTTTTAGAATGTTAGAGTAAAAGGGTTATATATATATATATATATATATATATATATATTGAGAGTACCTCATATGGATGTAAATATTATATTTCTTCTGAAAAATATTTGAACCAAATTCTTGGAGGATGGTAAATATATTAAGTATCTATATAATTTCATGATACTATTGAGTGTAATTAATCATGTGATGAACAAATTCATAGTGAGATATCTATTAATTTAGGTTTTTACAAAAGTCATCAAAAATTAAAATTGAGATAGATGTCCATGAAGAAGGTCAATCAAAAGAATGCTCTTGTACCGTAAGGACCGATTCCCCATAACAACCAATCGACGCTCAAAGAATTTCTCACAGTGCCAATCGATGAAAAGCTACGTACCCAAGTCATGACTAGTTGATGTGACATTTTTTCCAGAGTGATAATAAGAGGTCAACAACCGAGCGGTCGTAGGCCACGAGGGCCAACTGAGTGAGCCTATGCCCCATTTGCTTTGTCAAAAACTAACTGAAAATCACATTGAGACCCTTCTTGGATGCTTTTATTCTCCTTGAAAGTAAACCATCCACTTCCCAAACAAGCGTGATTGTATGTCGTCGACCTCGACAACACCAACCATGACTTACCATTCTCATATGGCTGTTAGGTTGCGAAGTCGCGGTTGAAGAAGGTGCGCATTCACGACTTCGTCGGTTGGACAGTAGCTATAGAAAGATCATATCTCTGTAATTAAGGTAAACAAGTTAGTAATCAAGTTTAAAAAGCAATTGAATCTCAATTAAGTAAACCCTAATCCAAGGCCCGTATAAAAAAATTATAAATAGGACTCCAAAGTAAGTTGGTAAGGACGTTTACTTCGCATTTATTACAACATTAATTGTTAAACCCAAATGGATTGTGACTGTTTTAAGTATTGAAGCTTAATTGACCGGTACCCTGATCGTCTATGCCACCGAATGCGAGAAGAAGAAAATATCGAGCGGAGGACGAAAGAAGAGAAGAAACAAGCCAAATGTTTAGATAGACGTCTAGTCCCCATATCTGAAACAACCCCTATTACCACTCTAGAACACATAAGAAATCTAACCTTAGGGAATTGACATCACATAATTATGTTTAACTTATGTTATACGTAATTACAATGAATGAATAAATAAATATATATGTTATTCACTTGTATGCACGTCTAATTTAATGAAGTTTATACAAAATTATATCTACTCATCTTAAATCATTGTTTTTATTTTACCAAAATTAGTTAATACTTATATCTATTTATGAAAATAATTATGTGTTAAATATATATTTAAAATCTTTGAAAAATTATATTTCATTAAAAAACTTAATTTTCCTTTTTCTTCATATATATCAAATTCTTTAGGAAAAAAATTGATTTCTTTTATTTCTCTAAAAAAAATTAAATATTGTACACCTATGATGAATCAATACTTCAATTTGGGTCATGCATCCGAGTCTGACACATATCCATGTTTGATACTTTAAGATACTTTACCAATGTTTATCAATGAAGTATCTAATCTATAAAACAGTAATACTTTTATGATGAGAAAAATTTATAATTTTTTATGTTAACAACTTTGATACATATGATTTTAATTTGGATTTACACGTTAACAATCATATATTTATTATAGTTTTAAGAATTATTATATATTTTTCAATATACATAAATCACATATCGTATCTTATTATTTCAAAATAAACATATCGACATATCGAATATGTGTTATATTTGATACACGTACCGTATTCATGGATAATAGCTACACACTCACTAAATTACACTTCTCAAGTTTTAATAAATTAAAATTACCCCTACCTCAATTTTGAACAAGTTGCTAATAATAAATTAAATAATGTTGTCAATTTTAAATTTACATTAAATCACAATAATTTTTAATTTGTAATAAAAAAATTCACTAAATGAATAAACATTTTCAAGATAAGTTGTACGAATTACTTTTTTTTTAAGTTATTATTATTAATTATATCTCACCAACCTTATTTTCGTTCATATCATTTGTCTTAAATAATTTCATTCATTGTTATTTTACTAAATATCTACAATTTACTTTAAAATACTAATTTATAACTAAATAACTTTTTTTTTTCTTAATTCTAATTTCAAATACCAAAACTTCATTTTTTTTATTAATTTCACCTATAGTAATGTTATTATTTTACTTTATTTTTTTATTTTTTACACCAAAATTATTATTAAGTTATTCTTACTAAATAAATATATATTTTCCAATTTTTTTCTTAGAATTACCACACTTATGAAACGTTACTCTCATAATTTTCCTTATACATAAAAAAAGGAACAATGCCATGTCAATGAAAATTTCAAAATGTTAATCTTTTGGGTACCCAAAGAGATCAAGACAAAGATTCTTCGACTTATGAGATCTTTTGAAGGAAATGAAGAATTTTTTTTACCTTGTACTCAGATGAAGAATTTCAATAATTTCAAGGAATTGAAATACCTAGTAATTAAATTATTTATAATTAGATTCTCTTTATTTCTTGAATAATTAGTTTGGATGAAGTAATTAAAATATTTTAAATTTTAATTTTCTTATTTCTCTTCAACTGTATTTTTGAGTTTAACTAACTTAGCTCGACCTTTAATTCGGTACAATTTCTCTTAACTTTTGGTTTAAGTCGACCTTCAACCCAGCTCGACCTTCGTCCTGGCTTGACCTTCGGCTTGTTTCAACCTTCGGCACAACGCAACTCGACTTGACCTTAAGCTTGACTCGACTTTCGACTCGGTCCAACCCAACTTGATCTTCAACCCTACCCGACTCGACCTTCGACTTGAGCCGAGCCGACTTAACCTTCAGCCCAACTCGATCAGACTCGACCTTCAGCCCTGCCTGGCTCGACAAGACCTTCAACTAACTCGGGCCGCTTCGACTCACCTCTAGTTTGGTTTGGCTTGGCCCGACCCGACTTGACTTGACCTTCGACTCGAACGACTTGTCTCGGCCTTTTGTCTAACTTGGCTCAACTTTTTGGACGTGTAGACTTTTTTCGTCCTTACCCATGAGTAATTCCACAACTTGAAAAATTTAATTTTCTTTTTTTAAGTGAATTTCAAATTCTACTATTGTTTAATTATTTAAAATACCTTCTTAAAATTCCTCAATTTCAATTCCTTTTAATCTTCTCATCCAAATATGTCATTTAAGAATTTTAAATTTTCCAAATAAATGAATTACCTCATTGAATTACTTCATTCAAACACATCAGGCTTCTTGTACCATGTCAAATTTTTCTCACTACATTTTGGATTTCATTTCCCAAAATACATTAAAACAATTAAGGTTTTTTTTTTCAGGAACACAATCACTCCATTTCTATTATGGAAATAATTTTTTGGAAGCATTTGATGGAGTGGAGCGATAAATTCGATAGGGTACTCGAAGCAATAACTCATCTAAGATTCGACATTTTTTTTTCATACTGGTCCCTTAAAAACTTATTGAAAGCTCCTACTTAAAATAAGTTTAACATTTTTTTCCTACTGGTCCCTTAAAAGTTTGATTGTTTTCTTATTTCTTGAATTTTTATTCCATTTTAAGCGGTAGAAATCTACTTTTCCTATTTGACTTGGTATTTTTTACTCTTTTTTTTTTTTTTTTTTTTTTTTTTTTTTTTTTTTTTTTTTTTTTTTTTTGTAAAAATAGTCTCCTTCGACAATAGGGTGGTTATAGTAGCGAGAAAGGGAGTGTACGGAACTAGGGAGAACAACAATGAAAAGGATTGTGAAGAGGAAGAAATAGAATTAGATATTTTAATTAGGATTAATTCGGTCTTTTAGACACCCGCATGCGGTGTAGAGGAAACAAAAGGGGTGCATAAAGCAATCCCCATATTTGACTGTTCCTGAAACAGCCTTTCACATTTTTTCATTAATCAATTGTTTTATTTTTATTTTTTGTTATTCTTTTCAATCTGCTTCAAGAATGTTAATAATCATTTCGTGTTTAATCTATCTCTCTGATTTTGTGTATGAAAAACAGGCATTTGATTCTTTTGTGTTTGTGTGTTTTTACTTCGATTGAGGTTTTTAGCGAAGAACATTTGGTGGTTAAGAGGTGTTTCTTGAAAATTTCAATAAATAAGAAATCAGCTAAGTTTACATTCTTCGCAAATAGATATTAAAATGATTTTGTAGGTAATATTGTAAATAACTTTGCATATTTTATATATAGTTAAAATCATGGAGGCATTTTATTGAAATGATAGTGCAGAAAAGGGTTATATCACTAAGGAGATATATATATATATATATATATATATATATATATATATATTTCAGCCGTTGTTGCTTGTTGCTTTTTTTGCAGGCTCGAAAATATCTCTTTCGCCTCTCCTCCCTATCTCTATTCTGGTTGATTCGCTTCTTCCTTCTTCGCGCAAACGAAAGAAGAGAAAGAAATGGAGGGTGGCGCCTACATAACAGGTTGCTTGCTTACCAAGCCATCCTGGCTTTTCGCTCCTCCAGTTCGATTTTTATTTATTATTATTGACTTATTATTAAAAAAACTACTAACTATCAAAATGAAAGACGATCGAAGAGAAAGACGTCCCAGATACAACCACCCATTTCACTCAAAGATAGGCTCGTTTGGCCTAAGGTGAAAGACGCGAATTGCACAGAGATTAACATTATATAACCTAACCTAAGATCCGGCCTCAACACAGGAATAGCCCTGATCTGCACAACGTTATCGTACGAGGGGAGAGGGAATACTACTTGGAGCCTTACCAAACCAGCAACATATAATTGCGTATATAACACAAACATGTAATCTTAATCTGATCTGGAATGAAAGCTCTCGCTCCTTTGGCTTTCTTTCTCCCGGAGACCATGCCATTCCTCGACACCCCGACGGTGGGGCCTTATGGGGAAGGGCCCAGCCCAATAAGGATAGCACACCCCCCACTTCAAGCGCACCTCTGTATCGACATTTTTTTTTAGAGCAAGAAAAGAAGCGGAATGTCCGGTAAATTATGTCGAATGAAGCTATTGGAATTATTGGAACAACACCCTTGCACCATCTATTCACTATTGAGTCTTTTTGTCTTCGTGATCCTCACCCTACTCGGATTGTACGTGTGGAACACGGTGCAATCAAAGAGCGTGACGAGAACATAAAATCGTGAATGAAAGAGCTTGACGAGACTTTCTCAATTCGAGATGTTAGAAGGTGCAAAATCAATGGGTGCCGGAGCTGCTACAATTGCTTCAGCGGGAGCTGCTGTAGGTATTGGAAACGTATTCAGTTCATTAATTCATTCCG
>Ga0209589_1003300_pt1 | contig 28244 bp, 12 predicted proteins | sample CowpeawhiteBW_FD_187525 | JGI IMG/M metagenome (GOLD analysis project Ga0209589, IMG submission 187525) | Root nodule microbial communities of legume samples collected from California USA - Cow pea white BW (SPAdes) (version 2) | ecosystem: Host-associated > Plants > Roots > Nodule | place: USA...
ATTTTTTTTTTTTTTTTAATTTAAATTTCTTATCCAACAATCGTTTGAACCCACTTTAATCCAAATATGTTTATCCAAATAATTTAAATCCGTACAAATTGATTTGCACACCTAATTTTATTTTTAGATATAATAGTTTCGAATAAGTTGAATTTTTTTCTCATGACCATCAAAATGAATGTCTCCTACATCGTAATTTGTGTGTTTGGAATGGTGAAGATTTGAAAGAAAGTAAGTAAATGAAATAGTATTGTTTGAATTAAGAAAAATATCATAAAATTTAAGAAAAAATGAGATGAAAATTTGTGAATTTTTATATATGATTTGATGGGTATGATAGATTAAAAAAATATTAAAAAATAAAATTATAAAATTATAATTTTATTCTTAAAAATAAATACGATATAAATTTAAATTTAAATAATAAAAATTATACTAAAATAAATTTCAAGTTATTAAAAGTGACAAATTCTGAATTCAACTTTTTACAATTTATCTTTAAAATTTTCAATTCAAATGTATTTTTTTATGTATTTCAAATTTTAATTGGAAGGTGGGTTAAAATCTTATAATAGTTTATAGAATAGTCATTTCAAAATATATTTAAAAAATAAAATTATATTTTAATTATATAATTTAAAATATCTTTTTAAATACATTATGAATTGTGTATTTGAGAATATATAATTTTTAATATAAATTTTGATTATAAATATACTTCTAAATCCGGAATTATATTCCAAATTGTTTCAATTCATATAGATAAATAAAAATCAATCCAACCCGAGTGCGTCATATATAGAAATTTTTTAATTTAGAAAATAATCTTTAATAAAATTTCTGATATGTTTTAATCATCTTAAATATTATTTTTTAAGGAAGAAACTGATAGAAACAAGGTAGCTTGGGGCCCAATCCAAGGAAACCACCGGCCACCTTAAACCGACGTCGGTTACCTCACGTTGCATCACTACAGTCTCTGTTACCCTCTCATCGTCTGCCACGTGTACCACGTTCTGTAACACAAATTAAACAATATTTAAACATTAGGAAAAACATACGCGTCGATTAATATCCCTCTTTTATTTTTTTCTAATTTTACACCCTCAACCCGATGCGTGGATGCGTTTGGAATACCCAGAAAAGGTTAATTATTATTTTTTATTTGAACATGTCTTCCTTGACCTCCCAAATCCCCAACCCAATCCGCACGCGCCATACAAGCAAATAAAGAATACCGCGTCCATGACTCAACAAAAATACGTGGCTCCAACGCTGCACGGGGGAGAGTGAGGGTGTTTCTATAATAACTTCAAAGCACCACTCTTCTTCTTTTCCACTTCTAACCCTAAGCCGCCTCCGCTTAAATAAAAACCTTTTACCCTCTCATCTCTTCACTCGTTCAATTTTCAACTACTCTCTTCTTCTTTCTTCTTCAATCTTCTCCCATCTGTATTCTTATCTTCTCCCTTGACCGTTCATTTTCTTCTGCAAGAAATCTTGCTTCGGTTCAATTGTTCTTCCAGATGGACGTTGCAGTTCTTCATCCACAGGATTTTCTCGCAAACAAACCACCGAACCACTACCAAGCCATAGCCCCAAACTTTTCCAACATGAAACTCCCTAACCCTAACCCTAAGTTCCAGCGGAGTTCCCGAAGCCGCAAGAAGCGGGCCGATCCAGTCCCACGAGACGCCCGTGGCCCGGCCCAACCCGCCAGGCCTCAGAAACACCAGCCGCAGAAGCTCGTCATGGGCCAGGTCAAAATCCTCAAAAGAGGCGAGCTACTTTCTCAAACGACGCCGGATCTACAACCGCCGACGGAAACCGTCGAGAAGGAGGTAACTACCGAGACGAAGATCATGGAGAAAAGCTTGACTTCACCTTCGACGGAGAAAGTGGAGGGCTTGTATGCGGGTTACTCGTTGATGGTAACGTCGCCGCCCCCAAACTCCGTTCCGTTACCGATTTTTATCACTAAGAAGTTCGCGGCCACGAACTGCGCCACGAGTGACTTACGGAAAATTTTACGACTTGATTTTCCTTAACCTGCTATGAATGAACGAAGATTTGGATGGAGGTTGTTGATGATCAGAGTGATATGGTGCTCGATCTACTCTTATTTTTTCAGCGGGTGGATCGAGTTCGAAGAATCTCTGATTGTGTAGCACTTTCTTCAGGTTGCATACATGTTTATAGTGTGATTTGGTTTAACCTTGCTTCTCTTAGAACCTTTGCTTTGTTATACTGATTCCTAGGTGGTTTTAATTTGGGGAGAGGCTTCTGTGTATCTGTGTAATGCTTTGTAGGTATTTAGGATATATTAGCATCCCCTATTTTGCTTTTTTTTTTCTTCAGTTGTTGTAGTTAAGTTTTATGTTGGTGTCATCGTGTCTGTTTAGCCTCATTCAGTATATGGTTCTGCGTCATTGTTTTAGTTATGCTCTACTCTAATCTTTTGTATGAAATAATTTAAAATTCAATTAAGTCAATATTAATTTAGGATATAGAAGCATCCACGAGTTTTTTTTTTTCTTTAACATTTGTAATTTATGTTTATTCCGATGTCACGTTTCGCCTCCTCACAGGCTATAATACGAGGGAAACTAGTATATGATTCTGGGTCATTGTTTTAGTTATGTTCGACCCCAATACAAAAGGTAATCGGAATCGCCGTGATTATTAGAAGTAAGCATCAAGATTTAAATTAATTTTGAATTGTGCACTATTTTATTAGGTTAAATTTGATTAAATTTGCAATTCAAATTGGTTAAAAATATTTTATGTCATTTAATTTGATTAAATTTGCAATTCAAATTGGTTAAAAATATTTTATATCATTCAAGAATCTTAGGAGATGAATTCTTTTATGAGAGTAATAATTTATAATTTTTTATTTTAATATACTTTAATATATTTATTTTTAAATTTAAATTTACAGGATAATAATTATATATTTATTAATTTTTGTACAACTATTAATATACACATATATATTCGAGATCATACTTTATCATTATAAAGTAATTTTTAAAAGTTTAATTAAATTTTAAATCTCCTAAATTTTTATTCTTTTTATGTTTTTCTCTTGGCCACTTTTCGTCTTGTTTTCTTCTCATTTTTCAAATGAATATTTAAACTCTTTAGAAATATTTATCTGCAAATCATCTTTAGAAATATTTTATCTGCAAATCATTTTGATGAAAAATTTTATATTGACTAGATATAGATATAAGAAAATGAATTCATATATCCGTCTTGTATTCAATAGATATAAATATAAGAAAACGGATTTACATATTCTCGTATTCATCCTCGCGAAGCATTAATTATAAAAATGATGTCTATATTTTAGATTAAGTATAATAACTTTTAAATAATTTATACATTTGACTACTTTTAATTGAAATATTATTCAAAAAACTAGATTTAATATGCCTAAGAAACGAGTAATGTTTTTTGTGTGTACCTTTTATGTATTTTTTATCTTAATAGATAATTATTATATTAGGATATATTTAAATATTATATTAAATGATAAGGTTAAATATGTTTTGGTCATTCGTTTTAGTGAAATTTAGAATTAGTCTCTCTTCAAAACTTTTGATCAATTTAGTATTTCATCTTTAGAAATATGTGAATTCAGTCTTTTTAATCAAATTTTGTTAAGTTTAGTTTATGTTTCAAACAAGTTTTATGGTAATATTTGAGTTAACATTAAAGAGAAAATGTGTCAAATGGGACTAAATTGCTCAAAAGTTTCAAAAAGAGATTATTTCTAAATTTCATTTAAATGTGAATGACCAAAAACATATTCAATTCTAAATGATATTTAGAAGTTGGGGGAAAATAATAATATTTTTAAGTTTGTATTATATTTTGAATAGAATAAACATGAAAAAATATTTATAAGTTTATAGAATAAACTCTTTAAAAATACAAAGAATAAACTATAAAAAACATATGGAGTATGTTCATTATAAATATAAACTAATGTATGGATATATTAGTCCAATATGTACTTTTAGACTCCTATAACTAGTATATCAACATAATTGTCTAATATCTAATGATAGGCTTGTCTGGTAAGTATATGGACACACTCATCTAATATTTATTGCTAGTATATGAACAAACTTTTCTAATATATTGCAAAATTTATCTAATAAGTGAATGAACATACTCGTCTAATGTGTATTAATAAACTTGTCTAATATGTGTATGAAAAAGTTTGTCTAATGTATATTATTTGACTCGTCTAATCAATATATGAATGACTTGTTTATTGTGTATTGTTAGACTGATATGATAAATTCATCAACAACTCGTCTAATCAAAATATTCTAAACTCATATAATCAATGTATGGAATGACTCATATAATATATTTTTGTTATACTTTTCTATTTATTGTATCTACAGTCTCGTCTAATGTATATTGTTAAACTCGTGTAACATTTTTTGCTATACTCTTCTAATAAGTGTATGGAAAGACTTGTCTGATGTGTATTTCTAAATTTGTATAATCAGTGCATCAACAAACTTTTCTAATATGTATTACTAGATTTGTCTCATAAGTACATGTACACACTCGTATAATGTGTATTGTTAGACTTGTCTAATCAGTATATGTTAGACTCATCTAATGTGTGTTGTAACACTCGTCCAATCAATAAGTTGACAAACTCGTCTAATAAGTGAATGAACAGTTTCGTCTAATGTGTATTAATAGACTTGTCTAATGTTATGAAAAGACTTGTCTAATGTATTTTTTAAACTCATCTTATCAGTGTATGAACAAACCAGTATAGTGTTTGTTGGTAAACTCGTATAATTAGTGTATGGGTGTACTTGTCTAATGTTTTTTAAACTCATCTAATAAATGTATGAAATTACTCATCTAATAATTTTTACTAAACTTGATTAATCAGGGTACATGCAAAGTTGTTCTATTAGTGTTTGTTTAGACTTGTCTAGGATGTATTACAAGACTCATCAAATTAGTGAATGAACAAACTCATATTGTATTAATAAACTTATCTACTTTCTGTATAGGTAGAATTGTCTAATGTATTTTGATAAGGTCATCTTATCAGTGTATGTTTTTAGTAGACTTTTAATCAGTGTTTGGGCAGACTCCTCTAATGAGTAATCATACACTCATGTAATCAATGCATGAAATATCTCGTTTAATATTTTTTGTTATACTTGTCTATTGATTATATGAACAACTTATTTATTTATACTTGTTTAATTAGTGTGTTGATGGACTTGTTTAATGTTTTTTTTTTTATATTTTTCTTTAATCAATGAATGGAATGATTTTACTAATATTTGTTTGTTATATTCATCTAATTAGTACATGGAGAGATTTGTTTAATATATATTATTATACTTGTCTAATTTTGTTTTTATACTAATCCAATAAATGAATGGACAAATGGATTAAATATGTATTGCAAAACTTATTTTGATAGTTTTTGTTATATTCAAGACCTGTTTATTTTTTCTTTACTTATTTAATTAGTGTATCAAAATTATCGAATGCGTGTTGTTAAACTAATTGAATTTTTTTATACTCATCTAATGTGTTTCTACATTCATCTAGTCAATGTATGTTTTTACACTAATTTAATGACAATGTAAATACATTAGTGATATATTTTAAAATAATTAATTTGTTAGCTTTTACCTTTTGTGTTTTACTACTAATATTATAAATCGTTACATTTTAAGGTCGAAAATAATAAAAAATAAACTAAAAGAATGTAAAACAGATTATATTATAAAACAAATATTAAGTAAAACAAAAACTTTTTACGAATATATTTTGTAAACCTTTGAAATTAACTATTAAGTAAAAAAAAAATCGTAGTATTACTTTTTATTACAAATATATATATTTTAAACCTTTGACATTAACTATTAAATATAATATTTTAATTTATTTTTTTAATTAAGTTTAATTGTAACTTATATTTACATGTTAAAATAATTGTTTTAAATTTATACATCAAATTACTACACCTAAATATTCAAATTATTTTATTTTTTACAGATGTAAAATATTTCATGTGTAAAAAATTATAAAGGTAAAAAATGCACAAAGTAAATTAATTTAAGTATTTAGGTGAAATGATTTGATGTATATATTAGGAAAAGTTATTGTAATATGCATATAAGTTATAATTAAACTTGTTTATTAATTTGATCTCAAATTGAAGAAGATGAAATTGGATCATTTTAAAGATTGAGTACTAAATTGAATAAAAAATGTAAATAGAAGATTAAATTGAAAACAACTATTACTACTGTCATTGTTACGTGTCATGATCGTAAGCTGTCACGTGGCACGATGGTAAAGTGACACATGGTAATTTTAAAATTATTTGAAAAAAAAATTAAAAAAATTAAAAAATAAAATAAAAATTTCACGGCTTGACATGTGACACGGTGTTAACTTTAACTAAAAAAACCAAATTAAATCTTTTTAGATAATTAAGATATTAAATTAAACAAACCAATTATATGAAGAAGAAAAATCAAGTTAATAAAAAAATTGAGTTACCAATTAACTAAAATCTATTTTTATTAGAGCAGTTTTAGGGGGCTTTTCCCTACACCTCCAATAATCTCTCCTGTACCCCAAAACCAAATTTTTTTCCATGTTTGCCCATGGTAAAAATTAAGAGTTACTATCTCTTTTACCGCATCTGCACCTCAAAACCATACACCCTTACCTTGCACCCCCAAAACGCACCCCAATAAAACACTAACAATCAGATTCCATGCACCCCTGTTGTGTTGCGCGTCTCTTCTCCCACAACTCTTCTCCCACACCGCCTCCACACACTCTTCATCCCTCTTCTCCCACATTCTGTTCTTCTCCCATTCTCCCACAGAGCTTCCGCAGACTCCTTTTCTCCTTTTTCCTTTCTTTCGCGCAACTCCACAGGCCCCATCTTTCGCTCTTCTCCGTTTTGTTTTGTTTTTTTTACTGAAACGGATTGTGAAATCCGTTTCGCAGAATGTTGAAACGGAACACACATTTCGTTTTAATTTTTTTTTATCGAAACGGATTGTGAAATCCATTTCGCAGAAAGCTAAAATGGAATACATAATTCGTTTCCTTTTTTTTATTTTATTTTCACTGCAACGGATTCTGGAATCCGTCTCGGAGGAGGCTGAAACGGAACCTGGAATCCGTTTTAGTGTTTTTTTTGCTTTTTCACCGAAACGAATGAGGTATTGGGTGTGAGAGAGATTGAGGGTAGGGGAGCCATCTGCGGCACACGAGATTTCAAAACCAGGGCTCCCACAGTAAGGTTGTTGCGTTCCTTGGATGTAAAAGGGAAAACTTATAGATTGGTTGTTGTTGGGACAGGTTTTGGGTGCACATGCAGTGAATTTAGGGTCGACTTGAGAGGAAGTGATTTGGGCAAGGAGGTAGAAGATGATGATGTAGGAATTGGTGATGCGAAAATAGAGGGGTTTCAGGATAAAAAATTGGGTGTTTGGGTTCATCATCTTTGAAGTTTTTTTTTGTTTGTTTGTTTGTAAGTGAGGATGAAGGAAATATGAACAGGGAGGAAAAGGAGTATACATTCTCTCCCCATTAACTTTTAATTAATAATCTCAACAAACAAAGGATATTTCTTCATTAATTAGAAACGGTGCCTTCCAACAGGCAAGTCGTACAAGTTGACAAAATTATTCTAAAACAACGGTGTTTTTAGTTATTCAAAATTGGTTGTGACATATAATATTCAGGTTGGGAGCATCTTTGGTTTCAAAAAAAGGATTTTTTTTTTTGTGAAACGGATTACAGAATCCGTTTCACATTTTTATGAAACGAAAAATCGTATTTCGTTCCACAAATATTTCAAATTTTTCGTGAAACGGAATACGAATTCTGTTTCAGAAAAATGTGAAACGGATTCTGTAATCCGTTTCACAAAAAAAAATTGAAAATTTTGTGAAACGGATTACAGAATTCGTTTCACATTTTTCTGAAATGGAATTCGTATTCCGTTTTACAAATATTTCAAATTTTAATGAATGCACAGTAATGAGGTAATGAGACAGAAAAGAAACGAGAAAAGAAATAGTATGAATGGGGTGCAGAGGAGTTGGCACAAAGTAAATGAAATTTACTGCATTTTATCCACTTACTTACTTTTCACCTATATATTAATAAAGAATATAATAGTAAATTTTGGCACCTATATATTAATGAAGGATATAATAGTAAATTTTGGGGTGCAAAAGAAGCCTCGGAGGTGCAGGAGAAGCGCCCGAGTTTTATTACAGTTTTCTCGTATTCTAAAACCCAATACTGTTTACAGATTGTGTTTCTTTTATGCCGGATTCAAAGGTTTATATCTGAAAATAATTCCCATTCTCCCAAATTTGTTTCTCTACGGTTTGAAATTTCTCCAAAACCACAACGATCTTTTCTTCATTCTTTGCTTCCTCACACTTACCTCTCCTTCTTCCTAATTCACCCTTTTTAAAAAAAACCTTACACGTGATTCCTTCAAGAAAACCCTAGTTAGCTTCCATGGCGTCCAAGAAGAAGCACTCGGAGGGCATCGCCTTGTTGTCCATGTACAACGACGAGGAAGACGATGAAATGGAGGTCGACGACGAAGAAGAAGATGCGAGAATAGGTATGGAAGAAGATGCCGCGGTAGATGCGAGATTTGCAGCGGAGGAAGATTCCGCAAATAGAACAGCGGTCCTTGATTCAGGTAAGGAGGGCGCTGATGAGGGGGCTTCAACACCGCCGAATAACAATTTAATTTCTCCACCGTCGGAGGAACCTATGATTAGTCGAAAAGGGGCGCTTACGATAGTTGATTACGGCCATGACGAAGTTGCGATGTCACCTGAGCCTGAGGTATTTCTGTTTAATTAATTGAACAGTGTTCACTCTCCTAAACTAGATATTTTGGATTATAATGTGATTCTTTTGCTGGTTCTGATAGCAGGAGGGGGAAATATATGGTAGCGGTCGAGTCATGATTGGGGAGCAGCTTCATGTCACCAATGGTGAGTTTAATTTTTGTTCGGCATTGAGTTATTATTATACTAGCTAACTGATTAGGGAGGTTCAATTTGCTTGATTATCATATTTTTTGGCTTCCCAACCATGTTTGTGCCAATAATAAATGTTTAAAAGGGATCAATTGAGTAGTCTTTTTTGGTGTCCAGCAATATTGCCTGTTTTATAGTTTTGTCATGCTGCTTATTCCAAATGAAATTTTGGACTTCTACAAATTTACTAGTAGATTTTTCTTTTTAAGAGAGCGAGTATAGGCACCATGTTAAAGTTGCCCTTTGTGACCTGTTGGTTGTAGGATCAAATCTGGAAACAGCCTCTCAAAAAGAAGTACAATGACCCTCCCCGAGCCTTCGTGAAGCCTTTTACACCTGGGCACCTTAGTTTTATATCACTCCTTTTTTTTAGAAATTTTATTAATTATATGTATATATATTCAACAACTTTATAGGACAAATCTTAAATGACTATTTTGTACTGTACATGAATGAATGTGCAATTTTGTATCACCAGAAAATTGATTATCCTACTATTCTGCTATAACATTTTGGAGGCTGGCTACTTTGTGCTGATATCTGAGATTAAAAACAGTGGTTCTTACATATTTGCACTATTTTTTCCTCATTGACACTTATGGATCAGATTAAGGTTTAGGATATATAGCAAAATTTTCTTGGTTTGAAATATTCCGTATATGTTGGTCCTTCCTTGGTTTTTTGTCAATGATTTTGATCAAAATGAGTGCATTGATGATTATGTTTCAATATTTGTTTTTGCTTTTAAAGTGCCGTGTAAATACTTTAGAATAATACCATGGTTATATTCAATTTTTGTTCAATTACAATACTATTTTTGTAGATGCATTTCTTTTTGCATCCTAGTACCTAATGTAACATGTTATTGCAGGGGATTTGCTGGAGAAGACACTATTAGGAACAACTTTGACACCTAGCAATCAAGTTAGCACTCCTCAGTTATCCGATGAAGCAGAACTGGGTGAAGGAGATCAGGATGATCCATTGGATAAATTTCTTCCTCCCCCACCAAAAGCTAAATGTTCAGAGGAGCTACAAGTAAGTTCTGTTAAAATGGTGTTGAATGATTTTGATGTATGATAAAGTAGCATATATTGCTTACTGCTTTTACTTTGGTCCTGTCCTCTGTTCTTTTTTGGGGCATCATAGTTAATAGTCACAAGAATCATAAGACAGTTCCTAAAGCCATGGATTTAGATTGCATTTATTAATATGCTGAATTGAACTCAGAATCACTTTAAATGCTTGCAAGAATAGTGAGTTTAGGGTTAATTGTGTGATTTGTGCAATTCAGTCCACACATTAAAAATTTTCTCTTGCATGTATCAATCTGATTCACTTTATGAAGTCAAACAATTTTCAATCAGGCTGAAATAAATATTTGTATTAAATGTTTTATCAAAGTTCTATCTTTCCAATCTAACAAAAGTGGGAGAAAAGAAGAAAATTTCTCTGGCCCATCTTTGTATGGCTTTTAGACATTGCATTGCAATCATTAATCAAGCTACATTGTATTTCTGGGTTATAGGATCTAAGAATCTAGGTTGTTTCTATTTTTTAGCTTTTTTCCTTTGATGGTTTAGTAGCTTTAAAACATTGAACTTCCTTCACACTGACTCCTATTTTTATTTCTATGACAGAGAAAAATAAATAAATTTCTGGAATACAAGAAGGCCGGAAAAAGTTTTAATGCTGAAGTTCGAAACAGGAAGGATTATCGAAACCCTGACTTCTTATTGCATGCAGTGAGGTACCAGGATATTGATCAAATTGGGTCTTGCTTCAGTAAAGATGTATTTGATCCTCATGGATATGATTCTAGTGACTTCTATGATGAAATAGGTATATAGCTGCTGCTTCTCTGATTCAAGTGTACTTTGCTCCTTTATCATCCATTCTGCCAGTGTCTCTGTATATTTTAGATTTATCTATATTTTTTTTTTCTCTGAGAAGCATGTGATTGTCGGTTTTTTATTTCCGTAAACTGATGTTTAATTCAAGTAAATTGCAGACCTCCCACATATTTTTTGATTTCAATGTTATATATATTTTTGGTTAAATTAACTGCAGAATGTGTTATGTCGTACATATTTTTTGGATTTCAATGTTTAAAATTTTCTTTAATTTTTCAACTGTAGAATGTGTTTTCTCCGTTTCATAGATACGTTATTGTTTAGACTGACTTTCAGGGATAACTTATTAAATCTTGTTTTGGTTGGAGTAATTATGTCATTCTTGGTCGTGAAGTATATTTGACCAAACCAAGTATTGTGAATAACTGTTAAGAGAAGTCGTGATTCTTTATTACGTTACTTTAAAGATGCCTCTGATTTTTGGATTTTTTCCTGCACCCTAAATAGTCAATTTTTTGGGTCTTTACCAAGTGAACAAAATACTTGTTTAGTTTGAGCTATTATTTTTGGTATGTTAAGGTCTGGTATCATTCATGGCATGCATTTGTTATTAGTTGTTTTGTAATACTTTTTATGATACATATTACTTAATGTATTGATGCTGTAGCTGTTGCGTTTTTCCGTTGACTACTCCTTTTTGCTCATGTCTCTTAACTATAACAAAGCAGAAGCTGATATGAGGCGCGAAAGTGAGAGGAAAGAGCAAGAGAAGAAGAAAGCACAGAAAGTTGAATTCATCGCAGGGGGCACGCAGCCAGGAATTGTAGCTAGCGCTCCTAGGATTAGCATGCCTGTTGCAGGTTCAGAAACCTCCTAATCTATTTATGCAGTGTTTTGAAGTTCTTCCTTAGAAGTCATTTTCACATCTTTATTCTTACAGTCTTTTTTATTGACTTTTTTTTGCCATAGGTGCTTCTGCTGTGACTACAAGTGGTTTGCCTTTGGTGCCTCCTACTGCTGATTCTCGGGATGGTAGACAGAATAAAAAATCAAAATGGGATAAGGTATTTTTTCTAAACACATGCAATACTTCTAAGATATTCTCCTTTGTGCTTATGAAATTTCTGTGACAGGTGGATGGTGATAGAAAAAATCCTCTGCCCTCTGCGGGGCAGGATTCTGTGTCTACCATTGGGACTCATGCAGCACTCTTATCTGCTGCTAATGCTGGTGGTGGATACATGCAATTTGCGTAAGTTGTTTAACTAACGATCTTGAATTTTCATATACATTGTAGTTCTATCTTGATTCTTGTTATGCTTTAAATTTCTAAGATTTAATTTTTGGTTTGACATGTCTTGTTGTGTTTGATACCATAAATGATATTTTGTTGATCAGGCAACAAAAACGGCGGGAGGCAGAGGAAAAAAGATCCAGTGAAAGGAGATTGGAAAGAAGATCCTGAGCTGAGCCATTCATTGCTACTAATATATTTGTTGTGCTTTCACAGAACAAAACTGGAATGTTTAGAAAAAATGTAATTGATGTCATCGGGCCTTGTTCAATTCAATAAAAATATTGACAATAGTTGTTGGATAGAATCAGTGTTTACAGTAATTAAGCAGGAATTTATGGCAAGAATTAGGAAAAGACATTTTTACAAGAAACGAGGTTTAGCATAGGAAGACAAAAGGGAATGGTCCCAGTTAGGTATGTAGCAGGATACAATCCAGTGGGATTGTGGAAAATTGTTTTGTTCGTAGTGACGGTCAGTTCAAAAAGCAGCACTCTGTTTCTGCTTTCCAGCTATTTCTTTTTCTATAATAGTCTGCTTCTTTGTTTTACTAATTTAATAAAATATCATAGTTTATGTACAGATGATATAAAATACTTTTATATTGTAATCTAATTATAAACTGTTAGATATAGTAAAGTTACTAATTTTTACAATAATTATTTTAAAAATACATATTACAAAATTTAATTGGTTGACTTGACAGTATAGGTTTTTTAATCATAACTTCATTTGTTTAATAAACGTGTCATTTTCACATTCTTACTTGGAATTGTGATGTGCAGTAGGAGAGAGTTGGTCCTTCCACATCCCATTCCAACTTTTGACCTAAACTCTCTTCACTCGTACAAAGAGCCACAATGATAATTTAGATATTTTACTTAATTATAAGTAAAAATGAAATCAATCCTTTTTATTCTTATTTCGCATGGCTTTTCTAATTAAAAAAGTAGTTAATAGATTTATAAGGCAGAGTAATATATATCTCTACTCAATCATATTGTTAATGATATTTTAATAATTAAAGAGGAATGATTCGTGCACAAGAGCATATTCTTGATATTTTATTTTGATTATCGCATGAAGAAGTAGAAAAGAGTACAAGAGAAAGAAAAGTGAAATTTTGTCAATGTTTAGATTAGAAAAGATATAATGAAAAATTTAATACCAATTTAACAAGAAAGGCTATTATATATTAAGTTACAATAAAACAATTTTTGATAAAAACTTAATTAAAATAGCTAAATTTATTAAACTTTAATTAAGTTACCATTACCTAATCTGATGTGGGACACGATATATGGAACATGTTCACATTTTCTTGCGGTGCTTTTGTGGGGAACTCAAAGTCAAAAACCATCTTTTACTTTTACCCTGTTTCTCAGTTATTGCAGGAGCAACAAAATAATTAGAAACCAAACCAAACACAGCATCTAATATTCTTCATCTTCAATCTCTAATCACATTTTTCTGACAACCTTCTGCTTCCTTTCAATTTGCCTATCAAGTTTAAACCACTTTCTTCAGTTTCCTCAAAATCATGATTCACTTACTTTTGTTCCCATTGAATGAGAAAAAGAGAAAGTAACATAAAAGGAAAAGAGAAAGAGCCTTGAAGTGGTCCTATTTATATGGTTTGGTTTGTCATGCAAGGGCTACCACTTCCACTAAGGCTCCTCTTTTTATGACTAACTAATCATTTTGCTTCTTAATTCCATATGCTTAGGAATTGTGCCCTAAGACGTAACTTTGTTTCTACCATTAATTTGCTTCTTTTCTTCACTTTTTTTTTCTCCATAAAGATAACTTACTACACCTTTTTCAGACCCCTTTTATCATGTGGGATGGGAATGCATTGTGTAATGTCTCTTACTGAATTCTTTAAATCTGTTGCATTCAAGGAAAAATATCACTTTGAATATTCTATAAAAGAAGTTTTATTAAAAGCATTTTTTTTTCCTTCCTTGACCTTTCTTCGGATGTCTAGAATAATATGAGATAAGGTGATATTTATTGACTTTTTTTAGCGATTGTAACTTCTTTTTCCCCTCCAAAATAAAACTAAGGTTATTTTTTAATAGTTTTTTTTTACCAATTTCCATTATGTTATTTAGATAGATATATGATTCATTACATACACTTTCTCTCAAAAGTTCCTCCCTTTCCTTTTTAAATGGAAAAGAAAAAATAATCCATAAAAAAAGATTTTGACTACTTTAAATGTTAATATCCTATCAGCTATCAACCACACTAAGGTGGTAATAAATTGAACTTTTTAAATTTTAGTCTAAACTTGATCTCAATGAAATAAAATAAATTGAATTTATAACATAGAAAGATTTTAATCAGATAATTTAGATTTTTCATTCAACTTAAGTTCGATTAAATCTATTTTGTTAATTAGATTAAATATGATGTGGGATAAAAGACTTGATGTGGAATCAATCCTACTCAGCTTAACATGCTATTGATTCGATATATCAGCGTAGCACATGCCCAACTTACCTTGACCTGACCAGACCTGATTCTTCTCAATCTCACTTGAGTCTAATTAGACTTGAACTCAATCAGACTCAACTCAATTTGGGCTCAAACCAACCTTATCTTCACCATACTCCTATTGATTTAGGCTTAATGTGTCATTGACTCAACTCAACTTAGGTTTGGAATGATTCATCACAACATGAACTTGGACACACTTGACTCTGGGTCGACTCGCCTCTATATGGACTTTTAGGCACACTTGACTTGACCCATGTCCAAACCAACTCTATTCAACTTGTGTGTTCAACTTATGTTTGACTGTCTTATCTTGATCTGTGACTGACTAACTCGTCTCGACTTGGGTTTGAGTTAACTTGACTCAACCTACACCCAAGTTGACTCAATTTAACTTAGACCCAAATTGATTTGACTTAGCCTACGTTTGAATTAACTCAACCCAACCTAATTCCAAATTGACCTAAATGTAGATTGACTTGACCAAACTTAGGTGTATGCGATTCAACACGAGCTATATTTGACCAATTAGTGTTACAATGATAAAAATGTATGATATTTATTATTTTTTTCTTATAAACCATCAAACATAAAATTTTATATATATATATATATATATATATATATATATATATATATATATATAATAAAATATTTAAAACATTAAGTCCTTCAGGTTGAAAAATATAAAGTAATTAACAACTTGTTGTAAATGGTTACGTTCCCATCTTCCATGAAAGATTGCAAGCCAAAAACATAAACTGATGTAGACAAATAATGTTATCTGGTAAGGGAGAACGTGCTCAGCAAAATGAGTTTAGCCAATTAGTTGGATTCCCTAGTAACATGCATAAAACGTATTTTAACCTGTAATAACATGATATAATGGTAGTTTTATATAACACCGAAATTTATTTAATAGTTAAATTGATGTTATGTAAATTTTTAATATGTCAAAATAATAACTTAAAAGGCTTCATTACCTTGCTCCTTTTTTAAAGCCATAGTTTTTATGATTATAAAACAGCAATTACATTATTTTCGTAAATCTCTATATATAATAGCTAGTATTTTTTTAAAGAAAGAATAATAAAACCAGGTTATTATACAAAAGTCGTTTATTTTCTAATCTAACATAATTGAAAAAAAAAGACACAATTATATCTTAAAGTTCTAAAATAACTAAAATCTAGGAAATTTTTTTAAAATAATGACATTACAAGGACAAAGTGAGTATTAGTTGAAATTTATTAAAGGTAAGAATTATAAATAAATTCCTCTATTTCAAAACCATATGGGTGGAAAACTTTGCATGTATCTCTCTTAATAAAAGATTAAATAAACGGCTCACACTAATAATTGCCGGAAAAGAAAAAAAATTAAATTTGGTGTTCTGTAAAAGAAAGAAAGGGACAAACAAGATTTAGACACAAAATAAATGCCAATCCCTCAGATTTACTCATCCTAGTTGTACTTAATGTCCGTTTTTCACTTTGCCTGAAATTTTTAATTATTATTCTCAGGATCATAATGCACTTGCAAACTCAGTTCTGCAGAATCCGAGTTGCAAAAATTAATAAGAACTGAAAGGCAACGGTAACATTTTTAATTCAGAATTTTGGAAGTTCCTCAAGGGCCACTCTGGGGATATGGAAAAGTTAACGGCACCGTACCTTCAACTTGTATAAATCATAAATCAAAAGCAAATAGAAAAAATGACAAAGATTGAGGTTGTGTTGAACAGAGCAATTTCTCTTCCTCAGTTGCGTTGTGTTGTGTTCTGTTCTCACACCATTTTCTTACTCTGTAATCGCCCACTCTAAAAAAATATTTCTCTTTCTCTCTCTTGCTCCCATCATTCTATTGGCCCTTCTTTTCACTTTTTCAACTTCATACATTGACTAACTCTACCTCTCAGTATTCTCACACTGTAGACCAAAGATTCTAGCTTTCTATCTACCTTTCTTTCTCTCATTCTCTCAAGGTTCTCTTTAGTAAGCATTGAGGTTTGGAGGCAAAAATACAGTTGCAAAGGAATCATGGCAACTCCAAAGCCAGAGGAGATAAGCCACCCACCAATGGACCAACTTCAAGGCTTAGAGTACTGCATAGACTCAAACCCTTCATGGGGTATGCTCTCACCTTTAGTCTAATCCTTCCTCAACTGCATTTTCAGCTTCATTCAAAGATTGAATCTTTTTTCTTTTGGGTGTGTTTCATGAGAGTGACGTATCTGCTTTCTACTGTTAACAGTGGAGTCAATAGTGTTGGGTTTCCAGCATTACATTTTGGCCTTAGGAACTGCAGTCATGATTCCTTCATTTCTTGTGCCTTTGATGGGTGGAACTGATGTAAGCCATTCCCAACTTCGACACCCTTTGCTTTGTTTCTTCATTTTTTTCTTAATATTTTTACGTATGGTGAAGGATGTTGCGAAATCTCTACTGAGGAGGATCGGAGGAACTTTTTGTTTTGCCTTTGTATTGTTTTATTTTTTTTGTTTTATGCATTTTGTTTTGGCATATCGTAATCATATGCTGAAATGAGCTGAGTGGGTCCTACAGAGAAGAAAATTGTTGATCCTGAAAGTGAAATTTCCTCGTGGTCTTAGTTTCAATTTGCATTGTCCTGTACAGAGAATTGATATTGATATTTCAAACATTGATACAATGATTCAGGATGATAAAGTGAGGGTGGTGCAGACACTGCTTTTTGTTGAAGGAGTTAATACACTTCTGCAGACACTCTTTGGAACCCGGTTGCCAACAGTGATAGGAGGGTCTTATGCATTTATGGTCCCCATTATATCGATAATTCACGATTCCTCACTGACAACGATAGAGGACCCACATTTGGTTTGTTCATTTCTCTAATTTTTGGTTCCCGCATTTCAATTATAAGTCGATTATACTATAAGTTGTGCACAATACAACCTCAACAATTTTGCTTCTCGGAAGTTATTACATTCATTGTGATGTAAGATTACGTGTAATTCTTCTGAACAAAATATATAGGTCAAATTGTAGCCTGTTGAATAGAATGTGAGTTTAAGCATTGAAGTTTATTTCAAGAGATTAATTAAACTCTAATGCCTTTTATTTATCTGCAGAGATTTCTAAACACCATGAAAGCAGTACAGGGTGCAATGATAGTGGCATCGAGCATACAAATTATTTTGGGTTTTAGTCAATTATGGGGCATTTGTTCTAGGTAAGCTCTTATAACTGAAATGCATATGTATAGATATTCTTCCTGTTGGGATTATTAGGTTATAATCTTCAAATTATAAACTGGTTTTATTAGGTTGAGTTGTTCCACACATGAAATACTTATATTCTTCTTGTTTTATTGAACAGGTTTTTCAGCCCTCTTGGAATGGTTCCAGTAATTGCATTAGCTGGTTTTGGGTTATTTGACCGAGGCTTCCCTGTGGTATAACAATAACCTATTTATCTCTGATCTAAGTTAAAAAATATAATCCATCTCTCCTTCTCTCTTGCTCTTTACCATTGTTTTTGGAATTTTTTCAGGTTGGTCATTGCGTGGAAATTGGAATTCCCATGTTAATTCTGTTTGTAGCCTTCTCTCAGGTACCAATCAAATTCACATTGATAGTTCAAGTAAGCTGATTAAAGTAACCTGTGTCAAATATCTCAAGTGAACTTTTCAAACTTCACTCTAAAATGAAGTGTTTTTAACAGAAACACTCTTTGGTGTTATGACTTCGAATTTGAAATCATGCATGATAACTATGTGGGGAGGGCCATTTATTGTGCATGTCTAATGTTTGTTGATTTTTCTCTATTGATAATGCAATAATTAATAACAATGTTACGACTTTTTCTGTTTACAGTACTTGAAAAACTTTCATACTAGAGAGCTACCTATACTAGAGCGATTTGCCCTACTAATATCAACCACAGTGATATGGGCATATGCACATCTGTTAACAGCTAGTGGAGCATACAAACACCGTCCTGACTTAACCCAACATAATTGCAGAACAGACAGGGCCAACCTCATTTCTTCTGCTCCATGGTTTGTACCAGAAACATCTCTTAAAAACAGTTGAATTTTTAGTCATAGTTTAGGTGCATGCTGCAGTTTTGAGCTGTTGCCATTGACTCTTGAACATGTTGTCACAGGATAAAGATCCCATACCCTCTTGAGTGGGGTGCTCCAACATTTGATGCTGGTCATGCTTTTGGAATGATGGCTGCTGTCTTAGTCTCCTTAATTGAGGTCAATGCAACATAGTCTCTGACATTCTTCTTCTAACACATTCTATATTATTGGTTAACAATTATTCACAGGATTTCCTAGTTTTCAGTGAATTTCAACTGAAAACAAGTTCTTACAAAATGTGTCACTGTCATTTTTGTTACTAAAGATGGTCCTGATGGAAATTCAAAATTGTTGCAGTCAACTGGAGCATACAAAGCTGCATCAAGACTAGCAAGTGCGACACCACCTCCAGCTCATGTTCTGAGCCGTGGTATTGGTTGGCAGGGAATTGGAATATTGCTGAATGGCCTTTTTGGAACACTTACCGGTTCATCAGTTTCTGTGTAAGCGTCACTCATAATTTTTCGTAGTTTCCAATTTTATGTGTCACAAACTGATTCTCATAGACCATGATCCTTGACAGAGAGAATGTGGGGCTTCTTGGAAGTACTCGTGTTGGGAGTCGAAGGGTCATTCAAATCTCAGCTGGTTTTATGATATTCTTCTCAATGTTAGGTGAGTGGCAATTATTCATTTGCAGTTATTCAGTGGCTGACACTTACATTGCACAATTAACATATTTATTGTTCAGGAAAATTTGGAGCTTTATTTGCATCAATACCCTTCCCCATTTTTGCAGCAGTGTACTGTGTTCTGTTTGGCCTTGTGGGTGAGTATCACCACTTCACCAATGGCTGAGTTTAAACATTTATTTTCTTTCTACCTCTCTCCTTTTATGACAGTTTTTTCTTTTTGCAGCTTCTGTGGGGCTATCATTCTTGCAGTTCACTAACATGAACTCAATGAGGAACCTTTTTATTACTGGTGTAGCTCTTTTCTTAGGGTTTTCTGTTCCTGAGTATTTCAGAGAGTACAGTTCAAAAGCCCTTCATGGTCCTACTCATACAAGGGCTGGATGGGTGAGTTTCTTGTTTCATTTCTCATTTTGAGTTTTTCAATGGATCTCATTCATGTCATAAAACTCCTTATAGAAGTGAACAATTGTGCATGTTCTGCTTCTGGAACATATCATACTTATTTTGTGTTTCCTTTGTTTTTTTTTTTCAGTTCGATGATTTCCTCAATACTATATTCTTCTCATCTCCTACTGTTGCATTGATTGTTGCTGTGTTCTTGGACAACACTCTTGACTACAAGGACAGTGCCAAAGACAGGGGAATGCCATGGTGGGCCAAGTTTAGAACTTTTAATGGAGATGGCAGGAATGAAGAGTTTTATACCCTTCCTTTCAACCTTAACCGGTTTTTCCCTCCTCGGTAGGAATCTTATATACCATCGAAAAAGATATTAGAAGAGGAAAAACATCATTTCCAGACAAGGTTTGCATGTGGTTGGTGTTTGACTTAAGCATGAGTGTTCTGTATCATATTGCAGATTTATGGAGAAATTGATCACACACCTCTTCCTTGCCTCTTCATTAACTACTTGCAGTTTCTTCTTAAAAATGTTAAAATTCAGTCTAAGAAAATAAATAAAAGGGAATTGAAAACACAAAAAAAAGTGATTCAGTAGATCAAATCTATTTAAGGATTTAATTATGCTGTTCCATAATCCATCTTCATGCAAAACACAAATAATTTCAGGAAACGTCAGATGTAGTTTGAGAATGCATATTATGGTCTTTCATTCATGAAAGAGTTCTGTTTTTTTTTTTTTTTTTTACAGTTTATAAGAGATTATATATTTAATTAATTAGAATTCTAATAAATATTTATTTGACATGTTAAGAATTTTTTAAATTTATTAAAACAAAACTTTAAAAATCATCTCATGCACAGCACTTTATTTGTATCTCATTTCATGCACCGATTCTCCTCTCTTCCCACAAACACAGCTGTGAGTTTGAAAGCACAAAAAAACCCATCATAGTGCATGCAAAGGACACTTGATGTAACCCCACACACCTGATCATCACATTCTCTAAACTCTTCTTTGTTTTCTACAACGAACTCGAAAATTTCTTCCTTATCAACTTCTTAAAAAATAAAATCACATGTTAATTGATTTTACATAAACTATACAAAATATTTTATTTGTTAATTTTTCTTAAAAAAATCAGAAATAATTTATTATTATTATTATTACTATTATCATTACCATAATAATAATAATAAATTTATTTCAATTTAGGATTTGGATGTCTTAGGTTTTAATCTAGAATTAGGTTATATCAAGCACATTACAACATTTTATGTTAAAAAATATGTATACTAACACATTTATTATACTTAAATATTTGTTAGTTAATCAATTATATTGTTGTAGCTCTACATTGGCATCAAATATTTTTTTTAACCTTTAATTAATCAAATTAATTTTTTGACCCATTTACAATAATTATTCAAATGATTGATGTACAATACGTTTCTATAACGACACTTTAACATACCGATACTTTTACTAAGGAATAAAATTCCATATTATAACTATATATATATATATATATATATATATATATATATATATATATATATATTCAGAACGTGTTGTGATTTTGATTGCTTTTTTTTTTCAGAAATTCTGTCCCTAAAATTTAGTAACTTTGGGATATAAATTGAAAAGAAAAATCAAAGTCTACAAATTTTATGATTATTTTTTAGAAAGGTGACTCCGATTAATTAATTAGTCTAAATTTGACTTGGACGTGTCATAGACTTTTAATGAGTCAAGTGATTTTAACATTTTTTTAGAATAAATATATTTTTACGTACGACTTTTACAGTGAGATAACTCATCAACTATAACTCGACATTTTTGTTTTTTTAAAACCAATAATTAATGAGAAACAAAAGGGTTATTTATCTTATTGTAAAAAAAAAAAAGTTGATTGTTTAGGGTGATGTCTGAAACAGGAGTAATGATATCATATGCAACAATCATTCTAAGACGAATTCCGCCGACGTTAACATGAAAAAGCAAAAAACATGAAACTCAATTATCATTATTGATTTTCCTCAATGAAGAAAAGAAGGTAGCGTTATGATTGTTCATTACCTTTTCTATTTATTAATAGTTTAATTTTCATTTTTTAATTCTGATTTTTGTTTAGCATACCTAATGATTATGATTAACAGTGAGGTCTTCCTAATGTGCAAAGTTAGTCAAGGAAATTGGGAAAAGTCCAAAAAAAATTAAATGGAAAAGAAAAGAAAAAAAAAAGACAGAGGAAAGAAAGGAGAGCTGGAATCACATGGACTTGTCTTTCTCTTGCTGGGACCTCCATTGAAATTTTCTTCTCTCCCTTCTCTCTTAATCATTCTCTCCTTCATCTCCTTCTCATCTTCTTCTTCTCCCATTCTTAGATTAGATTCGTCTTCTTTCTTCTCTCCCCTCTGCCATGGCTGAGGATAAGGTACTTTTTCTCCCGGAAAAAAATGTGTTTTTTTTCTTTGTATTGTCTGGTTGGTGAGAAAGCTGAGTGACCCAGAAATGGGAGAGTTGAAAATGTCTTTGTGATTTCTGCTGTGAAGAGGATGAACCTGGAACTTTTTTGTCTGGGATGTGTGATTTGCGTTTCTCTTTCTTTCTGTTTGCTTGCACAGTTAAAAAGGGGGAGTTAGGGTTTGTTATTTTTGGGGGAATTCGGTTTCTTTCAAAAAATATGGTCTTCAAGCTTGATGAAGAAGACCCCTCTGGTTCATTTTGGCGTTGATCTGTGGGTTTTGTGAGGTTTCATTTTATATATTTTGGGGAGAGACTCCGAGATTTGTTTTTTGCATATACTTGTATCGGTATTTGATCGTGCTTGTTATGATCTTGTGTTGGTGTTGGACTACCAAGTGTCAACGATTTTTGTTTTCTGTTTGTCTGAACTTATGATCATTTGCCAGTTATTCACCAGATTAGATTTTGTTTTTCTGATTCTGATCAAATATCTTTGTCTACCCCTTTCCCTTAAATATTTGCTCTCAACATTTTCAACTGAAGTTTGTCCTCTGAACTTAGTGATGCTATAGTTCTTGGTTCCTTGTATTTAATTTGTTTCGTAGCTTATATCCTTAAGTTGCTAACCTGGTTTTTTACCCGATTCACATCGTTTATGAAACGTACCTGAGTTATTCGATGAGCTGTTGAAATGTGATGTTCTAATTTTGTATCATGTAGATGATCTTAGTCTTTACCTAGTGTGTGTTTTTTTTTTCATGTCTGCCAATTAGTTAAATATATTCTTCCAAATTTTAGCTTCCTTCTGAAACCAAACCATTTTGAAATATTTTGTGAAGAAGGTTAAAATTCTTATATTTTTTATAACTTGTTTTAAATACGATTATTTTAACAGGAGATGTCTAACTCTGTCATCAATGGCAATGATTCTCTCACTGGTCACATCATATCTACAACTATTGGAGGCAAAAATGGGGAACCTAAACAGGTATTATCTTTGTGAATTCCTGTTTGCCGCTAATATCAGTCTTATTCAATTTTTTTTCTTGGTTGTTAAAAGCACCTTTACCACACATATCCTCGATTGTGAGTTTAATGTCTTGTTCAATGATTCTTCCAGACTATTAGTTATATGGCAGAACGGGTTGTAGGAACTGGGTCATTTGGAATTGTTTTTCAGGTATGCTATTAGCTCAATACTAGATTCGTTACTCTTACTATCTCCGCCTGTTTTTCCTCTGCTGATAATTATTTTATCTTAGGCAAAATGCTTGGAAACTGGGGAAGCAGTGGCAATTAAAAAGGTTTTACAAGACAGGCGATACAAGAATCGTGAACTGCAGTTAATGCGTGTGATGGATCACCCAAATGTGATCACTCTGAAGCATTGTTTCTTTTCCACTACAAGTACAGATGAACTTTTTCTTAATTTGGTGATGGAATATGTTCCAGAGTCCATGTATAGAGTCTTGAAACACTATAGCAATGCTAATCAGAGAATGCCCATCATCTATGTGAAACTTTACATGTACCAGGTATGCTGCGTACTTTCTGGCATTTCATGAATATCTCTGATTTATTTGCTCGGTGTCTGATATTAAAAGATTGTTAAATGCATGCAGATTTTCAGGGGGTTGGCTTATATCCACACTGTTCCCAAAGTCTGCCACAGAGATTTGAAGCCTCAAAATATACTGGTTTGTTGACATGACATTGTTGTGCCTGTGTGTGTATATGGGGGTGTATCTAATGAGAGGCCTTTGTTTGTGATGGTTTGAGAAATAAATATTGAGTATCGATCTTATCATGAATGGTTGAGATTTAAACTCAAGTCATCTGAGTTTTTGAAAAAAATCTCATGACTATTTTATGCGTTTATGTGACTTTAAAAAATTTCGAATCCTATCCATTCATTTATTGTTGTACGGCTCAAATTTGTTCTCTCTAATCTCACACTTACAAAACTGGCTTTGTCACTATATAATATGGTGAGAGGAGTTAAATTTGGCTATACAATCATACATGGATGGTTAAGATTGTGTTAGTTTTTATCTTAACCATTCATTTGAATGTGGTTGGGGATTTGCTCTTCTCACTTGTACGCACCCTATATATGTCAGTTCATTCTTGAAAATGGTAGTTATTTATGCCTTAAATGTAATTCTGTGATTCCAGGTGGATCCTCTTACACACCAAGTGAAGCTATGTGATTTTGGAAGTGCAAAAGTTCTAGTACGTTGACCTCCTTATTTTGCTTTGATGTGCTTAAAATTTGTCTGTTTTTTCTAGGCATCATTATCTTTTGTATTGATGGCGTAATAACTTAGTGTGTCAACCAATAATCTATCAGTTGCCATAAATTTTTGACAGTCTGGATGAAGAGGGTCTGATTTTTACACTCTTTTTATTATGGTCCATTGTATTCATGTATTGGTCAGCTCAACAGCAAGCTTTGAAGCTTTGTTTTAAGATTTTCTTTTTATATTGTATTAAACATTTTGATTATTTTTCTTGGCGTTTTGCAGAAACAACATATTTTAAAATTTTGGGAGGTTTTTGTTATGTTCTGTATGCTTTCAAGTTATGCATTATTATTGAGGATCATTTACTAACCGTCAATTTTGTCTCATCAGGTCCAAGGTGAAGCTAATATATCATACATATGTTCGCGATTCTATCGAGCACCAGAACTTATATTTGGTGCCACTGAGTATACAAGTTCAATTGATATTTGGTCAGCTGGCTGTGTCCTTGCCGAACTTCTTTTGGGCCAGGTCTGTGTTATTGGTTTGTTTTCATTAATTTGTATTACTAAATACTATTATGTAAATCTATCACAAAGTGATGTAAATGTTCTCTTGATTATCTGCTCCCTGTGTGTTATCTGAAACAATTTGATCTTTCGCAGCCATTATTCCCTGGCGAAAATGCTGTAGACCAGCTCGTACATATTATAAAGGTGCAATTGGTGTTATCATGTGTAGTATGTTTCATTAGTCATGTAATTATTCCTTTTCATCATCAGTCACCTTTATAAAATTTTGTATTGTAGGTGCTTGGCACACCCACTAGAGAGGAAGTGCGCTGTATGAATCCCAATTACAATGACTTTAGGTTTCCACAGATAAAAGCACATCCATGGCACAAGGTCTATAATTTTCTCTTCTTTCATATATTAGTATGAAATATTCCTGGCATTCTAACTCCTCGAAATTGTGTGCAGATATTCCACAAAAAGATGCCTCCAGAAGCTATTGATCTTGCATCTCGGCTTTTGCAATACTCCCCAAGTCTTAGGTGCACTGCGGTAAGTGAGGCTGGCTCCTCCCCAAGTCTCAGCCTATATCTATCCTGAGTTTGATTAACTAACTGGTGAATGTTGTTATCTAGAAAAACTTGCAAATTAATTTAAAAAACAAATATCTTTGTTATGCAGCTTGAAGCATGTGCTCATCCTTTCTTTGATGAACTCCGGGAACCCAATGCCCGCCTGCCAAATGGTCGTCCATTCCCCCCTCTATTTAACTTCAAACAGGAAGTAAGTCCTTAAAACATATTTCTTGGTCATATTTGTACTCTGCTAGTAAATTATTTGTACAGACCAATTCAAGACTATGAATAAAATTGATAATAATTAGAAAAAAAAGTTAAAAAACACCTTGAAGCCTGGTAAGGGTCTGTACATCGACAGATGCTTTAGGGCTGCCTGGTAATCTGAATATTGCCTCTTCCATTGGGCAAGGGATGCTCATCCTGAACCCATCTGTGTAAAAAATAATTTTGAAGTGTTCTCTTTTACTGCCTTTCTTTCTGTGTTTGTGAATTAGGGTACACAAAGCAGTACATATATATATATATGAATTGTGTTCCTTGTACAATCCTGATAAACATCCAAGCTAAACATAACTGATGGGCAAGTGTATTTTTTATTGTCCCTTTTGACAGTTAACCGGAGCATCTCCTGAGCTTGTTAATAAGCTGATACCTGACCATGTGAAGAGGCAAATAGGGCTGCAATTTGTTCATCTTGGAGGATCGTAATGATAAGCTTAGGGGTGATTGTGGGATACCATTATTTTTGTCTAAATACCATGTTCTGTGGCCTGGCCAATGTAGTTTGAAGCTGAACCGGGACTGAGATTTGGGAAGCTGGATGGCTGCAGTTGATCCGTCAGTATATGTATTACCTTTTGATTCTCTATTGGTACCGGTGGATCTTTATTTCCCCAGGAAAATATAGCCTTGTTTATTGTCGAAGTCTACATGTCATATAGTAGGAGTATACTTGACCTGAAATGGTCATATCAGAACTTAGAATGCTTGAACTGTACGGGGAAAACTAAAGCCTTGGCTGGAAAGAGGGGAGAAGGGTCCCAGAAGAGTTTTGATGGTGGGGTTGTTGGTTGCCTTTGCTTTCGTTTCCTCATGTTAATATGTGCCTCATTTTGCAAATGCTGCACACCCAGTTCCTTTCCTTGTCAAATGTAATGTGCTATTTATCTGTTTCTTCAAGGCCGTTTTCTATTGTTCCAAATTTCATTTTTATTTCATGAATCCGACTTCCTCAAAGTTTAAGCTCTTTTTTGCTAATATCAGTTCTCGTGATTTTTTTTACAATTTGAATCTTAAACCTGATGTAATCTATAAAGTAACTGAATCCATGATGTTTGTTCAATCATTTTTTTTTTATTAAATATAACTACTAGCAAACAGGTATTGCAAAAGGACTAAGAATTTTCTACAATAGACAAATGAAAATTTCCAATTCCAAATCCATATGTGGGGTGGAACTTTCCTGAAACGTAGAAGGAATTACTACTACATGTTCATGCAATGGACTAATTCTTACGTGACATTTTAACATGTTATGTAGAGAATGATGAAGACTATGAACTGATTCCAATCTGACCAAAAGGTTTGTCTGACATAAATAAGATGGGATTCCTTGCAAACAAAATGAAAAATTCCGATAACATGAAATTTGTATGCCAAAACATGAAAGGTGACTTCTTTATTATTCCATGTCTGTCCTTGGAAGAATGGTGTCTTCAATTCCATTACTCAGGAAGTGATTTTTCTGTAGTAGTTATTTTAAGACTTAAGTGTTTATGTGTCTTGTTTTAAGTATACCATTGTAGACGAATATTCATGTGAATGTGTTTTATGATGTGTTCAGATTCTACTACTTTAATTTAATATTCAACTTTCAAAGTAAATATAATGTGGATTTCAAAGGCATAAATGTTGTTCAAACCTTCAAACCTCATACTCTGTCTGAGGAGTAGTGCGGTCAAATTTGGTAACTATGACTCTTTCTTTCAATTCATAAAAGGTGAACTCTTCACCTCCACGTTTACAAATTCATTATACAACTTTTTTTAAAAGTGAGAGCAACAAATTATGTCATATGCCTTTTTTATTATAAATATATTGTTGTTTGTTGATATTAATTTATTTTATTTTATTTTTAAAACTCATTATTTTATACAATATATTGCTATTAATTTTAAGAGTTTTATTCTATCATATTAGCATTCTTCGGTATGAGTTTTTCTTTTTTTGGTACATATATAAAACCCGAGTATTATTAAATACGAGATTGTATTAACAGGGAAAAGGAGTGAAAATAAATTGGGAAAGAGGAAGATAATTTTATTATTATGTTGATAAGGGAAACAAGTTATTAGATTTATCAAAAAAAAAAATCCAATAATTTAGTAAGAAATGGAAGATAAATGAGATTTATTAAAAGAAATATGTTTCCTGTTTTAGACAAAACATGGTTCAAGATCTTACTTTCATTAAAAATATAGAAATAGATAAGACGTAATTATCTACCATCTTACCAAATATATATATATATATATATATATA
>Ga0209589_1003301_pt1 | contig 28232 bp, 10 predicted proteins | sample CowpeawhiteBW_FD_187525 | JGI IMG/M metagenome (GOLD analysis project Ga0209589, IMG submission 187525) | Root nodule microbial communities of legume samples collected from California USA - Cow pea white BW (SPAdes) (version 2) | ecosystem: Host-associated > Plants > Roots > Nodule | place: USA...
GGGCTGGATCTTACACTTCTCTTCGTGGTGTCTTCTTTAGGGCTATGGCCCCTGTATTCGTTGTCTTTGGATTGTAAACTCTTAGTTAAACTGTTATCCTGCTTTTGTTGGCATCGTGGTGTGCCTGATTTTGTAGGGGTGATGTTGGGAACCCCAGGACTGCGTGATTTTACTATCTTATGTGTGACATTTCCTTTAATTGTGTTTATAAATTAAATGGGACGTTACATTGGCAACGTTATTTTTTTCTTTTAACTAAACAATATAATTGTAGAATTACAATAAATAATAACATTTTTATATTTGAACTTTTTTTGTGTACATGATTTGAATTTGACAGCGATTATTTATTTATGAGGGTATTTGATGACAAAGATGTTAACACTAAACCAAAAATATTATCAAAAATGGATTTTTCTAAAGAAAAAAAAACATTTATTTTTTAATTAGGCATTGCTACCTTTGGTTGAAGTAGTCGCACCTACCTGCTCCTCTATCTATCTTCTGCGTTTGGGAAACGTTCACTACACGACCAAACACCTAACAACCTAGTTTTATAAGATAAATAAATAAATGAAATAAAATAAAGTAAAATAAAATAATTTCTTTCGACTGAATCTGCCCAACTCTCCATCTTTAAACAACCTCCAATTTGGACTATCTGAACACTGAATTTAATTAATGAATTAAAACTTCAATCCATAATAATACATAAAAAGAAGATTTCCATAATTTTTTTTTCGGTTTTACATAACCTTTTCTTTTTAAATTTATCAATTTTTTATTTATTTGTTTTTTTTAAATTTATCTATTTTTAAAATTAAATAAATAAAACTATTTATAATCAAATTATAAAAAATATTTATGTTTATTTTCATAATTATAATTTTATTGTTTTTTTTATTATTAAAAAATAAATAGACGCATGTGTTTTCATCAATTTTATATAAAATAAAAATAAAGACAAAAAAAGTGTTTTTAAAAAGAAATTGTTCCTATCAACGTCTTTATACTAACTTCTAAGTCACATGAGGGTGGTAAAATCTTGTATATGTGTTAAACTTTTTAATTTTGATAGTAATAACTATCTTTTTTAACATCTTAAATATATTTCTTATGAAAAAGAATAAATAAAGGCAATCCATGTCTATAAAGGAGTAACAATCTACAAATAAAAAACGGGTCAAAGTAATTAATTCTTTGGTACCAGTTTGTATTAATACATAAAGAAAGATAAAGAATAAAATGATTCTCTATAAATATTTTCATGAACATAATGATTATAAAAGTTAGAAAAGACACGTGCTCAAATAGAAAATGACGAAATATAAAAATTATTAACGACAAACAAACCTTCTCTTAAGTAAAATAGACCAAATTATTTGTATATTAAACCCTTTTCTAAGTTAGATGAACTCATTTATCTATAAGCCGATTATAACTATTAACTATTTATGTGAAAAAAAATATAAAAGGACTAACTAAATAATAATGCAATAACTTAATAGCAATCATAAATATTAGGTGATACTTCATATTACAGCCATTGTTAATCAGATAATCTCTATTCATAAGTTATTAAATAATTCATATATATGATAAGGTAAACCTTGATCATCTTAAATAAAACTATTTATTATTTTCATTCTTTAGGAATTTAATTTGAAACATTTTTTTCATTAAAAAATTTTAGGAATTTACATTTTTACACTTGTAAAAAATAAAATAATTTGAATATTTAGGCGGAGTAATTTGATGTATACATTCTAAAACATTATTTTAACATGTATAAATATAAGTTGTAATTAAGTTTAATTACTAATTTAGTTTCAAATAAGAGAGAGATTAAATTGCTCAATTTAAAAAATTGTGGACTAAAAATTGAATCAAGATTTTAAATACAAAGACTAAATTGAAAACAACAACGATCGGTCAATCAGGTAGTAATAACAATGACATGTGGTACGATCATGACATAATAGAGATAATTTATGTTTTTTTTAAATAAAAAAATAGTAAAAAGATTTGAAAATTCCACTTATTGACACATGTTTGTAAGGATACGATGTTAAGTAGAGAGAGTTCCGCCCTAACTAATAGCTATAGCTTTTGATTTAGTGGTAAGCAATTCAACAATTGATATAAGAGCCTAATTTCAATAATTAGGTCGCTTCAAATATATATTCAGGTAGGGTTGGCTTGCTTGACATTCGATCAGGCCAACTTATATGAATTAATATGAGTCGATTTTTTGGACTTGTGAATTTTTTACCATGACCATTATTGAGAAATTCTATTATTTTAATTAATTGAAATACCTTATTAAAACTTGTCAGTTTCAAGTTCTTTTTAATTTTCTTATCCATCCAAGTCATTTAACTTCAAAAAATTTCAAAAATTCTAAATAAATAAATTATTTTCTTGAATTGTCGTCCAAATACAACATAAAGGTTCTCCTTATATATTTTTTTCTGGTTCAAAAAAGAGATTGTCATTATTTTCTTTTTTAAGTAGAGAGAAATATATATAGTTTTTCTTCCTTTAATAAAATGATATTTTTTACCTATTATCTATTTTATTCCTTTTATTTTAACGGTGAGTAATACTCTTGTACCCAACAATTTTGATACTTACGAAAAGAATGCGCTCTGTTTTTTGTGTGTGAAGGGAACATATACGTTATTTTTAAAGCATATAAATATCAGAACTTCATTTTGTTTTTATTTAGGTCGTGTTTCTAAAGGAACAATCTTAACTATATCGATCATTTATAATTATTTTTATAAGTGCAATGCATAAAATATCATGATATGATATGAAAAATAAATCATTTTCACTGTCATTTGAACATATATCACAAAATTGGAACTAATTATAAAAGTTTAGGATATCAAAATAAATTATTAGCTGTATAACCTGCACGTTTTAAGCACATTTAACTCAATATTATCCAAGGCCTCATCATAACACATTCCAATATGCAAGCAACAACCCACAATTAAGCAAAAAATTTTATGGAAGTGTTGTAAAGGTGAACTAAACAAAATGTTGTCCCAACATTAATACTAAAAAAATGGACTCGTGATACCAAAACAAAAAAAGGTATCCAACAAAATTCTTAAAAGTTGGTTCAACGTCTCATGTTATGTTGAGTGTGAAACCTTATTTGTCATTTTCACACGCATGTGATTCAATAAACATCTCAGCTTCGCATTTAATTCAAATATATGGATAACTAACTAACCTCAAAATTATATTTAATGTGATTTACATAATTTCAATTCAATTTGTATAGTGAAATGAAAACAAATTTAAAATAGAATCATAAATTATCTGTAAAAATTTCAATTACACAATTTTAATTCTATTAAAACACCCATCTAAAACAAAAAGAAAAGAAAAAAAAAAACATCTTGAATTATCTAACTTCTTTCGTTTGTAGAATCATTTGTTCTATAAAATTAAAAGGTAAACTAATTATTTAATTAATCATATAAACCATAATCAACGATTAAACATACATTTCTATTAAAAGCCACACATATCATTCATACCAAATATATATGGAGAGACTACTTTTGAAAGACTAATATTAAATTGAAATAAGAAACTAACATTTGTTACAATATTTGGTTTACTTCTCAATCTAAGGGCTTTGATATAAAACCTATATATCAACTTCCTATGATAGAGTTATTTATTATATGTCTCATTAAGTATTGACAACTTTTCACCTAAATTTAATGTACAAGTCTCCATTCTCTCATCACATAATACATAGATCTATACTATACGAATATATATATATATATATATATATATATATATATATATATATATATATATATATATATATCATTAGAGTTAAAATATACCATAAAATCTTTTACCATACATGTATATATCATTACAATAATACCACTTCCGTTATTAAATTCATTAATCATACTTTGTAATTTTTATAATTTTATTCTCCATAAATATACACCATATCTCACATAATCAAAATAATCTCTAATTATATTCTTAAAAAAAGAGAAGGATTTTCACTTGGTCGACCTCATTGTTTAAACAAAAATAAGCTAAAACAAAGAATTGTTTCGATACAATTTTCATTCAAGCTAAAAAATTTCATTTAAGAAAAAATTGCTATCGTTTAAGCAAGATCATCATGTGCAAGTAATGATTACTCGTAAACTGATGTTGTTTGAGTAAAATACTCTCACTTTAGCGAAATAATCTCATTTAAAAAATACAAAAGCTCAAAAGAAAGATAATTTTTTTATTCTTATACTTTCACTAAAGTGAAAAAACTATCTTATTTGAAGATAAAAAAAAATTAAAAAAGGAAACCAAAAATTTGCCACACTACTCCACACTTTTCCAAAAATCAAATTAACCTTTCTTTTCTTCTATCAATTTTGCATATAGCTTAATTCTTACCTATTTCTTTAGCCAATCACAATTTTTCTATTAATTCAAAATATGGTCTATCAAATCTTAATTTCACCCTCGAATCGATAAAATTTAATAAATAAAATTAACTTCCTAACAAACCAATATTTATTTAACATATAAGTTGGCTTTAATAAAAACAAAAATAATGGTTAAATATATTTTAACTCTCCTTATTATTTAATTATTGTTTACTTTCAAACAATAATAAAACCATGAAAATGTGTTAAAAAACTGCAAGATAAAACCTTAAACCACACTGCCTACTCAACTACCAAACAACCAAAAACATTCTCAACTTGTTACACCTAGAAAACCCATGATATTCACATATGAAACTGAAAGAATAAACAAAATAAAGCATTATAATAATGGTGAAATATAACCTAAAACAAAATTTATTATAACAGGAGTTTTTTTAAATATAATTCAATTTCACAAAATTAGTCTGTAAAATGAAGTTTGAATCCATTTATATAGTATAAAATTGTTTTATCTCTAATTGATGTGAGACTTTCAACAAAATTTAATCAAATAGGATTTATATATTAGAAGTTATAATAAAGAATATTTGTTTAAGAGATAGATAATAAAAATTTAAAAAAGTTAAAGAGAAAACAATAACAAAATATTAAATGAATTATGAGAAATATGTATAGATAAGTGTAATTAATGAATATTGAATTTTTTTAAATTTATAGGTAAATGTAATATTAAATGAATTATGACTTTAATAATTTTTAGTAGATTTTTACTTCATATAGAAAACAACAATAACTATAAGTGTTATGCACTTGTAATCAATAATAATTTATTTAATATAAAAAATAAATAATAAATAATAAAATAATTATATTTTAATGTTACTCAAAATTAAAATATAAAAAAATTAATTAACAGAAAATAAAATATTTTTGTTTTTTTAATACAAACAATATTTTTTGTTAATTATTTTTTGTCTTATTTATTAAAAAACAAATAATATTTTATTTTCTGTTTTACGTTTAATTATATTTTATTTTTCAGCAACATTAAAATATAATTTTTTTGTGAGTAACAAATAAATTACCAATTACAGTTATATAATGTTCATGGTAAAGGAAACATGCATTAATAATTATCAAGTTCATACTTAATTTAATATCATATTTATCTGTAAACTTTTACGGAACTTAGTATTTAGTATTCGATAATTACACCTTAAAGAATGCTCTAAAAGCACTAATTAGCATTCTTTTATTTTAAATATTTTAATAACTAAAAATTTGATGACTGTTTAACAAATTATATATATATATATATATATATATATATATATATATATATATATATATATATATATATGTATATATATATATATATATATATATATATATATATATATATATATATATATATATATATGATTATATATGAATATATATGAATATATGATTCATAATACTTCACAAATTTTACAACAAATATAGTTGAGTGCCATGTAATAGTTGTTTAAGAAGAATTTTATGAGATACTTTTGTTAAACTAACATATAAATGCAAATGTGATGTGCCACAAAATTAGAGTCAAAATACCCTATACAATTTAAATTGATGATCATATTAGTGACCAAAGAATCTCTTATTTTTAACTTTTTAAACAATGCATTATCTATTTGGCCATTTTGAGTGCTCTGCCCATGAATTACGCGTAAAATTGTTTGTGCATCGTCGCATTGTTTTTTTTTTTATTTCAAAATTATTTTCAAATAATTATCCGACACTAATTAATCTTAGTTTCTCACGTCTCCCTCTATCCTCTCTCACAATCAATTCAAAATTTTATTAGTACATATTTTTAATAATTTAAAGATATCTAATTTCTTAACATCTAAATTTTATAAAAAAATTTTAAAAACTTTTGATGGTTTTAAATTGATATGTTTAACCTTTTAATTAAAGTATATTATAAAATAATTTATCTTAAATTAAGAGTGAAACACAGAAGTTTTGTGCCAGCCTGAGTGTATAAAGATCTGAAAAGAGAAGCGTGAAGAGAGAAGTAGGCGTTAAGGTGTACCCAGGCGCAGAGGATCACGGACACGTCGTTTTCTTTATGGAAGACATTGACCAAAGGCTCAGTCAAACGCAAACTCTGCACCGCATTCATGATCCGATGACACGTGGCACTCTCATGTCATTCTCCGGTGTCTGTTCTGTTCAACAAGTCATATTAAAGATGATTCATGTGCTTTTACTACTTAAAATAAAGCTGCTACACAAAAGGTCATTTTTGAACTTTCACCACCTAATAATATTTATTATCTTAAATTTTAAACAACATTAATTTCAATTAAATCAGTAGTCACAGAGCACTGTTATTGTCATTATCACTAATGATTGTAACGAAATTCAAATCCTTAATTATTATTCTTTCACTTCACCGACTTCTGCCTAAAGACGTAACAGAAATCACTCACATATTTTATCGCTTAAAACGGATATAGAAAATTTTCCGTTTTGATTGTATTAGTCGACGCTATTGATTAGAAATGAAAATGATAAAAAAATTGTGTGACAATGATTAGAAAGTGAAAGGGTGAAGAAGTTAAAGTAGTGAAGTGAAAAAGAGTTAACAGGTGCAGAGGAGAAGGGAAATATATTTCCGTACGATTGGGTTTGTTGTGTTGTGTGTTATGATTTGGGAAGGGGGAGAGAGAGAGAGAGTGGGGTAAGAAGAAGAAGAATGGTGTTTGGTGGATGGTGGAGGAGCAGCTGCGTACGATGTTCTGATCAGAAGACATCAAACAAAGAATTAAATATGATTTTGATTTTTTAAATTTCAGTAAATTTTATTTCTTTTTTTAAATTTTATATTAATTTAACCTTTCAAAATATGAATTTAGTTTTTCTTATCAAATTTTGTTAAATTTATTTGACATTTTAAATATATTTGAGTTAATATCGAAACAAATATTTGTTAGAGGGTGTAAAAAATTCAAATACTATCATGAAATATGCTTGAAATATCTGATCAACTTAACAAAATTTAATTAAAATTATTAAATTTATATATTTTTATAGATAAAAGACTAATTTAATCAAAATTTTTAAAAATAAACTAATTTTAAATTTTATTTTCAGAAATAAAATTATATTTAACCTTTAAAAAATTTTAAAAAAATTAGAAAAAGGAAGAAGAATCGAAACACTCTCAAATTTTGTGTTTTTCATTTTGTAACCCATGCCACCTACTTCACCTACCGTCAACTTACCTTATTTCCCTTCCCCTCTACATCTCTTGTAACTTTCACACTCATCATCTCATATACCCAATCAAACAATAAAAAACAACCATACCCTAATTACACTAAAAACATAAACCATTTTATTTTTTTATCAAAAATTTTGTTAATCTTTAAATTTAGACACAAAATTAATATTCGTCTAGTTTGAAATCTTATATATTTTATTCTTCTAACTTTAAACACAAATGAAAATAGTTCATTAAATTAAAACGTGTTAATTTTTTTTACATATTAAATAATTTTACTTTCAAAATTAACATTTAAATTAAATTGTATAAACAATTCAAACTCTAACCCAACACATCACTTGACACATTCATAAAATCTAACATAATTCAATTAAAAATAATTATATCAATTTATTTTTAAATTTTGATAAACAAATTGTAACAATTAAACTAAATACATAAACTTAATAAATATCCATGAAATCTTTAAAAGTTTGTGATTTGTTTAGTGAACGAATGAAACTAATTTTGAGGAAATAAAAACATGTTGGTATTATTCACCAAAGTGGAGAAATTTCACAGAGAAAAGAGAGAAAAGAGATACAGCCGCAGCCGCAGCCGCAGCATTTGTCAATTCCAGTGACGGAAATTCCATGGATTTGGAATAATTCTTCACATATTCCTTATCATACTCAGAAAAAATCAGTCAAATTTTGACTAAGTTATTCGGATACCACGCTATCCAATAGTTTTGGAATAAACAATGTATCGTTTATATAATCCAGTGTTAAATAACTTTTTAGTTGTATTGTCAGACATTATTTTCCTTTTCCTTCTTTTTTACTTTAATTTTATTATTCTGGTTTCTATATTTCTTTTTCTTTCCTTAGATTCTTCCGTCTCTACCAAGCAATCTCATGATTAGTACAAATTACAAAACAGAGTTCATATTTTATTTATATTATTTATTTCATTTCTGGTGAGATTTATCAGTTTTCTTTTTTTTTTCTTTTTCCTCTCAAAATCTCTTTTCTTTCCACCACACACCCCAAATCAGGGGCTACACTTCAGACTTTTTTCATAATTAAAAGCCATAAACGTGGGCATAAAGGTAGGAAAGGGTGAATATTTGGGAGAGAAGAGGAGAAAACATGCATGTGAGTGATATTTATACATATATAATGTGAGTCCAGCAATTTTACCAATGGTATAAAGCAAATAAATAAGCTTTTTAGGAACATGGTGATAAAGAAAATAATTAAGGAGTTTATCTAGTTTCTGATAAAATGATGATTTGATACCACTTAAGACATTGACACCACTCTCAACCCAAAATCTTAAAACAATGAGTTTATGTGTCTTTATTTTTATGTAATGCTTTACTTTCTTATTTTTAGTCAATATGAAACTTAGACTCATACTTAGATTCCTAATAAAAAAGCTTAGGTGTGAAAGAAGACACGTTATGCAGAGTGGGTTTTTGTGATCTGAGAATGTCCCTCACAAGCATCCATAAACAATAGTTTCATGTGACGAAATGGTCCAAAATGGTGTAATGTGCAAAAGCCTGTCAAACTTCGTCTACCAAATATATATATAAATATATATAACTGAACATTTGAATTCAATTGAATTTTTTTTTTTTATCACATTGGACCCACTTTTTGATTAGTAATATTGGTAACTCCCATTTTTCATTCATTCCCTCCTCGTTCGTCGTTGCTCACTTGGGAGCATGTCTATGCCCAAATTTCAAGCTTAGGATTTTTCAATATACTTTGTACCACTTTTCTGGTACTGTTCTTTTAGCCCTCTTTGCCTTATCCCAATTCTATTACTTCGCTTTAATGATTCAGTTAATGATATCTACTTCGATAACGGCAAGATCATAATTGGGTTCTATTGTGGGTGATGTTGAATATATGCATTTTCTTTTACATAAGGTTAGTCATGTGTTGAAACCATGCTTAAGATCTTAATAAAGTTAAGGCGTGACTAAGAATTGGATTATAGTAATATATAATAAGTTGGGTGATCGATGAGTAGTGTCTTATTCGGCCTCGTAGTTGGATTGTTAGCATAAACTTTTCTCTGTTGAAGTCACAACTGGTTTGGCCCACCAAAGCCTGCTTCCCCATGTGATGATGCAAAGGATCTATGACTAATCTTCTTTTCGTCTCTTTTTCCATTAATCATATGCAATTATGATTCATGAATTTACTTACATACTGCAGGCCCTGCCTGTGATCTCAACCATATCCCTTTCCCTCTTCTGATGCTTCTCACCCCTTTCACTTTATTGCACTTCCTTTCATCCATTAGTGCCACAAATTCTCCTTCTGCACTGTCAAATTACTGCTTTCTGTTATTCTCTAACCTTCCCAATCATTTCAAATTTCTCACTTCGGTTTTAAAATAATTTTGTTAGAGATACCAGATCGATTAGAAATAAAATAAATTTATAGTATATAAGTGCAAATCTCATTTTACAAGTCGATTTTATAAGATTAAATTAGATTTAAAGTCTATTTTTTAATGTGGTATCAGAGTCATAAATTTAAACTTATCCTGATGAAATATGTTATTTGTTAGATCTATTATTTTATCTGCCGGACCCTGTAAGAAAACCTATTAATGTCTAGTCCACTCCTCGACAAATTTGAATTATTTGGTGGTAACGTAATAGATTTAGTCACGGCTTGGTTAGTAAAATTGTACAATAAAAATAGACTGATAACACGAACAAAATTGGTTTTTTATGCAGATTTGAACTCAATTATGCATAGAAGACTCATACTTTTTTATCTGTGTGGGATCCAATTTCTGTCACCCACTTAAAGAGTGGAAGGAGTGTCTTGCTATATAAACCCTTTGAGAGTGTACGATTTAGATAACTTGGAACTCTTTACTTTTTTTAATACTAAAATGCTCACAACAGTGTTCTCATATACTAAATGGCACTGTATCCTTAACGGGTGATGATGTTTTTTTTTTTCATCCACAATTTTTCGACAGTAATCTTGTTTGAAATAGTGTCTGGTATGAAACGTGTTACATATTTAGAACATTGGTTTATTTAAGTTACTAGATTCGAGTCAGTTGTTGATAAGTTTTATAAAGACTAAAATTAACGTTTTTTTTCTTGGAAATCCAAAATTCAAGCTTACCATTGCCATATTTTTGAGAACTAAAAACATTCTGCACACACTTTTTTACATGAAATTGATAACTACGCAAAGAAAGTTGTGAAGAAGAGATAAAAAGGTTGAATAAATATGGCATCATATGATTGTGCCACCCAAGTAAAAAACGGAGAATTTTCAATTGTGTGATTTTCACTTTGTCAACTGTTTAACCATTTTCTTTCATATAATGATTGCCAAAGACACCATCCACATTCCATAGCATAGGTGTGGTGGATATAGACCAATTATTCGAAAATCAAACCAACCTGGAAAGCACAACACCATATTCACGTATAGACTTTCTTTTGTCCACATATGTACACACATATTCTTTTACATGGTCAGAATCTCCATTTTCCAGAAGCCTGAGGTGAAAAATTCTCAATTCCGAACCTTTGGAATTGCGCCAAGAACCTTATTCTCAGGACAGCTAGTCTAAAATTAGGAGCGTCTGCACTGTTAATCCTAATATTTTTATGACAAGTTAGGTTAGTATATTACAGATGGATGTGTGATGGTGACATATACCAAATTAGCAACTATTTTTCCTTAACCGGTGCTATAAGAATTCCATGGGGCTCGAGAAGTGGTGGTGACATGCAATAGATGCTAGCAATGGCATGGTAGAGAGCAACACCACCCAATTCACCTAAACGTGCTTTATTGGTCCATGATTCACGTAAATGTTGAATAAGCCAGGTTTGGTGGAAGAATGCAGTTTTTGAAAAGGAGAACAAAGAAAAGGCTAGAAGTTGTGACTAGCCTTTCAGCAATGACCAAGAGACGAAAATTGCGACTGGTAGCTTCTCTCACATGCCCTTTTGTTTCCCTCTGAGAATGACTGAACCTCCAATGATTTCACACTGTGATGGAGACATTGGGAGTTGCATGGACATGCTTCATGCTTTATGGTCTTATTAACTCTGATATCGCCAAGGCATTTTGTAGAAAGTAAGGAAGTGTGTCCATGTGTTGCGGATGCTGTGGTGTCTTTCGTTCACTTACAGAAATACAAGCAAATAATGCCACCGATACTGAAAGAGAAAGACCAAGTACACCTCATCCATTGAACATGAAACTATAAAGTTCTTTCTTCGAACAAGCCCACCAAACAAACATGCTGAATATGATGGAGAATGGACCATTATGCATCACCAGCACAACGCTACTCTTTGTGGAATAAATGCAAATTCTCAACTATGACAAGTACTATGTGGTTACATGATATACCAGTATGTGGGTAACCATTACTGTATAAAGGAAGTGGGGGAAAAGTACTGCATGTTTTTATAAGGAAAATATAGATTTGGCATTATGGCGAATGAGTCCAATTTCAAAAAAGCGACCGATTTTTGAAAGACAGACAGTCAACACATCTGATTAAGCATCTAATTCGAGCACACTTTATTTGGAAGCAAAGGCGATTATTGAGCACAAGTATGAATCATAGAAACGGTTTTTCTTTTTTTCTTTTTCAAATCATTTCATAGCTGGCGATGAAGGACCACCATACTCCTTACAAATGATTGACTAAAGCAATCATGAACTAGGCCCTATCCAGAGAAAAAAATAAGTTACTATTTTGGTTGAAACTGCATGATGTTTTTTACGTGCCATGATGTATACAAAGATCTAGTTTGACCGGACAAGGAAAGCGCATCACAAGTTTGACGGAAAATAAATCACAAATACAAATGGGGTACAAAAGTTCTGAAGACAACATATATTAAACAGATATGGTTTACTGGAAAATTCTTAGCTCTGAAGACAAAAATCTTCGTTATAATATATACAACAAAGTGCGGTAGAGTTGTAGCCTCTTGTGAAATGTGTCAAGGAATCTTGTTCAGTCGAGTTTTCTTCTGACTAGTCCTTTGAAAAAGTCAAAGCTGTAACACAGTACAAAACAATTTTGAATTTCAATTGATAACAATATCATGTCATGCAATCACGTAATTTGAAACGTCCATTTCATTAATAAATGTGCCCGGTGAAATCTATCACTGTAATGTCTGCTTCAAATTTCAAAAGCTCAAAGGCCTAAACTGTTGGGTTTTTTTTTTCCAGAAGCATTTTGGTCACAATTTAATCATGCAGATAGAAGAGAATGGTATTTTGTTACATTACCTATTACCATCAGGGTGGAGCTCACACATTTGATTGTCATCACCGACAGCTAATAAATATCCAGTTGATGTCAACCCCTACAAATACAATAAAAGAAAAATTACTTTACAGCAATAATGACAACTGAGTTAAACCATCAAAATTACCATTGGAAATGGTTGACAGATAATTTTCATATATTACATTCTTCCACTTGATCTAACAATTTTGTTTCTGAAAAGTACTAGCCCTTACCACTAAATAATTAAACCATAAATTATTCATTCTCAAGGTACAAATTTTACATCAAGTGTAGTTCAGGAAGAATAGTTTTCACGTGCCAAACCTGAATAGTTACGACGTGCTCGATCACTTTGTCCCCATTCTTTTCTTGTACAACAACTCTCTGTCCACTGCACGCAACATTTTTGAATATATAAATGATTGCACACCTATAAACCGTCCCACATTCATGCATAAAAAGGTTTTTTCTCCAAATAAAAGCTTAAACAAAATGATGAATACAATATGTTTAAAACTTCATTTGAAGGTGCTAACTATAATGAAAAAATGAGTTTAGTTGTTAGTGTTATTTAAAGCACAAACTTTAACACGGACACCAGGCTCAAGATTGATAAAGACATTTCAACACAACTGAAAAGAAACCAAGACATACATATATAATCTAAAAATGATAATCAAGATTTCTGTATTATGTTAAACATAAGTCTTCACAAAAACATAGCCAGAGACATTATCTTTTTATATTTTATAATACATTCTATGTTGACTTTTCTGATTTTCATTTTCAAAAATATAAATATTTTATTTTCTTATAGTGCTAATGTTCTCAAAGTTTCCATCCCGAAGTATGTGTTGGCTGATGAGTTCAAGCTGAAAGAAAATAATATAAGTGGACCCTGGGAGTGTCAAACACATGTCATGTAAGTGTTGGGGAAGTTCTGATGCAGTAATGTCTTGCGTCTCAAACAAGAAGAGTGTTTCTGCTACATGATCAGTATTATGACAAAATGTTAGGGATTCAGATTCACACCTTCATGATTAAAATTGCAACAAAGTATCAAGAGTAAAAGGAAGTAAACCTGAAGTTTATGATGGTGATTAATTGCTGGTTCTAGTGATTTGAATTTCAAAGCGAAAGGATAAGAACAAAATGATGATAAAGAGAACAAATGGAGACATTTTATTCTTCTTTTTTTTCTGGGGGAGCAGGTAGCAAACAAGAATTGAAGACCAAAAGTGATGAAAAGCAGCAAATAGCATGAATGCAGAGGTCCCTCATGGTTCTATTGTGTAAAAAATAGTACTCTTGGACAAAGAATCATCAGAACTTCTGTTCAAAGCTAAGGTGCAGTGGAGTCAAGGGCACTCTTCTATGTATAAATATTAATGATAATGACTTTAAACAAATTATGCAGTCACACACGATGGAAACTAATTCCCTGAATGCTAGGTTAGTCACTTAACGTTCTGGAAAAAACAGTCTACAGACTAACATTGATTCTCCGATTTTACCAAGGCAAAGAAACAGGGAATTCCATTACCTAGTTGTCAGCATATTTCAATTTTGCAACCCTAACCTGTCCTTCAAATCCATGCCAACAAGTATCACATTATTTGCGTCTTATGATTCAAGGCATTACCAAAAAAAGAGATTCAAAGACAATTACCAGGAAACCAAGAATCCTTGCCAATAAAATAAAATAAATCAAAACTACAAGTGAGAATTTTAAAATTAAGTCACCTGTGCAACCATGTCTTAATATAGAGCTCCTCTAGGGTCTGAAATCCTGCATTTAACAAGATTTGTGAAGCTCAAAATTACCTAACTAGTAATCAAAATATTTGGCAATGTAGAAAATGGGTGCTTAAAATACAGTGAGTTGAAGAAAACTCTAAAGTCAGGAAACAGAGTAATGGCATTATTTTAACTTGAAAAACACTGTTTTGGTTGTTTATTTTATTTTATTTTATGTTATATTATTTTGTTTTAATTGTTAAACCAGATGTGTCTAATATAACCCAACCAAGAGGGAGTGAATTAGTTATTTTGATTTTTCACTGTTTTTAAAAGAATCTTGAATACTATCTTTAATCTTTAAAACCCCAATCACCAGCTTTCCAACTCTGTAGTTAATGGACTGATTTAATCAATTAGGAAGACATAGAAGATGAAAGAAACAAAAGAACACAACAATTTTTATACTGGTCCAATTCAAGATGAATCTACGTCTAGTCTTCTCCTAAGCAACCCGAGCTTAGGAGGATTCCACTAAATCAATAGAGTTACAAGAATTACAAGAGCATCTATATAATTCAAGAACCTAAAGACTAAGGAGCTTGATCTACAAATCAAGAACTCCCCCTAGATGCAATGTCTCCACTAAATTGCACCAAGACCTTCACTCACACAGCAAATCAACGGTAACCAGAAATACAATTCAAAAGATAGAAAGGAAGAATACACCTAATGGATGTGCAGATGTGACACTCAATCCTAAAGTCAAGCTTTACCCTCCAAGATTAAATCCATCATCAATCTTCTTGAATGTCCAATTGAATGATCTCCAAGAAAGCAAGAATTCTGCGAATCTCAATCTCAGAAAAATCTCTTCTTGATTTAGTTATGCGTGACCTTCGAACTAATTTTCAAATCTGTTTTTAAATCAGAGTTTTGCTGCTGAGATTAGTGGATTAGAGAATTTACCTAATCGATTATCTTGGGTGAATTTTCACTGCATCAGTGCAATGCCCTCTGATAATCCATTAGTTAAATATCCAATCCATTAACAAGTTCTGCATATGACATATTCTATATATTGACAACTAATCTATACAGCTAAAGCTTGATTTACATGTAATCCTAGATATGTATCACCTATACACAAGATAAGTTCAGGACTAAATCTAAGACAGTAAAACAATGATACAAGGACTTTGGACATCATCAAAATCAGCTTTGTAGTATTTAGTGGACTCCCCCTTTCAACATTAATAAATGCCTATTTTTTCTTCCATAGATATATGTGAGATCACATAGGAAACATTAAAGTGGTCCATCAATTAAAAGCGCCATTAGTTTTACAACAGATCTTCACTGATAATGTTTTGTGAGTGTCTATCTCCCTTTTCATACACATTCCCCAGAGACAGTCACATGAAAATCTAAGATGGAGGGATCCATTCCCATTAGTTTTGTTCTTCTAGGAACAAATTTGATGTCACTTCAATAACGAGTTTGTTGGCATAAGTTGCACTGAATTTGATGCATTTGTAAATGAAAAACAAACCTTAGGATCATGTTGGGCCTAACTCTCTAAGTCATGAGTACAATCCATTAAAATAAACAGTAAATCTTCAAAAAGGGAAAAAAATACCCAGACAAAAACAAAAAATAGAGGCTCACGGAGTTTTGCACTTGCAATGGTAAACCAGCAAACAATTTCAATTATATACATCACTGTTGCATCCTATTCCCTATATATTGCTCTCATCTCTATTGTCTGTTTCTCTGCTTTCCCAAAATATAAATTTCCACAACTTTCTTCCCTTCATATGATATGTAGTTTGAATAATTTGGATATAGAAAGGATAGACTTAGAAGTATATTATGATTGGTACACAAGGGTGAGAAGCATAATTCAAGAAGTTGATTTAGATTGGTTAAACTACTTTATTCATCCATGGGTTTTTCAGAGAAAGAGCATGATAGAGGAACGAAAACACGTACAAGATATTTACACAATAACCAGAATTCAAGTATGACGTCAGAATTCAGATATGAAACCAAAAAGCAATATCAAACAAATCACTTAACTCAGTACCTTGATTCACAAATAAACCATAAAACTCCTCAAATTTGTTAAAAAAGGCTGCTAGAATATCTTCTCTTTGAAATTGGTAAGCTCCTGTAGACAACTCTTTTAGAACTGTATTTAAGGATGTTGTTGGCTTCTCATTATTGACGTTCAAGCCTATACCTGTGAACGCATGAGATTTGTTATGATAATCTTCATGAGCCTAATTTTAAAATCATTTTACTCTTATCAAAATGACATTAAGGAAAATCATTCTCCACAGAAAACAGGGATTTAATAGACAAATTCAACGAATTAAGTACACGGGACAGAAGTTCAATCAGTCAATATTGAATGGCATTACTACTAAAGAATAGTTTATTACCTGCACTAACGTTGAACTTCTTTGATTTATATGTCGAGGTGCAAAGAATGCCTCCAACTTTAGAGCCATTTAAGTAAAGATCATTTGGCCACTTGATTTTAACATCTATGCTGGGTAATCCCTGGAATGGAAAGCGTTGGAATAACACGTATCTAAGTGCGCACACAATCCCAAACAATTGGAGAACGTATTAACATTGTGACAAATCATGCCTGTTGATTTGGAATACTGCCAAAAACAAAGTAAACAGCAGTATTCTTACTGCTGATATTCTCAGAATCACATAAAGCACCATCAGACATCAGTCTCCACAAAAGAATTAAACTTTTCAGTTTGTTTAGTCAATAACATCTGCACATTTGTTTGTATAAACATTTAAACAAACCTACTTAAATTTGTTAACCTTGCTACAACATTCCCTTATCAAATTCACTGGCAAGCAAGTTGTCAAGTCAATACTTCAAAACAAAGCACTTACATTTTTGTAACAGATATCCTTGACTGCCTCTGTGATAGCCAGGGAAACCACATACTGAACTAAAGGAACGATTCTTCCATCCTCCATTTGCAAAGTAAAAGAAAACATAAGGCAACCCGATGGAGATTCCCAGACATTCTTAGACCGACCTGAGAGTTTAAGCGCTCAGGGCAGCTTTGACTTTAACTAAAATAGAAGTTGAAAAGGACAGATAATCACACACAACAACACTAAATATCATATAAATATCAAACCTCGTCCCTTGGTCTGAACATCAGCGACACAAACTGTACCAATGGGAAGCTCACAAAAGTTTCTGAACAAAATAAGAGTGCCAGATTTAGACAAATAAGATCATATGAATAATTAGAAAATGCGAAAAAATATGGCAATACATTATTTTAGGCACAACAAAGTCATGTTTCTGCTGCCAAAGCATTGTATAAAACACGGAACAAAAGGCTAAAAGTACAAAACATACTGTGAAACGATATCTTGTGTTGAAGTCAACTGAGGGGACCAGATGAGAAGCCTGCCAAATTGATTGGTGGAAAGAGAATTCATAAAGGAGTGAATTTGAAAAGACCCTTGCATAACAGTTTTATCCAGCTGCGAATGCAAAACGAGGGAGTATTCTCCATTCTCGGGGAGTTTGAGAGTGTTACTGGTTTTTATAGCCTTGGCAGTTTCATTCTCTGCCAATGATTTTCCACACAAAACCAGCAAACTGCAGTCCAAAGCTGATTAAAAACGGAGGAACAACAATTTCACTTTCAATATTCAGGCTTTACACGATGAAATTGTTAAGTGACAAGCGAGTTAGTTAACTGATACATTAAGCCTTAAACTTAAACTACCAAAACCCTTGAAGACCGAACCTGAAGACGCCATGAACGAAGATGTAGAAAAGCGGTGGTTGTAGAGCCTTCTTGTGGCGGCTGATAGAAACGACGCTGTCCACGAAGGGTTACGCAACAGCATCAACCTTTCTTCTGATTTTAAAAAGCGATACCCAAGTCGGAAAAAGCAAGGTGGTTCCTCTTCTATGACCGGTTCCTAATACATGGTTTTATTTTTTGCATTTCAATCATCAAAAGTTACGAAAATTGCAATAATCCAACAATTTCCCATTTCAGGCCTTCTGAAATGGTAAAAAGTTGGCTGTTAGGAGCAATGTTCCCTCTATTACTGGATAAAATTCGTCAGATTGTTCTGAATTTTATAAATATTTGTAGCTTTCTTAAGACTGTAAAAAATAATAATGTAAAAAATAATAATGAAATTATATATATATATATATATATATATATATATATATATATATATAATATAAAAAAGATAATATCACTTTTTCTTGTAGTAGTGTACGTAGTTTTAAGTATTCCAATTCTATATATTTTTTCAAATAATAATCTCTTATTATATTAGTAAATTAGTGAAAGATGAAAGGTAATATTAGTTGGCATTTATTACCCTTAAATACTTTGAAATTCTTATAATCTTAATTTTTTAAGTTGACTGACTAAATAATATGAAATATTTTAAATCTATTAGTTTATGTAATGACAAAAGAAACTAAAGTTTAACTTAAATCATATCTAAATAAGTTTAGTAAACATTTTTAAAAGAGTTTTATTTTAGGAAGCAGTATAATGGATAATTAACTTCTATAGTATGAAGTTATTCACTACATCCACAAGGTCAGTACATGAGATAATTAAATTCTATAATATGAAGTTATTTGTTACATATACAATATTTAAAGAAAATAATTATTGCTGTTATTAAGGTTGACTTTAACATAACAAGTTAGGATAGAATAAATTGAAATTTCTTTTAGAGAATCCTATCAAATTTGCTTTACAATAGAATAATAGCAAGTTTAACTATGTGAGGTGTTATGCTAGGATGCAAAATTATTTATTATTTAAAATAAATTAAAACCTGAGAATTTCTTTTTCGAATGGCCTAAGACAATGACATCTTATCCCTACTTACATAACTCTTATATATTATGCATAAATCATCATTTTAAGAATATATATTAACAAGGTATTACGGGGATCTCCTTTCACCCATAATCTTTTTTTACTATTTTGTGGAATTTTTTAAAAATAATTACTTTTAATCTGGACAACTCGGAATGACTTTGGCAATTAATTAAGTTTGAAAAATAATCTTCAAAAATCTATACTTATATGCTCAAAGGGGCTTTCTCTAGAATAGACTATAAAAATAATACAGGTAGGAATTTAGGTTACGAATAGTTATTCTAAAGAGTCAATGGAAATGGAAATTATTATAAGTAATATATATTGTATTTGCCTTATAAACTCTTTTATAGTATCAATCCTAGTTATGCAAACATTTTAGTTTTCAAATGTTGTTCATCGATGTATAATTAATTAGTATGTCTATTCAACGTAGTTTAATAATGTGACTAACAAAAATAATAATGTGGTAAGATGGGAAGAAGTAATAAAAGTAAGACATATTCGAGGATTGAGTGCTAAAGATATTTTAAACAATTGTTCTTACCGGGTTTGGATTCTGGTTCGGTAAGATACGTGGCAGAATCTTAAGGATGTCTTTGCAAGGTAGGTTGGTCTAGATAAAGGAAGATCCACCTGCAAAAAACTATTTCATATTTAAGTAAGTAAGAGCTTAGGAATATATTTAGAGGATAAGTAGAAGTATGAAGAATGTTTCTGTGTGTGTACTTTCTGGTCGAGCTCCTTATATGGAGCTAAGGAGCTAGGAGAATATGGTTGTTGTGCTTGAGCATCTTAGAAATAATGGTGAAAAACTATCTCATTCACAACAGTTATATGCATTGAATAACTATTATTAGTGAAAACTGTTGAGTTAACATCATATCTCTCTTATTGTAAGTAAAAGTCCTGAGTTCAGGTCCTACTATGTGATGAGTATATTTTTAGTGCAAAAGTGAATAAGTCATTACGATGGATCAATTCAAAGATGATTTCAGACCCAAACGACATGTAGTCAATCATTTTAAACTGAGTTGATACAAGTGTGTCACAATCGCGAAATCGCAACAGAACGACAACCAAAATCTTTTAAAAAAATAAATAAAGTTTAGATAGGAGTCACCACCATAATTTACTAAGGAAAACTATGAAAAAGCTAAAAAAGAAATGGTCTGTGAAACCCCGTTTGAATTCAGGAGTTGGTTATATGTGAAGAAGGTATTAACACCCCACACATTCGCCTTAAGACGATTCCCTTTCCCTTTAATTAGATGTGCAAAACCAATATCCTTTAACAAATTTTTATTAGGAATAAAATTTGTAATTATCAAGTAAGCATGAGACTTAACAAGAGAATCAAACTTTTATTAGGAATGAAAGTTTTAATTATCAAGAACATCTAAGACTTAACATAATAATTAAATTTTATTTAAGTTTAGATGGATGAAAACCTTAATTATCAAACAAGTCAAAGACTTTACATAATGATTAATGTTACAAAAATATATAAAAACTTTTAATTATCAAGTAAGTTCGAGACTTAATACGATAATCACATTTTATTTAAAATTTTATATGAATGAAAAGCTTAATTATTAAACAAGTCAAAAACTTGACATAATAATTAGTGATTTCAAAAATGTGTGAAAATTTTAATTATTAAAATAATCTAATTTTAAACGTTAAACGAAAGAAAACTGTAATTATTAAATAAGTTCAAGATTTATCATGATAATTAATAACTTTTAAAAATTTGTAATTTAGTATGTGTATGAAAACGTGGATATCAAATGCCACAAAAGTAACATAAAATATAAAAAGTAATATAAAAATCCACCGAAATACATAAACTATATGTTAATCAAAGAAAGAAAATGTACAAATAAGAACTCACCCATTGTGCAATCGATCGCTCCACACAAGCATCAATTGTAATGTCAAATGATAATTATGAATACTAATTTTAATCGCCCCTGTACTAATTTAGTATATAAATACCTTATCATTCCAAGACAAGTTTTACATAAGTAAATGTAACAAGAATGAGATCAAAATAAAACTCACATGTCAAATGGTCGCCAACATCTAATCATATAAATATACTTTATAGGTTCCAACATAAACACTTGGCGCAACACCTTACAACCATGGTGCTAGTATAACCATCTTCCAAAATATATATATATATATATATATATATATATATATATATATATATATATATATATATATATCCAATTAGGATATTTCAAACAATCTAGTTCATCTTCAAAGAATTATCTAAGTTGGACTCTTGTGGACTTTATACGGCCCTACCAACACATATCCTTAATATCTTCGAAGATATTGACATCCCTCATCATTTTACAAATATTTTGGAATCTTAAAATTAATGCGCAAAAACCTGAGAGTACAAAATATAAAAATGTACTAAAATAAAAAATAAATATTTTATTTATACAAAATATAAAATCTCAAAATATTTTATTATAAATATTTATACAATGTCCCCTCAATCTCAACAAAAACTCCACCATTGGTTTTCAAAGAAAATTCTTAAGACATTTATACAAAATATTTAACTTACAGATAAATTATCAACTAAGTAATATTTAAGTTTAATTACTTATGATTCCAAAATTTTAAAATAATATCAATTTTTAAGTTTGTCTCAATTTAGTATCCAACACCTAGGTAGAGTTGGAAGTGCTATTTTCTATTACACTTTTTCTTGTTTGTTTCAGAATTATTTTACGCCTTTCATTGGCTGAAATTTTGTTCTTATCTTGGCTGAAATTTCTTTGGACCTCCAGCATGAAATCTAAATGAAAAAAAATTAAATCTTGATTTAGGCTTCCAATAAAAAATCCGAAAAAAAAAGTGGCTAGGGAGTAAGTCTATTGGTTCGCAGGTCAAAATGAATGCATTAACTCTTCACTTGGTGGGTCAGTCCAAACTAATCTAGTTTAGATGGGTCAAAATCGAGTCGAATCAAAATAGTCTAATCCATTTTCATACTCTTATTTATGATTTTCAACTAAGGAATTATTTATTAATATATATATATATATATATATATATATATATATATATATATTTTTATTTTTTTTTTACAAAAATAAATTAATTATTTTAATTTGTATTAAAATAAAATTTGTTATTAAATTTATAAAAAATATATATTCTTAAAAATAATTATAAAAAGTAGATGTAAAATTTAAAAGATAAATAACTTATATTAATAAAAATAAAACCAATAATAAAATATGGAAAAAAATAGTTAAGTAATTTATTTATATTTAGGTACAGATTATATCCATAGGATAGAACATGAACTACTACATGTCAATTGTAGTCAATAAACCTTCATACAATTTCAATCTTATTGCATAACCATTAAAAAAATCTTTAGACTACTTTTGTTAAATTAAATGTTAAAAGAACATGACTTTTGCAAATTGTGTCAAAATAAGGACCAGTTAGCAGTTTTGGAAACTTAACAAAGGTTACCCGCGGAACGAGTTGCAGGTGATGAATAACCCGAACCCACTAAAACCAAAGGGAGAGGGAAACGAAGAGCGCAGAGGAACCGTCCTTCCACATAGCAATGGAGAATTTGCAAAGTGCTCTTAAAGATTATAGCTTATCAGTTTCCACCGTCCCAGAAAAGGGTCGTTCTCTCTTCGCTACAAGGGATTTCTATCCAGGTATCTCACTCTGGTTCCAACTATTTTTCTCGCTTCATTCGTTACTTGTTTGTAAGTTGAATGAGTTTAATCAATGTTAAATGCGCCTCTGATGTTGCAGGGAATGTGATTATAGGCCAAGAACCTTACGTTTGTGTTCCAAACAACTCCTCACTTTCCACCCCCAAAAGGTGCGATGGATGTTTCACTACATCTAATGTCCTTAGAAGGTGCTCACGTTGCCATGTTGCATACTATTGCGGAACCGCATGTCAGGTCTTATCTTCTCATCACCTCTTCCCCTTTCTTTGATAGATTCAGTTCCGACGAAGTTTGAGTCTAAATATTGCTAATGGGGTTAATATGTTCATTTGGTCTATCAGTGTAACTTTTGTTGTGTTTCTTAATGCTGTTCAGAGGTCAGAGTGGAAGCTACATCGTCTTGAGTGTGAGGTTCTCTCAAGGCTTGACAAGGACAAGAGAGAATCTGTCACACCATCCATACGGTTGATGGTGAGACTTTATCTACGGAGGAAGTTGCAAGATGATAAGGTATATAAAAAGTTAATGTTTGAGTAATGTATTGGTGCAGGAAAGTCAGAGCTGCTTCTTACATTATGAAATTTAAACCTTACCTCATTTTCTGGTTGTATGGAATATGTTTAGGAAGTCAATACAAACATTTATTAATGCAATGTTATAACTGTGAAGTCTTTAACTGAGCTAAATGACTTGTATGGTTCATGTAGTCAGCCTCTCCTAATGGGTCAGGCTTATGTCCTGGTTGTTATTACCAAAATGCAAATCTTATCGTTTTCAGTTAATTAAATGCTGAGAGATGCAAAACCTATTTTCTTTTGATATTTCCGAAGACCGTGAAATTTTCTGTGTGTATATATATACCTGTCATTAACTTGTATTCTGGATATATGTTTGGTGCTCTTGTATTCTCCCTGGAAATGGAGTCCTTAGTTATTGACTGTGTTATTGATTTAGCATTAGCAATCACATTAGCTAATGTTACAATCCCAGAAGATTAACGTGGATGAAGTTAGTTCAAATATGACTGGACCTTCTTTATTAGATACCAAACAGTAATTATGGACTGTTGTGCTTTATACAGAATATTGGTAGAATGTTAATATTCTTCGCTGGCTGTTCTGTTGAATACTTAACTTCCTGTTTCTTTCATAATTTCTATGTTCAGCTGCACTCACATATGACTTTTTAAACTTGCCTTTGATGACTTATCCTTAAAATTCTTTTTTGTGGCTATGAAATATTTCTCCCGTTTATTCAGAAAGATTTTTTCAACCACTATTCAACATTGACCAACTGTAAGAGAGAAATTTATTATTCGTTCTATTGCTAGGTCATCCAAAGCACTGCTATGGACAACTACAACTTGGTGGAGGCATTAGTGGCTCGTATCCTTTTTATTACTATTTTTACCGAAAATGTATTGATATGAATTTAGTATTTTCTCCATTTTCTTACTTTTCATTATGGTTGTTCTTTTTAACATTCACTTTCATGAAGACATGTCTGATATCACAGAGGAGCAGCTGGTGCTTTATGCACAGATGGCTAATCTTGTATATTCCATATTGCAATGGCCAGAAATCAATATAAAAGAGATTGCAGAAAATTTTTCTAAGGTATTATGATGCTCCTATACCTTAATCATTTGAGATAATTATTATAAATTGTTCTCATTTAAAATCACAAGCAGCACTCTCCATGACAAAAAAAAAAGGTTATGTTCATGTGGATGTTGACCTACTTGTTTTAGACATAAGATCCTGTTTATGTGAATTTGACTCTGATGATGCCATTCTAAGCTCAGATCCTTCTAATCCTGCAGTTTGCATGTAATGCTCATACTATTTGTGACAGCGAGTTAAGACCTGTGGGAACAGGATTGTATCCCGTAATTTCCATTATCAATCATAGGTAACCACTTATTCTACTTACCCGATATATGTATCTATTATCCTATTTGTTGGTAGTGTTCTAATCTTGGTTTTACCATATAGTTGTTTGCCCAATTCTGTGTTGGTTTTTGAGGGAAGGTCAGCATTGGTACGTGCTGTGCAACATATACCCGCAGGTACTGAGGTAAGTGTTTCTTTTTTAATTATAAGTCAATTATAATTTGCAATACTTAGTTCATTGGTATGTAGAGCAAGAAATGTCATTTGAGTATTATTTATAAAAACTCAAAACAAGCTTGGGCAGAAAATTGGGATTTTAAGCATATTTTGTTTCACATGTCCTTTAGCCTTTTATGTATTTATATGAATATAAACTTCATTCTTAGCTTAATATATTTTCTTTATTTCATCTCATTGTTCTTTAAGTTGTGTCCACTTTTAACTTGATTTTTTTTGGATAACTACATTTTGACTGTAGATGATGTAAATAGAAGCCAAACTATCGTTGGCACAATTGTTATTTCTAGTAATCCATTGAAAATTTAAGATATGTGGCTTTTCTATGTTAATTAATACTAAAAATCAAAACTCATGCAGTCGTTTTTTGAAGGAAAACTAGGCACCTTTAATTTAAGAGTAGTTTAGTGTTTCAAGATTTTTATGTAGGTGTTGTATCAATAAGATTGTCAGTTCAAATCATAGATACAAATGAATGTGTGCATTTAAATAAATGGTTGATTTTAATTGTTTTGATAAATGGTAGATTCAAATGGTTAATGATGATAAATTCAACCTAAATATGGGTAAAGTCAAAATCGTTGTCAAACTTTAGGTACCACTTTTGGCCCCAAATCCCAATTGTTTGTTGAATCACCTTTGGCTTGCTTGAACATCAGACAACTTTGCCTTGACACTGCTTCCTGTTTTAATTTGTTACATTTACCACTATTTTATCTTGTGCAGAAATGGCACCTACTTAACTTCACAGTTCTTAATTGTTTCCACAGTGAAGCCGCTGTTCCATGTTTTGTACTCTCTAATTCTGCTATGTTTTCTGGACTAGAACATACATTTCTCCAATGGACTTGATTGACAATTGCACCTTTTGTTTTTATCTTAGAAACTTTTTCGATGGGGTAGATGTCATGTCATATCCACTAGATGATGATAGTGTCAATTTAAAATTACTTGAAGATGTTGCATAATATCTTCATTCTTTTCCAGATCTTGTTCAATACAATTTTCTGTGTTTTTTAAGGTACTGATAAGTTATATAGAGACTGCTGGAAGCACAATAACTCGACAGAAGGCTCTCAAAGAGCAGTATCTATTCACTTGTACATGTCCCCGCTGTTCTAAAATGGTACTTGTTATATTAATCTGGGATATTTTTTTTAGGCTTTCATGGCTTATTACATTTCCATAAAATTGACATGCTTTCATTAGCTAATTCAGTCTCGTTAGTTTTGAAGGGCCAGAAAGATGATATACAAGAAAGTGCAATTTTAGAAGGATATAGATGCAAAAATGAAAAATGTGGTGGTTTCTTGCTTCGAACAACCGGTAGGTAACCTGTGGCTGTAATAAATGTTCAAGTTGCTGGAGGGGAACATTATAATGTTTTACTGACTATTGATTTTGAAATCTGATGGTACATTTGTACATCCTCCCCTTTATGAACAAGACTGAGATCAAAGATAGACAACCAACCTTTCAGGTGCTTTTATGTCTTTCTTATGATGACCTTGTTTTGTTTTTTATCTGCTAAAATTGAAGATGGGAAAGGATTTCAATGCCAAGGTTGCCAACTAGTTATGGGCAAGGAGGAGATAAAGGAAATTATAACTGAAATTGAATTGCTATCTGAAGAAGCAGCTTCTAAGTCTTCTTTCTCTTGCAGTATCCTTTAATGTTTCTATTAAAATATATATATAATTGCAGTAGCTATTGCCTAAACTTTTCTCCTTTTGTATTCAAATCTTCTGTTCTTTCTCTTTCTCTCCCTTGTGGTGGTCTTGATCCATGTGCACATAAAATGGATTCCTAGTTAATGTTCACGAAGTCAAATCCTTGACTTTATATAGGTTATCAAGAAGTTATTTCCATTTATAAAAGAATTGAGAAACTGCAAACAAAGCTCTATCATCCTTTCTCAATTAGTTTGATGCAAACTCGAGAGAAGATTTTGAAGGTAAGCTCCTCCTTGTTGTTCTTATCTACTCTACTCTTATTCCTTTATTAATATATCTTGCTCGATGATATTGATTATCAAGCTCAACTTTGCCATTCATGCTTTAATTAGCACAATTCTTATGGAGATTTCTTCAGTGAATGCTGATCTTATTTTCAACTTATCAGTAGAAACAAATTCTCTTGCTCTTTGGTGGTCATAAATTATATTACACACTAGTCAATTAATATGGATTGATATGATTTATATTCTGTTTTGGATGACGCTGCAAATAGTATACCACAGGTCTTCATGACAAAGGGAGCCTGCCTCCTTCATGTATATCCAAAGTTTGCTTGACTGATCTAATTTCTTTATATTAGTAGACTCATTTAATAATTTATTAATTAAAACCTATGCCTGTCTTGTGCTTTTTTTTTTTTTATCATTGCATGAGGAGCATGTTTCCACATGAAAAAATGAAGACTGGTCTGAAGCTATAGTCCATTGAAGCAATACTTTATGTTTGAACTCCAAATAATAGATCTAAAATATGACAGTTTTTTGTCTGCAGTCATTAATGGAGCTGGAACACTGGACTGAAGCTTTAGCATATTGCAAATTGACCATTCCATTCTATGAAAGTATGTTATACCAAACTCGGTGGATTCACAGTAAATGACATAATAATGAGATTCTGTAGCATTGATTTTTTCAGTAGTTTCTGTCGTTTTCAAAGTTGTATACGTTGCTCTTCAGTTTTTTTTTTTTTTTTTTTATTTTTTTTTTT